>ENA-UPXM01005697-UPXM01005697.1-activated-sludge-metagenome-genome-assembly--contig:-NODE-5697-length-12001-cov-4.218316_pt1 | contig 12001 bp, 2 predicted proteins | sample MGYA00238178_ERZ772708 | MGnify/ENA primary metagenome ERZ772708 (study PRJEB29002, sample SAMN05720212) | activated sludge metagenome | isolation source: anaerobic digester from wastewater... | reverse complement strand
CTTACAAACTTACAAAATGGCATTATCCCTTGGTCAGAAAAAACTTCAGATTTTTCAGATAAAGAAGCCGACAAATTTCTCGAACGCTTTGAAGTTCTGGATCAGTTTTCAAATACAGATGGGTTTTCCGCGACATTATTCAGGAACAAGGCAAACGGCCAGCTATATTTCGTTAATCGCGGCACAAACGATGCTCCGGACTTTGTAACCGATGCCATACTGGCTACCGGCGGTAAACCCTTGAACCAGATATTGAGTATGGTCAACTACTATCTTCGTCTGCAAGCCGGAACAAGCCACATGGCGCAGCAAGTTGTCGCTATGTATGACGAAGACGGTGCGCTCTCTTTTGAATTCAGTACTCCGGTTGCTGGAGTAGGAACCGTTAACGGCATCGGCAATGGCCCTGTTGAAGTCTGTGGTCATTCTCTCGGCGGCTACCTCAGCACAATATTCGGCTATCTGTTCGGCGGAAATGTTTTGTCTGTGAATACCTACAACGCACCCGGCTCATGGGGTGTAGAAGCTACCATGCGAGAACTTGCAAGTTTGCTTGGCAATTCAACCCCATCGTATGCCGAAGATCGTCAGACCAACCTTATAGGTGATTACCTTGTTTCTGCTGTTCCGGGCCATCGTGGAACTGACATTCGCGTGTTTGAGGAAGGCAATGCCCACAGCCAGAAGGTAATGACCGATTCACTGGCCCTGCAGAACATGCTTGCCTCTCTTGACCCCACTTTATCTCCGGCAAACATGCTTGCAATCGTTAAGGCTGCCTCAGCAGTTGACGGTAATTCACTTGAACAAACCCTTGATTCCATCCGCAAAACCATTCTCGGACCAGGAACAATACCGACAAAGGCAAGTGGCGCATCAGATTCACAAGCAAGCAGGGAAACATATTACAAAAACTTGTACGATTTTATGGGAACAGGGCAGTTCACATCGCTTCAAGGTAAAATTATGATCTCAACTGCCTATGATACGATTGACAGTCGTGCAAGAACTGAATTCAGTACATTGCTTAGCATTATCAATCTAAGTCCGATTATGATCACCGGCACCAGCACTTCAAACCAAACCTTGCTTGATTCAAAACTCCAAACGGTGTGGAGTGACCTCTACTCAAAATGGCAAGCAGACAACCAGCTTACTGCCGCTGAACGCGCAGCAGGCAAAGCCAACTTCTCTGATCAGTACCTTAAAGACCGCGCTTCCATGCTTGCCTGGCTGATCAAAGGCAACATCGGCGACAAGCGCGACCTGAGCGGTGAAATGACTATTACCGACAACAGCATCGCAGGCGACTGGATATTCACCGATGTGGACGGCAAGCACAGGATAAACGTAGAACACTCCACCTCATCAGAAATCGAGGATGAATTCAGAAACCAGGTTCATTTCAGCAGCGCGACAAAGAGCGACAACTTCACCGGTGGCTCGGTCAGCGACTTCATCTATTGCGGGGGCGGCAACGACACCATCTGTGCCGATAACTATGCAGCCGCCACCGCAGGGAGGTGCGCGGCATGATTACAATGATTTTAATAGTGATAGCTGTTTTCTACGTCTTGGCGTTTCTGGCAGTAACCTTCATGGCGCCCAACTGGGGCGCTCGGGTTGCGGGATGGTTGTTGCTGCTATCCCCGATCATCTGGAAAACCTGGGACATCCCCATAGGCCAGCATAAATTCAAAAAGCTGTGCGAACAGGAAGCAGGCATCAAGATATATGTGCAAAACCCCAAACTGGCCAAGCGGATAAGGCTGGAGGGTAATGAGTTTAGTGATTCAACCGCAGATAAATATTTTCAGTTTTACCCATCTATTCAACAAATAGAGGCCAAAGACAAAGAATACAGTTATGTCTACGATCCCATCGCTTATGCCCTTTATGAAAGAGACGGCAAAGGCAAGGTTGTTTCAAAACTGATGGACACAGTGGACAAGAGTCCTCCCAAAACCAGGGTTACCCACGCTGCCTCTTCCAAGGCCGAGTACTTCCTGAGTTATGAAATCAAAAAATACCCATACCGCACCACCCTGTATCGTTACACCCTGCGAAGCGCGGACAACACAGTTATTGGCACTGTGACAAATATTTATCACGCATGGTCCAAGCCCGAAAACACACTGCTCGGCAGGGCCTTTAATGTGAAATATTGCGGAAGTGACAAAGAATATGAATTAATTCAACTAATTGCTCCAAAAGGGAGGAAATAAGCATGCTTACAACAACACAACTGAAAGAATACGCCCAACTCAGCCAAGCCGCATATGCATATTTTGATAACACTATTCTGGGAAGAACAGTAGATGAGGTTAAAAAGAAACTCAAAGCCGAAGGCAAAGGCGACTTCACGGAAAAAGAAGCCCAGGAATTCACCGCCCGTTACGAATTGCTGCATCAGTTCGAGGATGCGCCGGATTGCAACGGATTCAGCGCGACGGTATTCCGGGACAAGTCAGATAACCATATAGTACTTGCATTTCGCGGCACCGAGTTTGACCTGGACAGGTGGCGCGATCTCTTGCTCACCGACATTCGCATAGGCATTGACGGCTATGCCTCGCCGCAGGCCATAGCCGAATATCGCTACATCAAACAACTGATGACTGCACCGGGGGAAACAGTCCTGTACAGCCAATCAGAGAAAGATGCACTGAAAAGCATATTCTGGGATACGTTGCCTGACGACCCGGAAAGCATTTCAGATCCACAAGGTTACGAAGCCATATGGGACATGTATTTGACAAGGATTCTTGCAGATAAAGGCATCGATGCCGGTCAGACTGCCGGTCAACCGCTTATCACAACCGGCACCAAAATTGATCTTGTCGGCCATTCCTTGGGCGGGCATCTAGCAATGCTGGCAGACCGGTTTTTCCCGGAATTGAATGTTCAAAACATTGTAACCCTGAACGCCCCGCGCTTTTATGACGGCACATTATCAGGATTTGGCAACGCCGAGCCTGTTTTGAGCCAATTCAGCACAGGCTGGCATACTGAAAAAATCACACGCATGGAAGCGGTTGGCGACCCTGTCTCTGGACTAGGAACCGTTTACCCTGGTGAGCAAGTATTGCTTGGGCAAGAAAATGGGGGAGCAACATCAATAGGCACCAACCATTCCAGTATCAACAGCACCGACGGCCTGAGACTGACCGAAATGCTGGGCATGCTCGACAGCGCCATAATGGCTGACGCAAGGTTGGCTAAACCATTGATGGATGGATCGGCAGCCATACCCGAACAGGGTTATGAAAAGCTGCTGGACAGTATCAGAAGAATATTTCTCGGCAATAGCATTGCTGCAACGCCTATCGGCAAAGATGGGGCAAGCCGGGATGTTTTTTATAAAAACATTGATGAATTGATCAATAATGCAGCTTTCCAATCTCTGGCAGGTCATGCCGCAATAATTCCTCTCTCAACAGTCACCGCAACTCAAATGATCAATGCTGCTTTGGCAAACAACATTGTCAATGATGTACCAATGGCCTACCGCTATGCTCTTAAAGAATTCAATCCCTTTGTTGTTTGCGGCGCGGACTACAGCAAATTCAATCAAAACGGAGAGCTTGACCTGATCGATCTTGTAACAGGCAACGGTACAATGTCCAACTTATGGATTGCTGACCGTGCAGAAATGCTTTCCTTGCTGATACAGGTCAATATTCAAGACACAAATTCACTACCGTTCACTTCTAGCGATGGTTTGGCGCGAGGTTACTACGACTGGACCAGCGGCAAGGAAGTGGTATTGCGTGAATCTCTGTTTCAATCCCAACACAAGATTATTTTCGGCCGGGATCGCGGCGATTTTATTGCTGGCGATAATTTTTCAGACCGGTTGTATGGAGAAGGCGGTAATGACACAATCCTAGGTCAGGCTGGCGACGACTATCTCGAAGGTGGCTCCGGTGGCGACAAACTGTACGGTGGCGACAATACCGACACCATCCAGGGCGGTTCCGGCGACGACACCATCGAAGGCGGCAAGGACAATGACACCCTCTACGGCGGAGCCGGATTCGACACCTATATCTACAACATCGGCGACGGCAGCGACACCATCATCGACTCCGACAAACAGGGAAGGATCGTCATAAAACGCAACGGTCAGACCATCCAGACCCGTATGCTGTTCAAAGACGGCACTGCCAATGTCTGGCGGGATGCCACCGGCAAGGTACAGATCACCCACAACTCCCCCTGGAAAATAGTCCTCGAAGACGGCGGCGTCATTGAACTCGGCGAAGACTTCCAGGACGGCGACTTCGGCATCCACTTGGCGGAACTTCCCGGCATCACCACCACCCGCACCATTGTCGGCGACCTGAACCCGTATACAGGCAACTCAAACCAATACGACCCGCTTGGCTATGTTGTCGAACAGGATGTCATTGTCGATAGTTTGGGCAACGTCATCTGCGACCCCGGATACTCACTGCCCACTCGGCGCGACTACCTCTACGACAGCAGCGGAAACGACCGTATCCAGTCCGGCGGCGGGGATGACATCATCTGTGCCAACAAGGGGGGCGACGACATCCTGGAAGGGGGTAGCGGCAGCGATGTCGTTTTGGACTTCGGCGGTGGCAGCAACCAACTCTTCGGCGAAACATACGGCGAAATGACCGCCCTGGTCAGCACAGGAGAGGTTGCGGAAAGCATCAACGAGAAAGGCGACTTGCTGTCCGCTGGTAGTGGCAATGATCAACTATATGGTTCAAACCGCAATGACGCCCTGTTCGGCGGCGGAGGAGATGATCTGCTGGTGGGCGCTGGCGGCGACGATGTCATCCTGGCCGATTCAAGCGTAACATGGGCTGATGGAAACTGGAGCGTCAGCGTCACACAAAACCCATATGGAGCAAATTTTACAAAGGTGGACTTTCAAGAAGCGGCCATAGGCGGCAACGATGTTATTCATGGCGGTTCTGGCAATGATTTTGTCTATGCCGGCGGCGGTGATGACACTGTTGATGGAGGCAGCGGCGACGATTTTGTTTTTGGTGAGGCCGGGAATGACGTGATCATAGGCGGTGACGGCAACGATATTTTAAAGGGCGACTCTGACTGGCTTGCACCCGGCTTGCACGGCAATGATTACATCGACGGCGGCAACGGCAATGACAACATAAAGGGCAACGGCGGCAACGACGACCTGTTCGGCGGCGCGGGCAACGACGACATTTCCGGAGATGACGGAGATGATTATATTGACGGCGAAGACGGCGATGACCTGCTGTTTGGTAATGCAGGCAATGATCAACTGATGGGTGGCGACGGCAATGACTATCTGGATGATACAGCAGGCGAAAACTATCTGGATGGCGAATCTGGCAACGACACTATCTGGGGCGGCAGCGACGCTGACCAGATTATGGGCGGTGACGATGATGATGAACTGCATGGCGAAGCTGGTAACGATCAACTATTAGGCGGAACAGGCAATGATGTTATGGATGGCGGTATCGGTGATGATTTTCTGGATGGAGAAGCTGGCAGTAATACCCTGCTGGGCGGTGATGGCAACGATACGCTCTACGGTGGTGATGGAGAAAACCATCTTCAGGGTGATGCCGGTGATGACCTGATATACGGCGGTAATGGTAATGAAACAATGCTGGGCGGCGATGGCAGTGACACTATTTACGGCGGTGACGGCAATGACAACCTTCAGGGTGATGCCGGAAATGATACGCTTTATGGCGAGGCCGGGAATGACTTGATACTCGGGCTTGCCGGTGATGACATCATATACGGCGGCGACGGTAATAACCGTCTGGAAGGTGGCGCCGACAACGATACTGTCAATGGCGGCAGCGGTGTGGATGTTATTCTCGGAAATGCCGGCAACGATATTATTTACGGAAATGACGGTGATGACGAACTGCACGGTGACGCAGGCGATACAACCTCCGGAGATGACGTGTTGTATGGCGGCAATGGTGACGACCTGCTGGTCGGGTATGGCGGCAATGATATGCTTGTCGGTGGTGCAGGAGATGACTTCTATGTTTTCAATCTCGGCGACGGGGTTGATACCATCGAAGACAGTAATAGCCTGGCTGCTACAGAGAATACATTGTATTTCGGCGCAGGCATAGCTGAGGACGATCTTGCATTCACCTGGGAAAACGGAAACCTGAGGATAAATGTGGGCGCCGGTGGTGATGCTGTAATTATTAACAACTGCCCGCAGGGTGATCCAGACAGTGAATTGCCAATTACATGGGTAAACTTCTCAGACCAGTACCAGAAATCATTAACTGATTTGCTGTATCCGGGACTTGTCTTATACGGATTGGACAATGACGATAATCTTATCGGTTCTGCTGGTAACGACACCATAAACGGTGGCGGGGGGAATGATTACCTAGCTGGAGGGATAGGTAGCGATATTCTCAATGGCGAGGCAGGAAATGATACATTAATGGGAGGAAACGGCACCGATACCTTGCGTGGAGGTGACGGTGATGACTCTTTGGATGGTGGAGCAGGAAATGATTTGATGGATGGTGGTGTCGGCGCGGACATACTGGCAGGCGGCACCGGACTCGATACCATCCATGGAGGTGAAGGCGATAATCTTTTCAATGCTGGAGCTGGCAACGACAGTTTGTATGGTGGCTCAGGGGTTGACACATATGTTTTCAATAGAGGAGATGGGCAGGATACAATTATTGAAATCGGCCAGAGTGTCGATGTCCTGCGTTTTGGCAGCGGGATTGCGGCAAGCGACATTACATTTAGCCGCATGATAAAAGACCTGGTCATAAGTGTTAACGGCAGTACAGACCAGATAAAGATCAAGTCATGGTCAAACACGGATGTTTATCCGGGGTGGTGGGGTGATCATGGTGGCAGCCAGGTTGAGAGGTTCGAATTTGCTGATGGCACGGCATGGGATAAGTCTTATATTCTTTCCTTATTAAACAGCATACCTGTTACAGGAACAGATGGAAATGATGTCCGCCCCTGGAACTCTTATTCTGATAATGATGACAATACGATAAGTCCATGGCAGGTTGGAACAGACACAGTTCTTCTGGGGCTTGGAGGAGATGACGCGCTTTCTTCATTGGCTATGCTCAACAGATATGGTTACTATTGGACGGTGTACGATGAACAAATCTTTAATAGTCGGTATGTTAATGTCACCATGGATGGTGGAGCCGGTAACGACTTTCTAAGTGGTTATGCCGGTAATGACACCTATGTTTTCAATAAAGGCGGAGGCCAGGATATTATTAATGAGACATCCTATAGCCAATTGACCAGTTATTCAGGAGAAATGTATTTCGGCGGAGGCTTTGATACTCTCCAGTTTGGTGAAGGAATAATCGCGAACGATATTAGTATGGCCCGTGATAATTATAACCTGATACTCAGAGTAAACGGAACAAGCGATCAGGTAACAATTTGTGGTTGGGGAAATAATCAGGGGTTTGATGAAAGCATTGTTGATAGCCGTATAGATCAGGTGAAATTTGCTGATGGTACGGTTTGGAGTGCAGCCGATATCTGGTCTATGCTGGATAAGCCGATAGTTGGGACAAGCGGCAGCGATTCTTTGTATGCCTGGGCCAAGGGAAACGCCATATTAGAAGGGATGGCGGGTAATGATATTATTGTAGGCAATAAGGGCAATGATACGCTGATTGGTGGACTGGGCGCAGATAATATGTATGGTGGTGCAGGCGACGACACTTACATTTTTAATCTGGGCGACGGACAAGACACTATTATAGAAGATGGAGGCAGTCTGGATACAATTCGCTTTGGCGAAGGGATTACCATAAATGATATTTCCTTTGCAAGGAGTGGTTATAATCTTGTCCTGAATATCAACGGCGCAGATCAGATAAGGATTCAGAATTGGGGGGAGAGAGAAACAAGTCGTATCGAGCGCTTTGAGTTCTCAGATGGTACGGTCTGGGATGGGGCATATATCCAAGCCTTGCTGGCTGATAAACCAATTGTTGGTACAAATGGCGATGACCTCTTACAAGCCTGGGCAGGATCAGACAGCAACATTCTTCAAGGTCTGAATGGCAGAGACTCTATTTATGGCGGCCAAGGTAATGACACTATTGATGGCGGTGCTGGTAACGACTATATGGAAGGGGGTACCGGCAATGATACTTATTTTGTAGATAATACCGGTGATGTTGTCACTGAAAACGCCAACGAAGGTAGCGACACTGTCAACAGTTCTATAACCTATATTTTGGGCAACAATATAGAGAACCTTACTTTGACCGGCGCTGATGCAATTAACGGAACCGGCAATACTCTCGATAATGTGCTGATCGGCAACATTGTTGCAAATACCCTTGCCGGTGGGTCTGGTAATGACACACTTACCGGCGGCCAAGGCATCGATACCTATATCTTCAATCTTGGCGATGGTGTTGACACAATAACTGACACAATGCAGAACACAGTGCAGTTTGGCAGTGGTATAACCGCTAATGACCTGACGCTGCAAATAGATGGCAATGTAACCGTTATCAACGTGGGAACCGGAGGTGACAAGCTCCGATTGGTCAGCTCCGACCTTACCCATCCTGAAACAGTGGTTGTTGATACCTTCCGTTTTGCCGATAACAGCACACTTAGCTATGCAGATTTGCTTTTGAGTGGCCCCATCATAACCGGTACCGCCAATGACGACAATCTTATTGGTACTTCAGCCAATAATAAGCTGATCGGCCTTGCTGGCAATGATACTCTTAACGGTGGAACCGGAGCCGACACCATGACTGGCGGCATTGGCAATGACACCTACTATGTTGACAACGTTGCTGACATAGTAATTGAAAACGCAGATGAAGGCACCGACACCGTCCGTAGTTCGATTGACTACACTTTGGGTACTACCTTAGAAAACCTCATCCTAACCGGTACAGCAGCCATCAATGGCACAGGCAATGAGTTGAACAACCGTATCACCGGCAATGCAGCAGACAACATCCTGACCGGCGGCGCCGGCAACGACGTGCTCAACGGCGGAACCGGAGCCGACACGATGATCGGCGGTATCGGCAACGACACCTACTACGTCGACAACACAGGTGATGTGGTAATTGAAAACGCCGACGAAGGCACTGACACCGTCGCCAGCTCGATTGATTACACCCTTGGCGCCAACTTCGAAAACCTGACCTTGACCGGCACAACCGCCATCGAAGCAACCGGCAACGAACTGAACAACCGTATCACCGGCAATGCCGTTGACAACATCCTGACCGGCGGCGCCGGCAATGACGTGCTCAACGGTGCTGTGGGCAGCGACACCATGATCGGCGGTATCGGCAACGACACCTACTACGTCGACAACACAGGTGATGTGGTAATTGAAAACGCCGACGAAGGCACTGACACCGTCGCCAGCTCGATTGATTACACCCTTGGCGCCAACTTCGAAAACCTGACCTTGACCGGCACAACCGCCATCGAAGCAACCGGCAACGAACTGAACAACCGTATCACCGGCAATATTGTCGACAACATCCTGACCGGCGGCGCCGGCAATGACACTCTGAATGGTGGTGCAGGAACCGACACCATGATTGGCGGTATCGGCAACGACACCTACTATGTCGATAACACGGGTGATGTTGTAATTGAAAACGCCGACGAAGGCACCGACACCGTACGCAGCTCTATCAGCTACGTCCTTGGCAATAACCTCGAAAACCTTATCCTCACCGGCAGCGAAGCCATTAACTGCGCCGGCAATGAACAGAACAACTCCCTGTATGGCAATGCCGCTGATAACATCCTCGATGGCGGAACAGGCAATGATAGCCTGAGAGGCGGCAAGGGTAATGATACCTATATACTCGATCGTGGATATGGCCGCGACACCATCGTCGAAAACGACACAACCGCCGGCAATACAGACATAGCCCAGTTCAACTCCGGAATTGCCACAGACCAGCTCTGGTTCCAGCATGTAGGCAACAATCTGGAAGTCAGCATAATAGGCGCCTCCGATAAGTTCACCATCCAGAACTGGTACTCCGGTTCCGCATATCACATAGAACAATTCAAGACATTCGACGGCAAGATGCTGCTGGATACGCAGGTGGATGCCCTGGTAAACGCCATGGCAACTTTCACAGCGCCGCCATCAGGCCAGACCACGCTGCCGGAGAACTACCAGACAGCACTGGCCCCGGTGATAGCGGCTAATTGGCATTGAAAGGCGGGGACTGGGGACTAGGGACTGGTAAAATCACAAGGGCGGGAACGGGGACGGGGAAAATCAAAGGCCATAGAACGCGGAAAAAGCGGATTTTACGGATAATGGCAGATAAACGTTCATTCTAAAGAAAATCCGCTAGTTCCAGCCTTTTCAGATTTGATCCGTGTTCCATGCTTTTGGTTTTTCAGGTTTGCCCGGAATCTGTAAAGACTCAAGTCACAAAAAACTAATCATCAACATCGAATAATCGAGATATATATGACAGACAGCGAAACCCAGGGCCAGCCCCGCAACTTCGACAGCGGGCTGGCCTCACTTCTGATGATGGCAGCACTGCACGGCATAGCCGCCGACGAAGCAAAACTTAAGCACGAGCTGGGCAGCGACCTCTTTACCACCGACAAAATGCTCTTGGCCGCCAAATCCCTGGGCATGAAAGCCAAACTGGTAAGCCAGCCGGTCGAGCGCCTTGATCATGCCCCCTTGCCAGCCATAGCCCTGGACAATGACGGTGGTTTCTTCGTCCTCGCAAAATACGATCAGGGAAACGCCGGCACATCCGAAACCACACCGGCCGCCTCACCGCGCGTACTGATCCAGCGTCCCGGAGAACCGCCGGCTGTCCTGGAACTGCAGGCCTTTCTCTCCCGCTGGTCCGGGCAGCTCATCTTCATCACCTCCAAAGCCAACTATGCCGGGGAAATGGCCAGCTTCGACTTCACCTGGTTCATTCCCGCCATCGTAAAATACCGGAAACTACTCGGTGAAATACTGCTGATCTCCTTTATCCTGCAACTGATCGGCCTGGCCACCCCGATGTTCTTCCAGGTCGTCATGGACAAAGTCCTCGTCAACCATGCCATGAAGACCCTCAACGTCATCGCCATAGGCCTGATCCTGGCCACGCTGTTCGAATCCATGCTGACCGGCATCCGCACCTTTGTCTTTGCCAATACCAGCTCCAAGATCGACGTGGAACTGGGCGCCAGGCTGTTCCGGCACCTGCTCAACCTGCCGGTGGCATACTTCCAATCTCGCCGTGTCGGCGACTCGGTCGCGCGCATCCGCGAACTGGAAAACATCCGCAGCTTTCTCACCGGCAACGCCATCACCTTGGTGCTGGACCTGATGTTCTCCGTAGTATTCATCGCGGTCATGCTCTGGTACAGCAAACTGCTGACCCTGATCGTGGTCATATCGATCCCCTGCTATATAGCGCTTTCACTGATCTTCACCCCGATCATCCGTGCCCGCCTGAACACAAAATTCAATCGCGGGGCCGAGAACCAGTCCTTCCTGGTCGAGACCATCAGCGGCATCGACACCGTCAAGGCCATGGCCGTCGAACCGCGCTGGGTGCACAAATGGGAACAGCAACTGGCCTCCTATGTTTCCTCCAGCCTCTCTGTAAACAACACCGGCATGCTGGCCAGCGGCGGGGTCACACTGATCAGCAAGCTGGTCACCGCTGCCATCATGTGGGTAGGCGCCGGGCTGGTTATCGACAACAAGATGACCGTCGGCGAGCTGGTGGCCTTCAACATGCTCTCCGGCCAGGTATCCTCTCCGATCCTGCGCCTGGCCCAACTGTGGAACGACTTCCAGCAGGTCGGCATCTCCATGAGCCGTCTGGGGGATATCCTCAATGCCAGAACCGAAGTGGTCGGCCAGAAAAGCCGCATCCCTCGCATTGCCGGAGCTGTTGAATTTGACCAGGTATCATTCCGCTACCGCCCGGACAGCCCGGACGTCATCCGCGCTGTCAACCTGAAGATC
>ENA-UPXM01005694-UPXM01005694.1-activated-sludge-metagenome-genome-assembly--contig:-NODE-5694-length-12003-cov-5.075745_pt1 | contig 12003 bp, 11 predicted proteins | sample MGYA00238178_ERZ772708 | MGnify/ENA primary metagenome ERZ772708 (study PRJEB29002, sample SAMN05720212) | activated sludge metagenome | isolation source: anaerobic digester from wastewater... | reverse complement strand
TAGTCCAGCTTCAGAAAAAACCTGCATCGGATCGATTCCATCACAGTAACGTTGCCAAGCGGCATTTTTAAAGGCTTTGGTATACGATACTGTTTTGCTCGAGACATATGCTACATAGGGAGAATCTGTGAGTTCCTTGAGTTGCTCTGCGGTGAATGTAGAATGCTCAAATGTGCCGTCAGGGTTCTTTTTCTTGCGGCCTGAACCCGGTCGTGCACCGCCCCTATTATCGTTGCTTGCCATTGATATTCCTCCTTTTGCAGAGAGAAAAGATTTCAAACACATATATTATACCACTATCTGTCCAGCGTGTGGATACATACTTTTGTATTTGTCCGAAAAAATGATTTCTTACCGTAAGAATGCTGTATGGCTTCTGAACGATTCGACCATGAAACTCATCCGCAAACTCAAGGACGGCAACGGTCAGTATCTGTGGCAGCCTTCGCTTCACGAGGGCGGTTTCGATACCATCCTCGGCAAGAAAATCTACACCTCGGCTTATGCGCCGGATGCCGCCGCAGGTGCGAAGACTATCGCATTCGGTGATTTCGGCTTCTACTGGATTGGCGACCGCCAGGGTATCACCTTCCAGCGACTCAACGAACTGTACGCGACCAACGGTCAGATTGGCTTCCTCGCTTCAAAGAGAACCGATGGCAAACTCATCCTACCCGAAGCCATAAAGGTGCTTCAGCAGAAAGCTTAACGGAGGTGCGTCATGAGTTACAACACAAAGAATTACACCGAACAGGGCGGCGAAAAGACCGTTATCGGCGGTGTGCTTGAAATCAAGGAGGGGGCCTCGGTGACGGGGCTTCCTTCAGCGTCGAATCAAGCCGCTAGCACAGCCACCACGGTTGCCGGACTCAAAGATGATTTCAATGCTCTGCTTCTGAAACTGAAAGACACTGGAGTGATGAAGCCGGATACATGGAATATCTCGGTAACCAATGCTACCGCTTCTCTCAGCGAAGACATGACAGTCAATCAAAGCAAGGTCGAATCCATCACAATTGTGAATAATGTCATTACAGTAACTGTTCCAGTTGACGAACTGGTTTCTTATGCAAGTTCAAACCCCACGCAAGGCACACACAAATGGGGCGCTATCCTCATCACCACAGGGCTTCCTGAAATCACAGCAGTCAAGTATAACGGCAGTCAGCTGACATCAGCTGATGCTGCGGAAGCAGCAGCTGTCGGCGGGCAGGCCGGAGATATTGTGATGTGGCTGAAGTGCGATGAAGTCGTAAACGAGCCGAAGGTATTCACCTTGTGGGCATCCGGTTATCCCGCTGCTGAATTCACTGTTGTTATCGCAGAACCGGAAACAAAAGAATAAGGAAAGGATGGTGGCGGTATGACGCTGCTTGAAAAAGTAAAGGCAAACCTCATTCTGGAGCATACGGCAGATGACGAACTCCTGCAGATGTATATCTCCGCCGCCGTTTCCTATGCCGAGAGTTATCAGCATCTGCCGGAGAATTATTACACGGAAAACCTTATGCCTCCTACCACAGAACAGGCTGTCATCATGCTGTCGTCCCACTTCTATGAATCAAGGGACGGCAGCACGGGCGGCTTTTTTGCAGACAATGTGCAAGCTGGGCAACAGGTGTGGAATACGGTCAATCTTCTGCTCCAACTTGACCGGGATTGGAAGGTGTGAGCATGAGTTTCGGAAAAATGAATACCTTTATTGAAATTGTTTCAACCAAACCCACAAAGGACGCAGATGGTTTTGTCAATCACAGCGATACCATAGTAGCATCGGTCAGAGCATATTTTGAACAGAAGAACTCAACCGAGCGTTGGCGGAGCATGGCACAGAATAATGAGGTGAACGCCTTGTTTCGTCTGCGTATAATGCCGGGAGTTGAAATCAACAACCGACATATTATTGTCTGCGAAGGCAAACACTACAACATTTATTCGGTCGAAAATGTCAGGGGGCGTGGTATGTATCTTGAGGTATTGGCGGTGAGTGAAGATGGCTAAGGCTCAATTCGTTATGCCGGAGCAGTTTCTTTCAAAGATATCCAAACTTGGCGAGGCGACCGACAAAATTGTTCCCAAGGTGCTGGCTGCAGGAGCCGAGTTGGTTGAAAAGAATGTGCGGTCGAATCTGTCCTCAGTTATAGGCAAAAATACAAAGGCAGACAGCCGAAGCAGTGGTCAGCTTCTTTCGGCACTTGGTACAACGGCGGCAAGGCAGGACAAAGATGGTAACTTCAATGTAAAAATCGGGTTTGCGGAAAATCGCACGGATGGCAAGAGTAATGCCATGATAGCAGGAGTCCTCGAATACGGCAAACACGGTCAGCCGCCGAAGCCTTTTATGAAAACAGCTAAGACAAAATCCAAGGATGCCTGCATTCGTGTTATGGAGAAGAAGCTGGAGGAAGAGATTAAAAAGTTATGAGCTTACTTTCACAACTGAAAACAATGATTGAATCCCTTGGTGTTTCGGTAGAGACAGGTGTTTTTTCAGACACTCCGCCAGACAGATATGCGGTGCTGACTCCGCTTGCGGATTCCTACAGTCTGTTCTCCGACAATGCTCCGGGACAGGATATAGAGGAGGTTCGCATTTCTCTGTTTGACAAAGGAAACTACCTTGAAATTAAAAAACTAATAGAAGCCTCAATCCTGTCTTCGGGTATCACGATCACCGACCGCAGATACATAGGTTTTGAAACTGACACACTTTATCACCATTGCGCCGTTGATGTGGCGCAAAATTTTATAATGGAGGAACACACATATGGCACTGATAGGACTTGATAGCCTATTTTATTCAAAAATCACAGAATCACTTTCGGGTGACGAAATTTACGGCACTCCCGTAAAACTTGCAAAAGCCATCGAGGCGGAGGTGTCTATCGAACTCAACGAAGCCATCCTTTATGCCGATGACGGAACGGATACCGTAATAAAGGAGTTCAAGAGCGGAACGATTACACTCGGCATCAACGACATCGGCCCGCAGGCGGCAAGGGATTTGACAGGGGCTGCGGTCGATGCAAACGGTGTGCTTGTTTCTGCAGGTGAGGACGAACCCACCCCTGTCGCTATTGGATTCCGGGCAAAAACCGCAAAAGGCGGGTACAGATATTTCTGGATTTATCGTGTATTGTTCGGTATCCCCGGAACATCGCTCAAAACCAAGGGCGACAGCATTGAGTTCCAAACCCCTTCCATCGAAGGAACCATTTCAAGAAGAAATAAACTCGATTCTCAAAACAAGCATCCGTGGAAAGCAGAGATTACTGACGGCGATGAAGGTGTATCCCAGACTGTTATATCCAACTGGTTCCAAAGTGTATACGAGCCGAACTATACTCAAGCAGACGCAACGCTTGCATCCCTGGCACTCGGTGCTCTTACGCTCTCCCCAAGTTTCAATTCTGGTACAACCCAATACACCGCAACCACCGAAAATGCCACAAATACCATTACGGCGGTTCCCACATCCAATAATGCCGCTGTTGCAATCACGGTCAACGGTAGCTCGATAGCAAGCGGTCAGTCGGCGACATGGGTGGCTGGGGAAAATACTGTGGTTGTTACTGTAACAAACGGTTCTGCTACAAAGGTTTACACTGTTACCATAACGAAGGGAGAATAACATATGGACAACAGAAGCGCACAAATAACTATTGGCGGCAAGGAGTACGAACTGCTCCTTACCACAAAGGCGACTAAGGAAATCGGAAAGAAATACGGAGGTCTTTCAGACCTTGGGGATAAGCTACTCAAGGCGGAAAACTTCGAAACTGCCATAGATGAACTCATATGGCTCATTTCATTGCTCGCCAATCAGCCGATTCTGGTTCACAACGCAAAGAATCCGCAGGATAAAAAGGATCTGCTTGAACCGGAAACGGTGGAACTTTTCACCACGCCGTTCGAAATTGCAGGATTCAAGGAAGCGATTATGGAATGTTTGCTGAAAGGAACCAAGCGAGAAGTACAGAGCGAAGAATCAAAAAACGTATAAACGGGTCGGATACCTCTGACGGAGAGATATTCGCCCGTTTGATATTTTACGGAGTCACACTTCTGAATCGTACAGAAGATGAAGTGTGGCTGATGCCTATTGGTCATCTGCTTGACCAATGGGAGATATATAAGCAGTTCAACGGACTCGCAAAACCAATGCGGGATCATTTTATTGAAGAGGCGATCCCATATGGAATCTGAACGAAGGAGGTGACGTGAGATGGCAGACAATTTCGGATTGCGGATAGGCATTGAGGGTGAAAAGGATTTCAAGAAAGCAATTGCTGATATCAATTCGCAGATGAAAGTGCTCGGCTCCGAAATGAAACTTGTGGAGTCGCAGTTTTCCTCCCAGGATAAGTCGGTTGAAGCTTTGACTGCAAGGAACGAAGTCTTAAATAAAAATATCGATACCCAAAAATCAAAGATTGAAACACTTCGCTCTGCGCTAGAAAACGCGTCATCCTCCTTTGGCGAAAATGACCGCCGCACACAGGCATGGACTGTTCAGCTGAACAATGCACAAGCAGAACTCAATAAAATGGAGCGCGAACTTGAAGAGAACAGTTCCACGCTTAAGGATACCGGCAAAGGCATGGACGATATGGGAGATGCCGCTGATGATATGGGTGACGATGTCAAAGAAGCCGGCAATGATGCTGACGATGCGTCATCCCGCTTTGAGGGTCTCGGAACGGTATGCAAAGCTTGTGCTGCCGCCCTTGCCGTAGCTTTTGCCGCGGTGTCCGCAGCAGCCATATCTGCAGGTAAAGCACTCATAGATATGTCGGCTGAAGGCGCTGCGTACGCCGACACGGTTATGACCGAATCAACGGTAACGGGCATTGCTACGGACAAACTTCAAGAGTATATGTATGCGGCGGAGCTTGTGGATGTTTCGACTGAAACGCTCACAAAGTCTATGGCAAAACAGATTAAAAGCATGAAGGCTGTCCAAGACGGCACAAAGCTTTCCGTGGATGCATATGAAAAACTTGGTGTCCAGGTTTTGAACGCAGACGGCAGTCTTCGGGATTCGGATACGGTGTATTGGGAAGTCATCGACGCACTCGGTAAGATGCAGAACGAGACAGAACGCGATGCGCTTGCCATGCAGATCCTCGGCAAATCCGCTCAGGAACTGAATCCGCTTATTACGGTTGGTGCAGAGAGAATGGCCGAACTCGGTGAGGAGGCACGAAAAGCCGGATATGTGGTTTCGGATGAAATGCTGAATGCATATGGGAAGCTCGACGACCAGATTCAGTACTTGACTGTCGGAACAACCGCGGCAAAAAACGCACTCGGCACCGTGCTGCTTCCCGTGCTTACCGACCTTGCCGGATCGGGAGTTGACCTTCTCGGAGAGTTTACAAACGGGATACTTAACGCAAACGGTGACATCTCGCAGATGGGAAAAGTAATAGGTGACATTCTCCCGAAAGCGATTGATGTCATTATGGAGTATGTTCCGGTAATTCTTGACCTCATAATTTCGCTTGTCACATCCATAGGTAAAGCGATTGTCGACAACCTGCCGACCATAGTCTCGGCTGCGACGCAGATTATTCTTTCTGTTCTTGAAGGACTTGTTTCTGCTTTACCTAAAATAGCCGAAGGCGCACTGATGCTTGTTTCGGAACTGGCCATGGGAATCATAAACAATCTTCCGATGATACTTGAAACAGCCATGCAAGTAATCGTCTCGCTCGCCACAGGAATTTCGGATTCGCTGCCAACGCTTATTCCAACCATCGTTGCGGTTATCATGCAGATATGCCAGACACTCATAAACAACCTCCCGCAATTGCTCGCGGCGGTACTTCAGATAATCATGGGTCTTGCTCAAGGCATACTTGATGCGATACCGGTCATTATTAATGCACTGCCGGCAATAATAAACGGAGTCATTATATTTTTAATAAATGCCATTCCGCAGATAATTGAAACAGGCATTAAGCTGATTACATCTCTTGTGGCGGCGCTTCCGACCATTATAGCCGCAATCGTAAACGCTCTGCCCCAGATTATTAACGGCATCATCAACGGTGTGCTCGGCGCGATCCCTCAGATAATCGAAGCGGGCATCAAACTGCTGGTTTCTCTGATTCAGGCTCTGCCGACCATAATTCTCACCATTGTAAACGCACTGCCGCAGATTATCACGAGCATTGTGAACGCAATCACTCAGAACATTCCGATGATTGTACAGGCAGGAATTACACTTTTGACTTCGCTCATTACGAACCTTCCTACCATCATCAAAGAAATCGTGAAAGCGATGCCGCAGATTATTTCCGGTATTGTGTCTGCTCTCGGAAACGGAGTATCGCAGCTTGCCGATGTAGGAAAAAATCTCGTCAAAGGTTTATGGAATGGTATTCAGTCGCTTGCGTCATGGATATGGGACAAGGTTTCCGGCTGGGCTAAAGATTTGTGGAACGGTATCTGCAGCTTCTTTGGCATAAAATCTCCGTCAAAGAAGTTTGCGGAACTTGGTATGTATATGTCCCAGGGTCTCGGAATTGGTTTTGTGGATGAGATGAAAAAGGTGGATAAAGACATCTTGAAAGCAATTCCTTCAGATTTTGACATCAATACGAGAGCGCATCTCAACAATGTCATCGATGACCGTTCGCTTGAAGCCGTTGCTTATTCAAGACAGAATTCTTTCAAAAACGCATCCGGGCAGATTGTGGTACAGGTACCGCTCTATCTTGACGGCAAGGAAATCACGGCGGCAACTGGCTCAATACAAAGCGGGTTTACTTCCTCCTACCGTCGCGCATTGGGGGTGACTTGATATGGATCTTATCGTCAGAAGAACAGATAACACGATAGTTGCCACAGTATCAACTGTATTTTCCTGCACAATAAATGAAAAGCTGACCACGGAGAAAACGCTGTCTTTTCAGGCACTTCTTGACGGCGGACTTGAAAACATAAACGACACCGACGAATATATTGTCCAGTACGGGGATGATTTCTACGATGTAGTAAAAGTAAAGAAGGAACTCTCCGGCGGTCTTTACAAAATAACAGTGGACTGTGAACACGTATCCTACCGCCTTACCGCATACATTAAGTCGGCTTTTTCTCAGACAGGTACCCCTCGTGAAATCCTCAATACCCTCGTCCGGCTGACCGGATTTACCTCCGGGGATGTCGAACCGATAGAAACGGTTACATACACCATGCCTGAAGATAAAACAAAGAGAGCTGCTATCTTAGATTTCTGCTCGTTATTCGGCTGGGAGGTTGAGTTTTCCGGTTATGAAGTGCATATCCGAAACCACAGAGGCAGTACTGAGGTAAAAGAACTGTTTGAGCGAAATGTGGTGTCTGTTTCAAAAACGGTAGACAAAACAGGCAGCCAAAGAAGATATTCGGTATCCGTTCACAAGCCGTCAAACCTTCGCCTCGGTGACGAGGTACATATGAGGTTTGACAGACTGGACATTGACGAGAATGTGCGTGTAGTCGGAATTACGAAAAATCCGTTCACAAGCGACGAGGTGCAGCTTGAAGTTGATAATTACGCTCCTTCGGTTGAAAGAGACCTCGTAAACATCGAACAAAGCATGATTGCGAAAGGCCGTAACTACTACGGTCTTTCCATTACACCGGAGAGCGGCCTTGAAATAACAAGGGACGACAATAAAGCAAAGGTTGTAATGAACGCTGATGAGTTTGCCATGAAAGCAGATGACGGACAAGGAAACCTTGTCAACCGTCTGTATTTCGACCCTACCACAGGCACCTACAAATTTGTAGGCACAGTCAAGATTGATGGCGGAGAGATCAATATCAGTGACAACTTCCGCGTGGACCAGAACGGAAACGCATACCTTGCAGGCGACGCTACAATATACGGTGGTAAATTCTATGCCGGACAGCCGGGAGATGCAGAAGGCTTCTCGCAGATGACCTCCGGCGGTTTTGAGGTGTACAACGCCGATTATGATGTAAAGCTGAGGTTCGGTTACACCACGGATGACGAGGACTATCCTTTCATCCAGCTCGGCTCGGGTTCTGGAGCGTCAGCCGACTACGGTCTTGTAAAGAAATTCTCGGACGGACTTTGGATCGGAAACTCTGAACCAGAAGATAAAAGTGGTGATTTTGCCGCTAAAACAGGATACAACGGCATCTTCTTCCGCTTCTCGGACAACACAGCATATATCGTAAACGGTACGACCATGAAAAACATTTATACGGGTGCGGCTATCGCAAAGTTCGGATAAAGGAGGTGTGTTCCAATGGCAATAACACCATGGAGCTGGACCTCCTCAAACGGCTCTGCGACAGCATCGCAGACACAAGCGGCATATGCTGCGCTTACTTCAAACGGAAACACATCAAGCTTTCACCGAAATGTCTGGAATGACCTTGTAAACAAACAAAAACTGGTGCTTACGGCTCTGAACTTTTCTTGGGCGGACACATACGGAACAATTTCAAACACCCGTATGAACTACGCCTATGAAGATCTGACCGCGGCAAGATTTAACGCTGTTCGATACAATACAAGATACATGTCTTGGTCTTGGGCAACAAATCCGAGTCTTCCGGGATATGTGGGACGGGACAATTTTATAGGCGTTGGGACCGTCGGAGAAAACAATGCCGATGTTGTGTATGGCAGGTATTTTCTTGAGCTTGCCGAACGGCTGAATGTGGTTATTGGGATAATAAACGGAACAACACCAACTCATGATTTAGATAAGAATCTGATCACCTATCTGCTTCTGGAAGTAGAGTTGTTTGCGGGAATGTCAGCACCGGCAAATGTTACCGAATCCGGAATACTCATACCATCGACAACACTTGAGTCAAAAAATCTTCCCAGTTGGACTCTGCATATTCTGGTGCCTTCGCCGGCTTTTCACGCAGCCTTAGAAACCGATGATATGTCTTCACGGTTTGCAGGATATTTGTATATGTCCCTTGACGCGGGAAACCGCAGGCTTATACGACTACCATCAGTCCCCATAGCTGCTCTTAATTCAACGGGAGTTTCGACACAATCGTTTCTAAGAACGATTCAAAGCTTTGGATTCAGTGCATCGGCGGGCGGATTGACCGAAACATATGGTGAGGTCAACAGTACAGCTTCCAAGATTCTCGGCGGCTATGCTCATTCCGTTCACATGGTAAAAAGCAATGGAGTTTCGCTTCCAATGATCAATCCCGGCTGGTGCCACACACAGGTAAATCTTGATTTACGCAATACACTCGCAGCCGAGATGGTCAGAGAATTTGTGTCGCTTTCGGCATCAAAACTGATAGCTACACCGTCGATAATAACTCGTCAGCCAAGACTGTTTACTGCGGGATCAGAGATGTTTTCAAATGCATCCTCGCACATCGAAACGACTACTCCGCTCGGTATCACTACGGAGAACATCATAAACTCTCCGACAATTTCAGCAACGGTCGGATCTGCGCAGTTCATAAAGGATTTCTTAATAGAGGCCGTTATAAATTCACCCACCGTGTTTGCGAGAATCGAACTCGACCATATTTCTACTTTGCTGCAAGCATATTTGAATATGGTGACAACGGGTGATGGAATTCTCGAAAACATCGAACCAAGCCCGCTTGTACAGGCAACAGAGATTATCGTCCCGATAACATCGGACATGATAGCAGACTTCGCACCCGCTATTGAACATTTTGTTGAAATAAATCTTGAGATAAAATCTCATGCGCACAGCGATATTACCGGGATTCTGGAAAGATATACCGGCATTTCTCTTGATGTTCAAAGCAATGGTGTTGCTGATGTCGCAGGGATTCTTGAGGCCGAATCTTATAATTACAAGCTGAATATCATAGACACTTTGAACTCACCGCGCTCAATATTAACGGCGGCAAGATTAGTGGCAAGGCATACGACCGACGGTATTGTTCACACAGCGTGGCCCGTTACTTCAGGTTCTCATACTATACTGCCTTTCACACAGATTACTGTCGCTGACCTTACCGCGATTTATGGCTTGAGAGAGATGTTCTCAGAAATCCGGATGGCACATCATATTTCCGGCGGTATGGAAGCACAGAATCAACTGTCATCTGCAATTGCCTTATCCGATGTGAATGCGGCAGTGACAAGCGAACTCGGATATGTATTCCATACAGACCTTACCGCGTTCCTTTCTATGAGTTTTAATGTAAATGGCGAAATGGCTACTGAGGGCGGCGGTGGGTGGAATTATCCCGCTTATCTGGGTGGGGATCTGACTGTTTACCAGGCACTGCTTGCCGAGAAGAACAGGTCGCATATATTTATCGATCCGCTTGCTTCTGCTACGAGAAATGCGATGATGCATGGTATCGTTAGCACAGCAGACTATTGGATTACAATAGCCACCGGAGGCGAAGTCATTCATGGGGTGAACACGCACTCATCCGTCGATTATTTGGACAGCACTCTCTGGGAGCATCCGGTGAAAACAGACAATGACATTTATATCAGTCAGTCCGTTTCCGCAAAACAAAAACAGATATATAAATTGGAGGTGATTTAGTGCCTAATGTACTATTGAAAAACGAAATCGGCGAGGATGTGGAGTACGAAAATGTGGACACCGTCACGCTCCGAAAAGTCGAAGGAGGTACGGCTACCTACACTTATGGACTACCCGAACCCACCGAAAATTGGCGTATGATTCATAATTACAGAGAAGCCGTTTCGTCAAACTCTGGCGCTCCGCTCCGAAGCCTGTACACGGTATACTCATGCCAGATTGCAAATGGATTCCTGGTATCATCAAGCCTTGCTAATTTCGGACTGTGGCTGCAAAGTTCATACGACGCCATAAAGCTTGACGACCGTAATTTTACAAACATGTACTCTGTGGACGGCGGAGCTGTTTTACTCACCGGTAACTCGATTTATTACTATGAAACCTTGTCAAGGACACTTACACTGATTGACGATCGATGTGGATCATATGAAAAACCGATAGCAATCGGTGATAAATATTTCATCGGTGGCGGAATTAGGTGGCTTATTTATAATCCGGTCACAAAAGAAACCATGTGCATTCTTGACGGCAGCGGAAAAACCACCAGTATGCAGCCAACAAGCTGCGATATCGGAGACAGCTGGCTTTTTTCATTTAATAACTACAACAGCACCTATCCGGAGTTAAGGGGTATTTATCGGTTGGATAAAGACCCCCTTGCCTTCGATCAGATATTTTTCGAAGGTTATAGGTGGATGAACACCCACCGCTCGACAGCAGCGCTAAACAGCAGTGGCATAGGTCTTAGTACCGGTGGAGGGTGCGTTATGGACATTGGAGACGGAAAGATACTGATGTCTTCAATCACAACCTCGAACAATTCAGGCGGGTTCTTAATGTATGACAAGGACACGAGAACCGTCAGTCGGATTACAGACGCAGCATATTATTGGATGTATCACAATTATGGGCATTATATTTATTCGATAGGCAGCATCGATTGTCCGACTCATGTCATAAAGGGTCATGGGATATGCTTTACCCCATATACCGGACAAAGCTCGACCGTTGGAGGTATGTGGTGGTATGACTTTGAGACAAAGGAGCTGACCCAGATAACCACATTCGGACGCTATTACTACTGGTATGAAAGCGACGACGTAGCCATTGGGACATACAGCTCCTACGGCTGCGCTGTTTATGACAAAAATACCCGACAGTGGTATGTTCCCTCGACCTCAGGTATCTGCTACTGTGCCGCTGTATCTGAAGACGGGATTATTCTCGGAGGAGACAATTCGACAACAGGTGTAAAATACTATGACTTCGCAACCGGACAGCTGACAATGGTCAATGCGTCAGGGCCTTGGTACTACGCCTGCAAGGTACCGGAGGGGTTTCTGCTTTCCTCCGGAACATCAAGCAAGTTAGGAGTATGGCTGTTCAAAACCTCCGATAAATCCTTCACGCAGGTATGGGACAAGGGCTATGCCTGGGTGATGAAACGCTGGAATGACATAGTGGTAAT
>ENA-UPXM01005688-UPXM01005688.1-activated-sludge-metagenome-genome-assembly--contig:-NODE-5688-length-12008-cov-15.632896_pt1 | contig 12008 bp, 9 predicted proteins | sample MGYA00238178_ERZ772708 | MGnify/ENA primary metagenome ERZ772708 (study PRJEB29002, sample SAMN05720212) | activated sludge metagenome | isolation source: anaerobic digester from wastewater... | reverse complement strand
TTCTCTATTTTAATTTTGTCTTCAAAACTATCATTTTCTTTCAATAATCCATTAATAGCTCCAGGAACCTTAATACAAGATGTTGCATTAGCAATAGCTCTTCTTATCCCCCATTCAACATTATTATTTGACTTAATTAGTCCTGAGATAAAGCCAGCACCAAAGGCATCACCTGCTCCTGTTTTATCTACAACTTTGACCCTACAAGCAAAAGCATTATATAAGACATCTTTATCTGAAACTAAGGCACCATCAGCTCCTTTTGTTACTACATTTATCCCATTATGTATTTTATTTAACTCACTCATTATTCCAATTTCATCATTTTCTGGAATGTGAGTCAATAAAGATGCTTCTTCCAAATTAAGTAACAAAACATCTACCTTCTTAAGTGATGGTCCTAATTTTTCTATTCCCATTGCTATCTGAGAATTACCTAAATTAATTGCTACTTTAATTTTATTTTTCTTAGCAAAATCAACAATTGCTTCAGTTGATTTACTGAGCTTACCTGATAAAGGAGCGATATAGAACCATGATGGATTATTCATATCAGACCAGTAGACATCTTCTATATCAAGCATTTCTGATGCTCCTCTGTAAGCTAACACGGTTCTTTCATTTTCAGAAGTATTCATTATTACGGAATTGTTTGTTGGTTTATCAACTATTTGAATAAAGTCAGTGCCAATGCCCGACTCTTTTAACAAATTAATGATTTCTTTTCCGGGAATATCATTTCCAACCGAACCACAATATGCTACATCTAGTCCCTGATTTAGAAAAGTAAAAGCAGTATTGACTCCTCCACCTCCAAAACTAAAATACATATCTTCAAGATCAATTTTAGATCCTAAATTAAATGCAATTGCAAACCCAGATGAAAAATCTTTTGATTTAATTACCAGGCCACTAGGCATTTTCAAAAATATGTCCCATGTCGCTGACCCAAATGTTACTATCTCCGACATATTATTTTCCTAATTCCATTATTGTTTTTATTACTGTATCAGCATTTAATGAAATGCTTTCAATTCCTTCTTCCACTAAAAACTTTGCAAATTCAGGATAATCAGATGGTGCCTGGCCACATATTCCGCAATACTTATTTTTTTCCTTGCAAATCTTAATCACTCTTCTAATTAATTTCTTTACTGCTTCATTGTTTTCATTTCCAATGTGTGCAAGTCCACCATTATCCCTATCTAATCCTAATGTTAATTGAGTTAAATCATTTGAACCAATACTCATTCCATCAAAAATTTCCAAAAACTGTTCGGCTAAAATAACATTTGATGGTATTTCGCACATTACATAAACTGGCATATCATCATTTAATCCAAATTCCCTAATTAAATCAACTACTTGTTTACCTTCTTCAACGGTCCTACAAAATGGAACCATTACACAAACATTTGTTAACCCAAAAACTTCTCTTACCCTTTTGATTGCTTTACATTCCATTTCAAAAGCTGGTTGAAATGATTTATCAATATATCTACAAGCCCCTCTAAAGCCAAGCATTGGGTTTGATTCTTCTCCTTCAAATAATCTTCCGCCAATCAAATTTCTATACTCATTTGTCTTAAAGTCAGAAAATCTTACAATAACTTTTTTAGGATAAAATGCGGCGGCTATTTGAGCAATTCCCTCTGCTAATTCGTAGATAAAATATTCCTTTTTATCACTATATTCTCTCGTTAAATCATCAGCAATTTCTCTTTCTTCTTTCGTTAATAAAACATTGTCATAATCAATTAAAGCCATTGGGTGAATTCTTACTTTTTCCGCAATGATAAACTCTTCTCTTGCTAAACCAACACCGTCGTTTGGTAAAAATGATGCTTTGAAAGCTGTATCAGGTGCACCAATATTTAAAGTAATCTTTGTATTAATCTGAGGCATTTCTTCTAAATTGTATTCCTTAACACTAAAAGGAACATCTCCCTCAAGAACTCTACCAATTTGACCACTACTACAATCAACCGTTACTATATCCCCTGTTTTTAATTTTTTAGTAGCATCTTTTGTTCCCACTATCGCTGGGATACCCAACTCTCTAGAAATAATAGCAGAATGACAGGTCTTGCCTCCTTCGTCAGTAATAACAGCACTAGACATTGTTAAAATCGCATTCCAATCGGGATCAGTCATTTTTGTAACTAATATTTCGCCCTTTTTGAAATCCCCCATTTTCTTAACATCAGTAATTACTCTCACAACGCCCTTACTTACTTTGTCCCCAATACTAATTCCTGTAATAATTGGCTTGGCAACAGAATCAACAGTATATTCTTTATAGGTTCTTTTTTCTTTATCTTTTAATGAATGCACTGTTTCGGGTCTTGATTGAACAATGAATAATTCCCCTGTTTTTCCATCTTTGGCCCATTCAATATCTTGTGGTGATTGATAATGTTCTTCAATGATACAACCCCACTTGGCAAGTGTTAATGCTTCCTCGTCAGTAATTGCATATTTCTCTTTTTCTTCTTTTGTTGTATCTACTTCCTTTATTCCCCCGCTTTCTCTATAAATCATTTTTCTATTTTTTCTTCCCATTTCCTTATTAATAATCGCACCAGTTGGCTTGAAAATAAAGAACTTGTCGGGAGTAATTCTTCCCTTTACTATTAACTCTCCGACTCCCCAAATTGAGTTAATTAAAACAACTTTATCAAAACCACTATCAGTATCTAGAGTAAACATAACGCCCGATGAACCAATATCACTCCTAACCATTTTTTGAATCACCGCAGAAAGATAAATTGATAATTGATCAAAGCCCTTATCTCTTCTGTAAGCAATTGCCCTATCCATAAATAAAGAAGCATAGCAACTTTTTACTGCTTCTAATACGTTTTCATTTCCTTTAATATTTAAATATGACTCGTGTTGTCCTGCAAAAGATGCGTCTGGCAAGTCCTCTGCTGTTGCTGAAGACCTAACGGCTACATCTGTATCTTCCCCATACTCTTCGCAAAGTTTTTCATAGGCTTCAATAATTTCTCTTCTTAAATCATCCGGAAACTTACTCTTCATTGTAAGATTTCTACATAATTTTCCTGCCTTCTGAACATCTTCTAATTTATTCAAATCAATTTTAGCAAATATCTCTGCTATTTTTTTATCAATTCCATTGTAAGATAGAAAATACTTATAAGCATCAGCGGTAGTAGCAAAACCATTAGGAATATTTATTCCCTTTTGTGTTAGTTGTGTATACATTTCACCCAATGATGCATTCTTACCACCAACGATAGGAACATCTTTCTTTCTAATTTCCGAGAAAAACATTATATTTTTTGACATATTTTTTTAAAAGCCTAATCCTGAGAAAAGGCTGATTACACTAATTATTAAAAACAATAAAATAAAAAGGATATCCAAAATAAATATTACCACATTTCCTTTATTCATACAATTTTTTAATACTTTTTACTGCTCGCAAAACATCACTATAATTAGGAACATCTTTCAAATCACCGCTATGAAAACAACAAACTATTGGTTTAGAAGGATATTTCTTTCTCATTTCAATAACTATTTTAGCATTTCCATTATGGTCTGTCATTGTTTGTGGTGCAGAAATTACAATTAACCCTCCGATATTTTTCTGAGACAATAATGCCTCCATTGCAATTTGATATCTTTGAGGCATTGCGTCTCCAATTATATCTAAAGGATTGATTTTATTAGAAACACCCTTTAGTTCTTTTAATTTTGTTAATGTTTCTTTGTTAAGATGAGGCAAATCAATTCCATATTGAAAACAATAATCAGCGGCTAGCACCCCGAGACCTCCCCCATTAGTTATAATACCAATTCCATCTTTAAGTTTAGGCAAATATGCCAATGCCTTTGAAGAATCAATTAGCTCCTCAATTGAATCAACCACGATTACTCCAACTTGTTTCATTGCTGAAACAAAAACATCGTAATTTCCAGCTAAAGTTCCTGTATGAGTTCCTGCGGCAACCGATCCAATTTGACTTCTTCCTGCTTTAATCAAAACAATTGGTTTTTTAATTTTCCTTGCCACGTCCATAAATCTTCTTCCATCTTTAATACCTTCTAAATAAACTGCTATAATTTTTGTTTCTTTATCTTTGTCTAAGTATTCTAAAAAATCAACCAATTCTAAATCTGCTTCATTACCATACGAGACAATCTTAGAAAAACCAATTTTATCAATTACTGAATTAATAATTGCCCCTGATTGAGATAGAAATGCAACTGGGCCCTTTTGAGGAGTTGTATAAGAAAAAGAAGCATTGATATCTTCCGAAATAATTCCTAAACAATTCGGACCAATCATTTTTATATTATTTTCTTTTAGAATATCTCTAATTTCTTCTTCTTCTTTTTGATTGCCAACCTCTCTAAATCCTCCTGAGATAATAATAACCCCTTTAACTTTTTTAGAAACACAATCAAGGACTACATTTTTTACAACCTTAGCAGGAACAGCAATAATTGCTAAATCAATGCTTTCTTCAACATCATTTATTTTATTATAACAATCAATTCCTAAAACACTTTTGCGATTAGGATTGATAAAAAATATTTTCTTATTACTCTTTAATAAGTTTTGAGATATTCCCAAACCAACTGTGTTTTTTTCTTCACTAGCTCCTATTAAGGCAATAGAATTAGGATTAAATATATTTTTCATATAATTATTCTAAAATCAGCAACTAATGCTTTTGATTCATTAACAATTATAGGATTAAAATCAATTGATTTAATTTGCTCTTCTTTTAAGGAAAGATTGGATACATTTACTAAAATATCTACCAAACTATTAATGTTAGCTTTTTTATTTCCTCTTGCACCATCAAGTATTTTAAATCCTTTTATTTCTTTTATCATCTCTAATGCTTCATTTTTATTAATCGGGACAACGCGCAAAGAAACATCTTTAAGAATTTCAATAAATATACCACCTAAGCCAAACATTATTGTAGGACCAAACTGGTCATCCCTATTCATTCCAATCGCAACCTCATTTCCATAAAACATTTCTTGAACTAATATGCCTTCAATAATTTTTCCCTCAACATTTTTCATAATTTCTTCCCAAGCATCATCAAAGTCATCTTCCTTTATATTAACTTTAACTCCTCCAATTTCCGATTTATGAAAAACTTTTTGTCCGTGCACTTTTAGGGCAACGGGAAAACCAATTTTTTGAGCGAACAAAAAAGCTTTCTCTTTAGAATTGAAAATTTCTGTCCTGCAAAAAGGTATTTTGTATTTAGACAAAATTATTTCTGTTTCTCGAAAACTTAAAATATTCATAATATAATTATATCTTAAAAAAAGAATAATAACAAACAATTTTAGAAAGGAGAAATATCTTTCCAAATAGGTGCCGTGAAATTATAAACATAAGAATTTTTAGATTTTTGACAGAAATAACCATCTGAATCTATAACCTTAAGAACAACATTTGTCTCCTCTTCGCTTCCATCAAAAACAACAATTTGAGAATATTGATTAGATGTTGATGGTGTCCCACCTAAGAATATCCATTCGTATATTGGTTGACTTCCATCATAGGTTCTTGAATCTTCACCATCTTTCCCTGCAATAAATTCAACTTCTTCTCCAATGATATAATAAGGTGGTATACTTGAAAATAAAACCCGAGGAGATGCATGGCTTTGAGTTCCAAAAGAACTAGTAGCCCATTCGGACCAACCACCTTCAACTCCTTGAACTTTTATTCTCCAATAATAAGTCGTTCCCCAGTTTAATTTCTCTTCATTCCAACCAGAACCTGCTAAATTAAGCCACATTGAATTATTTGAATTATCATTAAAGTTTTGTGTAAAAACATTATTCACAAAATTAGGATCATCTGATATTTCTATTATATATCCTCCTTGAGTATCAATTGTAGAAAAATACTCCCAATTTAATCTCACCACAAGACCAGTATTTACTTTAGGATAATCATCTTCGTCATGCATACAATAACTCATACTGACATAAAGATTGTCAGCTTTTATTGATGGATCATGCTTTACTCCATAATTGCTGTTCCCACATTCATTTTCATTTATACAATTAAAGCTTATCCAACCAATCGCATCAGACCAAGCATAGCCAAGAACATTCCTTGAGTTGTAATCGTAAGAAAGGCCATAGTTATTTCCATTAAAATTAATTGGTCCCAACATTATCCATGGATTAGAAGATCCTAAATCTTTAGCCCAACCACTGATGTTTCTTGAATCTCTATCAAATCTTGCAGAACAAGGAATAGTTGGGCAACCAACTAAATCTGAAGCATTAAAGCTTATCCAACCAATCGCATCAGACCAAGCATAACCAGAAATATAACCATCATAATCTATATTAGTGCCATAGTTAAAACTTACCCAACCAATCGCATCAGACCAAGCATAACCATTCAAATTACCATCTTCTTCTGCTTCAACGTCAACAATAAAAATCAATAAAATTATTAAAAAAGAAAAACAAACTACTATTTTTAAGAAAACTTTATTCATTTAAACAATAATAATTATCTTCAATAAATCTATACTCGTAAGGATGACAATTAGAAAGATCAACCGAAATTACACATATTTCTCCCGTAGAATAAAAACGATAAGTTGAATCTTCATCCGGTTCTGGAATAGATTTAATAAAGGGACTAAAATAAGAAAGAAGGTCGCTAGAACAACTTCCTTCTCCTATAAAACAATCAAGCACTGGACATTTATTAAAATTCATATGCCTATAAGCAGCAGCTGCGTCTTTGATAATTTCTAAATCAGACTTTCTTTTCATATCATTAGCAACATCATTACCTTCATCATTTCTAACGATAACAACACCAGAAAGAATCCCTATAATCAAAATTACTACCAAAAGTTCTATCAAAGTAAACCCCTTTTTAGTGTACATTGTTACATTACTCAACTATTTCGTTAGACATTTTACAACAAACCTTTCGGTTATAAGCATCACAATTTCCAATATGTGAATTTGTTGGATTAGAAGAATCATCAGAAACAGACGCTAAGCAAATAAATCCTTCACCACAACTTCCACTATGATATTCACAATCTATTACCTTTCCTATAGAAGATAAATAAACAACGTTACTATATTTAGTTCCCCCACGGCCTTCTACGTGAGCATTAGTCACGCTACTAAGCTTTAAAACAACATTAGAAGATCCACTCTCTAAGTTTGTTCCTTCACAACAAACTTTATTAGCATATCCAGGAGTTGATCCATTTGGCATCTCTGCATGGCTACCTGATTCATCATAAATGCTAAAAAGGTGAACTGACTTCACTTTTTCATCTTCGCTATTTTCCGGAGAAATACTACATTCATCACTAATATTACAAGCAAAAACATTTGAAGGAACAAATGCCACGCAAGAAGATGTTGTTCCTCCATTTTGACCTAAACAATTCCAAGACCAACCACCTACCACTTCATTAATTCCCCCCTCTTCATCAAATAATCCACTAGAACATAATCCACCTTCTGCATATTCTTCTAATTCATCTAAATAATACTCATCACTATTATGATAAGTACCACAAGCTCCAGCTATTGGATAGGTTGTAATCTCTACAATTTCATCTCCCGAACAACTATAAGAAAAATTAATATCTCCTCCTTCAGAAAAAACTTCACAACCATCTTCTTCGGTATATCTGTACTTATACACTATCCCCGGATCAGGAACAGGAAATCCTTGAAAATAAGGTTTTATATCTGATAAGAAATTGCAAGCATTAGCATCACCCTCTTTTAAAACACAGTTAGAAACATTAGGAATATTATTATAATTATCAAAACTATAAGAAACAATTCCTGTTTTTAATATCTCCAAATCAGACTTTACCTTTACCTCATTAAAAAGCTGTTCCTTGTCCTGTGTTTGGACGATAACAAAACCAGCTAACAACCCTATGATTACTACAGTTATAGCTATTTCTATTAAAGTAAATCCTTTTTTATTCATTTTTTTAATTTTAGTATTATTAAATATATTCTACTATCATATTTTATATTGTCAATAAAAGATCTGAGCCAGAGGTGAGAATCGAACTCACAATCTCCTCTTTACGAAAGAATTGCTTTACCATTAAGCTACTCTGGCATAATTTCTTTCAGCCAATTAATAAATCTTTCAAAGAAATTATAACTCTTTTCTTCTTCTAATTCAATTTCATCAGCTTCTTTTTTAATAATATATATTGTCTCACCAGGTTTTTGCATCCCCAAATCCTCCCGAGCTATTCTTTCTAAAAATTCATCACTATATGTCTCCCCTAAGGTATAATTAAGTATATCATTTTCTTTTTTTAATTCATTCAATTCTTCATTTAATATATTTAATTCTTTTTCAGTAGCCATTCTTTTTTGAAATATATTAAAACAAGAAATAATTAAAAGAACTATCAAGAAAGATATTAACAAAAAAATAAGGATATTTTTTATTTTTTTAAAATTGAATTTTTTTGTTTTTTTTGCTACCATAATGCGTATGAATAAGGACTCTAAAAAATTTAGAATATTTTGGATAATTATTGTGGTTCTAATTGTTATTTCAATGATAGTATCCCTAATAGGACCAGCAATATTTTAATTTCCAAAAACTTTCAAGAATACTTCCGTGGGAACTTTTAATTTTCCCCTGTTTTTCATTTCCTTTTTTCCTTTTTTTTGTTTTTCTAAGAGCTTTCTTTTTCGTGTGTAATCACCACCATATAATGGCGCTAAAACATCTTTTCTTCGTGCACTTATTGTTTCCCTTGCTATAATCTTGCCTCCAACTTTTGCTTGCAAGGCAACAGCAAACATTTGTGGAGGTAAAAACTCTTTTAATTTAGTAACTATCTTTTTTCCTTCAGTCGCCGCCTTTGCCTTAGGGATAATTTTTGAAAATGCTTCTTCTTCTCTACCAGCAATCATTATTTCTAATTTAACTAATTCTGCTTTTTTATATCCTATTTCAACATATGTCATTGAGGCATATCCCTGAGTGACATTTAAGAGATTTTCATAAAAACCACCAATAATTTCTCTCAAGGGAACTTCATAAATAATTAAATACCTGTCTTTTCCAAAGGGACGCGAATCAATATGATTTCCATCAATCCCACCCAATAATTCAAAAACTCTACCAAGATATGCATCTCCAATAATCAAAGTTAGCTCTGTCCAGGGCTCATAGTGTTCTTTGAAATCATCAGACCAGTTATTAGGATTATATATCATCACTTCACGACCCTTTCCATCTATTGCCTTGTAACATACTTGAGGAGCCCCAATAACAAGATCTAAACCAAACTCTCTCTTTAACCTCTCCATTGTTATCTCTGTATGTAGTGTTCCTAAAAAACCACATAGAAATCCTCTACCAAAGGCCTGGAAATTTTGATTTTGATAAAATAATGCTGAATCATTTAATTTTAATTTAGACAAAGCAACTGCAAGCGCTTCAAAATCATTTTGTTCTTGAGGATATATTGAAACAAATACTTTTGGCTCTGGTTCTTTGTATCCATGCAACGGCTCTAAATCATCCGATGATGCAATCGTATCTCCAATCTTAATTTTCTCGGGCTCTTTAATCCCTGTAGCAATAAATCCAATTTCTCCCGCTTTTAATTCTTCAATTGGTGACATATCGGGCTTAAATATACCTAACTCTTTGACAATACCAACCGACTTCGCATTTATTAGATAAATTTTATCATTTTTCCTTATACGCCCTTCACTAACCCGAATATATGAAACAACTCCTAAAAAAGAATCATATTGAGAATCAAATATCAATGCCCTAAATGGCTTGTCTTCTAAAACATCTGGTGCTTTTACTTTTTCAATAATTTTATCTAATAATATGTCTACATTCTCTCCTGTCTTTGCTGAGATTGACATTACTTCATCGGGAGAAATCCCTAAGAAATCAGCAATTTCCTTTTTAACTTCATCAGTCCTTGCTATTGGTGAATCAATCTTATTCACTACAGGAATAATTGTAAGCCCTTCTTTTTTAGCCAACTCCAAATTAGTAATTGTCTGCGCTTGAATACCTTTTGTTGCATCAACTAATAATACTGCTCCTTCAACAGCGGCTAAACTTCTTGAGACCTCGTAACTAAAATCAATGTGTCCAGGGGTGTCTATCAAATTAAGCATTATCCCTTTGTAAATCATTCTAACCGGAGTCATTTTAATCGTAATCCCTTTCTCCCTCTCTAAGTCCATTCCGTCTAAATATTGTTCTTTCATTTTATTCTTATCAACTGTTTTTGTAATTTCCAAAAATCTATCGGCTAAGGTCGACTTTCCGTGATCAATATGACTAATAATAACAAAATTTCTAATTTCCATTTCTTCTAATTAATCTTTTGATTGCATTAATTTCTGGCATTTTTAATATTATAGTCAATATGGCATAAAATGCGAAAGAAGCAAGAGAAACAATGATAAATCGGACAAGTGATGATGTGTTAATTATTGATAATAAATAAAAAGCAAATGCTCCCATTAATATTGATGAACAAAACACCTTAAGAAAAGTTAAATATATTTCTTTGTATCTTAATTCTTTAATTTTTTTCTTAAAAAAGTAGAATAGCAATAAAAATTCAATTAGTAATCCTAAATTAAAAGCAAAGACAAGTCCCAATACAGAGAAATTAACAGTTCCATTTAATCCCAATATATTTTTCATTACATCAGTAAACATACCATCTCCCGAAAAGACACTAACAAAAAAGAAAGACAAAAGTACATTCAAGATAACAAAGAAAATTGCAATAACTGTTGGAGTAACAGTGTCTTTCAAGCTAAAAAATCCTCTTAAAAGAATCGGTGCTAGGCATTGTGCAAAAGTACTAATACAGAATAATCCCAATGCGGCAGCGGTAATTTCTGCGGCAACCACATCAAAACTTCCCGTCTTTAAAACAATATCAACAATTTCATTTCTTAAGACAAATATCAACACCCCTATGGGAAAAGAAATATACAAAACTTCATTGAATAATTTTACAAAACGATTACAAAATTCATTAACCTGACCCTCAGCCCAAAGTTTTGATAATAACGGAAAAATAGCCGTTGCAAAAGAAACCCCAATAATTCCTATCGGTAAATATCTTAAATTATTAGAAAGATTAAAGACCGAAATGGCACCTACTCCAATTCCTGAGGCAATAAAAGTAATTACTATAAAATTAATTTGTGATGAAGAAGAAGCAATTATTCTTGGAATAATTAAAGTAACAAATTCTTTTAGTTTAGAATCTTTGAAATTAATAATTGGTCTATACCTGTAGCCCAATTTAATTGCCGTGGGAACCTGTACCAACAAGTGTAATAATGCTCCTAAAACAACACCAATACCAACTCCAAATATCCCCCAATGAGGAGCAAGAAAAATGATACCAAAAATAATGCCAAGATTATATAAAATCGGAGCTAAAGAATAGGCAACAAAACGATTAAAGTAATTTAGAATAGTTGAGAAAATTGATGATAGTCCAAAAAACAAAACACTAATAAATATTAATCTTGTAAGTTCTATCGTTTTTTGAATTGCACCTTCATCAAAGCCACTAACCATTTTGTTAACTAATTCAGGAGAAAACACAAAAAATAGTATTCCCACCACAACAAATACTACTAAAAATATATTGATTAAATTGTTAATAAAATCCCAACTCTTTTCTTTGTTTTCATTATAAATATCAGAAAACAAAGGAAGCAAAGACACAAGGACTCCCCCAGCAAAAATAATACCATAAATTAAATCCGGTATTTTAAAGGCGGCAAAATAAATATCCAAGTCAATTGATGCACCAAAAGACCCAGCTAGCAATCTGTCTCTCAAAACTCCTAACAATTTACTAAACAAAACTGCTATTGCTAAAATACTAACAGCTCCTCCAATGGTTTTTTGTTTTGAATTCAAAAACATATATTAATAATAGCTTAAAATATGAAGAAATTAAAGATAT
>ENA-UPXM01005682-UPXM01005682.1-activated-sludge-metagenome-genome-assembly--contig:-NODE-5682-length-12017-cov-9.005434_pt1 | contig 12017 bp, 12 predicted proteins | sample MGYA00238178_ERZ772708 | MGnify/ENA primary metagenome ERZ772708 (study PRJEB29002, sample SAMN05720212) | activated sludge metagenome | isolation source: anaerobic digester from wastewater... | reverse complement strand
TGAAGATGGGCCTCACAGTCTACTGTTCGAAGAGCTGCGCATTGTTCGCAAGCAGATTGCCGATGCGGCCGGGGTGCCTCCCTTTGTCGTATTTTCCGATGCAACGCTTGTGGAGATGGCCAAGCACAAGCCGGTTAATGATGTCGAGCTGCTTGCAATAACCGGTGTCGGCGAGCATAAGCTGAATAAGTATGGCAAGCAGTTTCTGTCTGCCATCGGTAACTTCTTGTCTGCAAATGAGTAAATTATTCTAAGGGACAGTTTTGTTTAGATTTAGTAAGATCTGGTTTCGACTCTCAAGGAGAAATGGAATATATGGCAAAGACCCGCGCAATCGTTATAACCGGTAACGGCACCAATTGTGAAATGGAGGCGGCCCATGCCTGCCGTCTGGGCGGATTTGATGAGGCGGTAATCGCCCATATCGCCGAGATACTTTCCGGAGAAATCAGGCTGGATGATTTTCATTTCCTTAACCTGACCGGCGGTTTTCTGGATGGAGATGATCTGGGCAGCGCCAAGGCGCAGGCCAACCGTTTGAAACATGCCACTGTCAGTGGTACCGGTGAGAAACTGGTTGATCAGTTTAACCGCTTTATCCAGGACGGCAAGCTGATCCTGGGGGTCTGCAACGGTTTTCAGCTGATGGTCAAGATGGGCATGCTGCCTGGTTTTGACGGTGATTACCTGACCCAGTCGGTGACGTTGACCCATAACGATTGTGGTCGATTCCAGGACCGCTGGACCTGCCTGAAGGTGGATGGTGAGTCGCCCGCTGTTTTTACAAAGGGGATCGAAAAGGGCATCTATCTGCCGGTGCGACATGGAGAGGGCAAGTTCCTCTGTGACAGCGCGGCCACCCTTAATCGCATAGAATCAGAGCATCTGGCCGTACTCAAGTATTCCGGTTCGGACTATCAGGAGGCGACAATGGAGTTTCCAGATAACCCCAACGGTGCGGTCAATGCCATTGCCGGGTTGTGTGACCCCACCGGCCGGCTGATGGGGCTGATGCCGCATCCGGAGGCCTTCGTACATTACACCCAGCACCCCCGCTGGACCAGGGAAACGTTGCCGGAAGATGGCGATGGACTGATCCTGTATAAAAATGCGGCCCAATATGTTAGATACAACCTGTAATCTGCCATCATGAAAGCACTAAGCTTTAAAACCTGGGATGTCTGGAGTCACTATAAATGGAATTGAACAGACCACACGAAGAATGCGGTGTTTTCGGCATCATCAATCATTCGGAAGCATCCAATCTTGCCTATCTGGGGCTGTATGCCCTGCAGCACCGCGGCCAGGAAAGCTGCGGCATTGTCTCCTCGGACAGTTCCACGCTGCATGAGCACAAGCGCATGGGCCTGGTGGCCGATGTGTTCGGTAATCAGGATATTTTTAAAAAACTGCCGGGCCGAGCCGCCATTGGCCATGTACGCTATTCCACGGCTGGCGCCTCGGTGGAGAAGAATGTGCAGCCGATCATGGTTGATTACTCCCGTGGGTCGATTGCGGTGGCGCACAACGGCAATCTGGTTAATGCCCAGATCCTCAAGGCTGAACTTGAGGCCTATGGCTCCATCTTCCAGACCACCATGGATACGGAGATCATCATTCATCTACTGGCCATGTCGCGCAGCAATCTACTGACCGATCGCATTGTGGAATCGATCAGCCGCATTCAGGGGGCATACTGCCTGCTGTTTCTTACCAAGAGCCGCATGATCGCCGTGCGTGACCCGAATGGTTTTCGGCCACTGTGCCTAGGCAAGCTGGGCGACGCCTGGGTGGTGGCATCGGAAAGCTGCGCCCTGGATCTGATCGAGGCCAGGTATGTGCGTGAGATCGAGCCTGGAGAGATGATCGTATGCGGTAACGATGGTTCCCTGGAATCACTGTTTCCGTTCAAGAAGATCGAACAGACACCCTGTATCTTCGAGTTTGTCTATTTTGCCCGTCCGGATTCCAATATATTTGGCGGCAGGAGCGTCTATGCGACCCGCAAGGAGTTGGGACGGCAGCTGGCCAGGGAGTTCAGGGTGGATGCCGATCTGGTTATTCCGGTTCCGGATTCCGGCGTTCCAGCGGCCATGGGTTATGCGGAGGAGTCGGGCATACGTTTTGAACTGGGGTTGATCCGCAACCACTATGTGGGCAGGACATTCATCGAACCGGCCCAGTCCATACGTCACTTTGGCGTCAAGATCAAACTCAATCCGGTGCGGGAGATTCTCAAGGGTAAGCGTGTGGTTGTGATCGACGATTCGATTGTCCGCGGCACCACCTCACGCAAGATTATCAAAATGGTGCGGGACGCCGGAGCCAGCGAGGTGCACATGCTGATCTCCTCGCCTCCGACCAGTTATCCCTGTTATTATGGCATCGATACCCCCAACCGCAAGGAGCTGATCTCTTCTTCCCATACCGTTGAAGAAATCTGTCGCTATATCACGGCTGACTCACTGGGCTATCTTTCGGAGGATGGCCTGGTCAAGGCGGTTGGCATGGAACACATCAATTTTTGCAAGGCCTGTTTTGCCGGAAATTATCCGGTTGGATTCCCCAGAGCTGAGGAGATACCCCAGATGGGATTATTTGAGGAGGGAAAACGCTAATAATGACTGACCGCGAGAAACTGAAACAGATTGTACTGGAAAAATCCTACGAGAAACGGTTGGTTAAACTGGCTTCCGGCCGTGAAAGTGATTTTTACTTTGACGGTAAGCAGACCACCCTGCACGCAGAAGGCGGGTTTCTGGTTGGCAAGTTGATGTATGAGGCCATTCGGGACGTGGCAGGGGTTGAAGCGGTGGGAGGCATTACGCTTGGCGCCGATCCGATTGCGACGGCCACCTCGATCGCTGCCCATCTGGACGGCAAAAGTCTGCATGCCTTCATTATTCGCAAGGAGCCCAAAGGGCATGGAACTGGCCAGTGGCTGGAGGGACGTAAAAACCTGCCGCCCGGCACAAAGGTGGTTATCCTGGAGGATGTGGTTACCACCGGTGGTTCCTCCATGAAGGCAGTGCGCCGCGCCGAAGAGGAGGGACTTAAGGTGCTGGGCATTGTCACGCTGGTTGATCGCGAAGAAGGCGGGCGTGAGAACATCGAGGCCGAAGGTTATTGGCTGAGGGCGCTCTTCACCAAGAGTCAGCTGGTCAGTTAAGCATATGCACATATCCGCAAGTAAACGGGGAGGGCCAAATTACGGCTCTCCCCGTTTTTTGTTGTTGGGCTGTTGACTTGTAAACGGCGGGTTTTGGGGTAAGCTTTTCGGTAATGACAGATACCATGCCCGCATGTCGGGCTGGATCATCTGCTGACAGCTGTTTTCATCATCAGCGTTCAAGAGGTTATGCAATGGCGGATACATTTTCAGTTTTACTGGTAGATAGCTCCAGATCAATGCGCAATGCCCTGCGCAAACAGCTGGAGGCTGCCGGCCATACGGTAAATGAAGCCGATAATGGTCACAAGGGACTGGATGCCTTTGAACAGTGGAAAACAGATGTTGTCATGACAGGCATGGATATGCCTGGCATGGATGGCTACGACCTGATCGCTGCCATCAGAGAAAGGGATGTGCATGTCCCGGTCATCGTGCTGTCCAGATCGGTCGCCCCGGAGGATTTCAACAACTCCGGCCGGCTGGCGGGCTGTGATTGGCTGAAGATACCGGTTAATAACCCGGCAGAGATGGATATTGTTCTTCGCAGGGGAATGGAACGCTGGCGCATTCTGGAGGAAAACCGGCGTTATCGTGAACATCTTCAGGAACTGGTCAAGGTCTATACACTGGATGTGCATGAAAGCAAGGAACGCTACAAGCGATTGCTGGATTCGCTGACCAGCTATGTCTACACGGTGACCTTCGGCAGGGACGGTACGATTGAAACCATCCACCGTCCCGGATGTGAAACCGTTACGGGTTATACCTGTGAGGAGTATGGTCTGGATCACAACCTGTGGTACCGGATAGTGCATGAGGATGATCGTCAGACGGTGCTGGATGTGGTTGAGCGCGTCATGACAGAGCCGGCAGTGCAGAAGATTGAGCATCGTATCCTTCACAAGGACGGTTCAGTGCGCTGGGTCTGCAACACCCTGGTGCCGTGCTGGGTATCCAACCACCTGCTCTCCTACGACGGCATTATCACCGACATCACACAACGCAAGGAGGCCGAGGAACGGCTGCGGCAAAGTGAGGAACGCTACCGTATCATCAGCGAGCAGAGCGGTCAGGTGGTTTACGATATCGATACCTGGAGCGATGTGCTGCATTGGAGCGGCGATGTGGAACGGATTACGGGATATCTACTCTCCGAGCTGGAAAATCTAAATATGGACCAGCGTGTGGCCCTGATCCATCCGGATGACAGGGAGCAGGCCTTGTCGGTGAAACGGCAGGCCACCAGGGAGCTGACCGCTTACAGGGTTGAATACCGTTTGCGTAAGAAATGCGGCGAGTACATCCATGTGGAAGACCATGGCGTGGTGCTGCCCGGAGCGGACAACAGGACTCGCCGACGGTTGGGCATGCTGGAAGATGTCAGCGAACGCAAGCGGGCCGAACGGGCCCTGCAGGCCAGCGAAGCCAAACTTCGGCTGCAGTTTGAGCGCATGCCGATCGGCTGTATCATGTTTGATACCAGATTTCGGGTGGTATCCTGGAATCCCGCCGCAGAGGACATCTTTGGTTATACGGCTGCCGAGGTGGAAGGCAAGCAGGTTTTCAAGCAGATCGTACCCAAGCAGTATCGCGAAGAGGCAAAAGAGGTTTGGCGGCGGCTGATGTGTGGTGAGTCCACCATCTTTAATGAAAATGGCAATCTGGCCAAGGACGGACGGATAATTTACTGCTCCTGGTCCAACACCACGCTCTATGATGATAGTGGCAAGGTCAGCGGTGTGCTGTCCATGTGTCAGGATATTACTGAGCGGATGATGGTTGAGGAACAACTCAAGCACCATGTTGATAATCTGGCGGCACTCAGTACGATCGATGCGGCCATCAACAGCAGTCTGGACCTGAGGATCACGCTGAAGGTGCTGCTGCAGGAAACCCTCAAGCAACTCAATGTGGATGCTGCCAGTGTACTGCTGCTGGATCCCTATAGCCAGATGCTGGAGTACAAGGCCGGCATGGGCTTTGACACCAGGAGGATCGGCTTTTCCAGGGTTCGTCTTGGCGAAAGCTATGCCGGTAACGTGGCGCGGGAACGCAAGATACGAATTGTCAGCAATGCGGGTAATTCACAGGAGTGGGATGCACCGCATAACCTGCTTTCCTGCGAAGGATTCAAGGCCTATGTGGGTGTGCCGCTGGTTTCCAAGGGCCAGGTCAAGGGGGTGCTGGAGATATTCCACCGCTCGCCGCTTGAGCCTTCCCAGGACTGGCTTGTATTTGTCGAGGCCTTTGCTGGCCAGGCTGCCATTGCCCTGGATAATGCCGAGGTCTACGATTGCCTGCAAAATTCGCACAGTGAGCTGCTGCTGGCTTATGACACAACCATTGAGGGGTGGTCACGAGCCCTGGATTTCAGGGACAAGGAAACAGAGGGGCACAGCAGACGTGTAACGGATCTGACTGTACGCATAGCCAGGGAGATGGGTATTGGCAAGGACAAGCTGATTCATATCCGCAGAGGGGCATTGTTGCATGATATCGGCAAACTGGGGGTGCCGGACAGTATATTGCTCAAACCGGGCCAGCTGACGGATGTGGAGTTCGATATCATGAAGCAGCACACCAGAATTGCCTTCAGCATCCTTTCGCCAATCGAATTTTTGCGACCTGCCATTGAGATTCCCCATTATCACCATGAAAAGTGGGATGGTAGCGGCTATCCGCACGGTATGAAGGGTGATGAGATCCCGATCTCGGCCAGGATATTTGCTTATGTGGATGTCTGGGATGCATTGCTTTCCGATCGACCTTATCGCAAGGCCTGGCCGTTTGAAAAGGTGCGTGATTATATCCGTTCCCAATCGGGAATGCATTTTGACCCCAACCTGCTGAATGTGATCGAAAAGGTTGTGTTTGAACAGTCGGAGCTATGGTTGCCGCTTTACTGACGAGTCTGTTTTCAGATGTCTTTTGATGTATGGCCAAGCAGGGCCTGCAGTGGCAGGCTGATGCTGCCGGTGTCGCTGTCGGAAAGGACGGTGCGGCCATGGTGATAGTGGAAATGTTCAAAGGCAAGTCGATAGACGAGCATCGGGTGGAACTGGTGGAACGCAAAGGAACCGGACATCCCGACCAGATCTGCGATTCCGTGATGGAAGCCGTTTCTCTGGCGCTCTGCCGTGAGTACATGGCCCGTTTTGGCCGGATACTGCACCACAATATCGACAAGGGACTGCTGGTGGCCGGGCAGGTGGAAAAACGCTTTGGCGGCGGACGGGTTGTTAATCCAATGGAGCTGGTCATCGGCGACCGGGCTACAAACCGTTACGGCGGCAGCGAGATCCCGGTGGAGGAGATTGCCATCGAGGCCGCCCGAACCTGGATCGGTGAAAATTTGCGCTTTGTTGACCCGGAGCGCCATATCAACTTCAAGGTCGTGCTGGCGCCCGGTTCTGAGGAACTGGGTGACATCTTCCAGCGTCCGGGCGATATTTATGTGGCCAATGACACATCCGCTGCTGTAGGGTACTATCCGCTCAGCCCGACTGAAAAGGTGGTGCTGGGGGTGGAGCGCTTTCTGAACGGTCGTGAATTCAAGGAGAGATTTCCCCAGACAGGTGAGGATGTCAAGGTCATGGCAGGACGTGGCGGCCATTATCTCGACCTTACCATCGCCATGCCGCTTTTGGCCCCCTTTGTCAAGTCGGAGCAGGCCTATTTTGAGATCAAGTCCGCCATTCATGATGAGATCAGGAGCTTTACCGAAAATCTTGCTGTCTTTGATCAGCTTTCCATCAACTACAACACGCTGGATGTCAGGGGCCGCGGGCTGGGCGGCGTCTACCTGAGCCTGCTGGGAACCTCGGCCGAAGATGCCGACTCGGGCCAGGTCGGGCGCGGTAATCGGGTCAACGGGCTGATTTCCATCAATCGTCCGATGGGGTCTGAGGCGACAGCGGGCAAGAATCCGGTCAGCCATGTGGGCAAGATCTACAACCTGCTGGCCCATCGCATTGCCCGGGAGATATACCAGGGCATTGAGGGCATCAAGGAGGTTTATGTACTGATGCTGAGCCGGATCGGCTCTCCGATCAACCGTCCGCAGATCGCCACGGCGCAGCTGCTATTGGAAAAAGGGCGTCATGTGGATGAGATATCGGCGCGGGTAGAAGAGATATTTGAAGGCGAAATGGCGGGTATCAGCCAGTTCTGCGACGCACTGATCAGGGGCGAATATCCGGTCAGCTGAATTGCTTTTGCAGTCTGGCTGTGCTACTAAATTCGTCATCAAAAGAAACGGGACGGATTTGGATATGACCAGCAAACAGCGCCTGGACAAACTGATGGTGGCACGCGGTATGACCGCCTCCCGGGAGCGGGCCCAGGCGCTGATCATGGCTGGCCAGGTGGTGGTCGGTGATCATACGGTTGACAAAGCCGGTCAGCAGGTGCCCCTTGATGCGCAGATCCGTATCAAGGGGGAGATCCTGCCCTATGTCAGCCGGGGGGGGCTAAAGCTGGCCCATGCGCTGAAGCAGTTCAACCTGGATGTGAGCGGGCTGGTGGCGATGGATGTGGGCGCCTCGACCGGTGGTTTTACCGATTGTCTGCTGCAGTCCGGGGCTGAGCGTGTATTTGCGGTTGATGTTGGCTACGGCCAGCTGGCCTGGTCCCTGCGCCAGGACAGCCGCGTGGTCAACCTGGAAAAGACCAATATCCGCAGCCTGACCAGTGAGCAACTGGGACAGGTGCCTGACATGGCCGTGATTGATGCATCGTTTATCTCGCTGGCCAAGGTGCTGCCCCCTACGGTCGCCATTGTCAGGCCGGGCGGCATGATTGTGGCGTTGATCAAGCCCCAGTTCGAGGTGGGCAAGGGCGAGGTGGGCAAGGGCGGGATTGTTCGTGACCCGGCTGCCCACGAAAAGGTGATCGCGTCAATCCGTCAGCTGGCTGTTGATACGGGGCTGACGGTGGATGGCTTGTGCGAATCCCCGATTACGGGGGCGGATGGCAACCGGGAGTTTCTGATACTGCTCAGATTGCCTGAATAAAATCGGAGGTGCAAAAAGTGGAAGAATGCCTGTTCTGCAGGATCATCAGGGGTGAGATACCGTCAAGCAAGGTGTTTGAGGACGATCAGCTGCTGGTGATCGAGGATATTGCCCCGCAGGCGCCCCTGCATTTGCTGATGATACCCAAAAAGCACATTGTCAACTGTCTGGACCTGGCGGATCGTGATCAGATGCTGGTGGGCTACGTGTTCCGCAAGGCAGGGGAGATTGCCCGTCAGAAGGGGTATGATCAAAGCGGTTTCAGGCTGGTGCAGAATAATGGCGCCGGCGCAGGCCAATCGGTTTTCCATATGCATTTTCACCTGCTGGCTGGTCGGGATCTGGGCTGGCCTCCGGGGTGATATTGTGGTTCGACTGTATCCGTCTGTTTGATTGTTCAATTAACTTAGAGGTGCTTATGAAGTTGCTGATTACCATATGTGCCGTTTTGTTCAGCTTTGCCATGGTGAATGCCGAAATCTATTCCTGGACCGATGGTGCCGGGACGATGCATTTTACCGAGGATTACTCCCAGGTGCCGAAAAAGTATCGCAACAAGCTGACAAGGCATGCGGAAGACGAAGACGCACCATCGACTGCACCGGCGGCGCCCCGACCTGCAAAAGCTGCTGCCAAGCCCGCTGTGTCAGCTCCGCTGCCAGCCGGTTCAGCACCGGTGAAGGGCAGGGACGGCAAGCTGCTCTATGGCGGCAGACCGGTTTCCCAGTGGCAGAATGAGTTCCGCGCCAGGGAATCTGCCTACAAAAGCCTGGAAAACAGACTTGACCAGCTTGCCGGGCAGATCAAAAGGCCGGTCGGCATTCCCCGCGAGCGGCGTGATGCGCTGCCGCAGGAGTTCAAGGCCACTCAACAGGAATACCTGAAGGCATTGAAGGAGTACAATGATCTGAACGACGCCGCCAATCGTGCCGGGCTTCCGGCGGAATTCAGAAAATGACTGGCGACATGGAGATGGCGATGCGATGGGTGATGGTTGTAGCTGTTTTTTTCTTGTCGGCCGTATCCCTGCAGGCAGAGACCTATACATGGACCGATGACAGCGGCACGGTTAACTTTGCCGACGATCTGTCGCTTGTTCCGGCCAGATACCGCAGCAAGGCGCGCGTAAGCGGCTTCGACGGTGGAACAGCGTCTGCACCGGTGCCTGCCGTCACCGCACCTGCCGGCGCCAAACCAGCTGCCATGCCCGGCGCCAAAGCGGAACCGGAGAAGTCCTATGGCGGCAAGACCCAGGCAGATTGGAAAAAGGCATTACAGGAAGTGCAGGCGGAGATCAAACAACAGGATGCTTTGGTCAAGAAGCTGGCCAAAGATGTACAGGATCGTGACCAGCTCTATGTGGGGCGCGCCCAGTTCGACGCCCGTCAGCGTTACAACGCAGCGGTCGAGGCCTTCAACAAGGCATCTGCAAGGTTTGATCAATTGCTGGCCGAGGCACGCAGGGCCGGCGCTCCTTTGTAGACCGTCATTTAGCAGGGCAACAAAAAAGGCCCCTCGGGATGTCCCGGCGGGCCTTTTTCTCTGCGGCCTTGCGCTTGCCAAGGCAGCATACCCCGGATTGCCGTAATCTGTTTTAACCGCATCGCCGTTTCTCGCTGCTGGGAGAATCCATCATCTCCTGACTTCCGCGGTCAACACCAACTATCCACACGCACAATCCAGTGATTCAAAGAACACTCTTTGACTATAGTATACCACCAGTAACAGCTGATGTTGAGTCGTTATAAAAGCCCGCACCTTTATTGCCAGAATGGTCTGCCACTCTTAGCGGTTTCAATTTCATGACTGATTTGCTACTATTCCTGCATGGGTGAAAAACTGATCTGTAATAACAAAAAGGCCTACCACGATTACTTTGTGGAAGAAAAACTTGAGGCCGGGATAGTGCTGCAAGGCACGGAAGTTAAATCACTGCGGTCTGGCAAGGCCAATCTGAATGATGCCTTCATGCAGGTAAAGAGCGGCGAGGCCTTCCTGCACAACCTGCACATATCAGCATACGAGTTTGGTAACCGGCAGAACCACGATCCGGATCGCCACCGCAAACTGCTGCTGCATCGCAAGGAAATCGACAAATTGTTTGCAGGTATCCGGGAAAAGGGTTATGCTGCCATCCCTTTGCGCATGTACTTTAAAAACGGACTGGTCAAGGTTGAGATAGGTCTGGCAAAGGGTAAAAAACTGCACGACAAGCGGGAGGATCTGAAGAAAAAGGATTCTCACCGCGAAATATCCCAAGCGCTGAAGGCAAGAAATCGGGATTAATCCGTGACTCGTGTCCGGAGACCGTTGACCGTTAATATTACGGGTTAGGCTAAGGTCACGAATAACGGAATCAATAAGTGGTAACGATGAGCGGTCAACGAACACGGACAACGATTTTACAAGGGGGTGTAAAGGTTTCGACGGGGAATTGAATTTCTGGATTGCACCGGGTCGGGGCAGGTGGCCGACCTTAATAAACCTGCAACGGCTTAATTGCCGACAATTATAACACTCCTGTTGCACTAGCTGCTTAACAGGCGCCCCCGACCGAGATGCCGATGGTAGGAAGGGGGCGTCATTTACTATCGGATAGGGAAGCGCAACGCCCGTAGCGCAACCCGAACCTCAACGGGATCGCTGGTCTGATGCTTTGTCATTTGCGCAACGGCCCGGCTAAATTGAGCAACTGACTAACGGTGTAGTAATTCAGATTGTAGGTTTTTCGGACGCGGGTTCGATTCCCGCCACCTCCACCATTTAAAAAAGACAAACCCGTCTCTCTGGGGGTCATTCTCCGAGGTGACGGGTTTTCTTTTTTCCCGTTGTTTCTAAAGGGGTTGCAGCTGTTTCACGTCTTTCCAAAACACCTCTCCGCACCATCGATTCTCCACATCCTCCGACTCTTCGTCTACGGCACCCTGAAACGGGGCTACTGGAACCATCAACGCTTCTGCGCCCAGGCCCGCAGCATCGAACCGGCCGTGGTCTGGGGCAGGCTCTACCATCTCCACGCCGGGTTCCCGGCCCTCGAGGTGCCGGAGGGCCTTATCCTGTCCCGGGGCACCGCCGATCCACTGGCCGACGCCCGCAGGCAGCAGGAGATCGGCACACCGCGTTTCGGCCGCCCGACCGGAGACTGGGATCTGATCCATGGGGAGCTGGTGACCTTCACCGACCCGCAGCGCGATCTGCCGCCCATCGACCGGCTGGAAGGATTTCGGCCCGGCGGGCACAGCATGTATCAGCGGGTGATGGTGGCGGTGCTGTGCGGGCGCACCTCGATTCCTGCCTGGACCTACTGGATGCCATGCCCGCCTTACGCGGAGAGAGTCGCCAGCGGCGAGTGGTTACGTCCGTGAGCAGACTTTTGCGGCCTTATCCGGACGAAAGCGTTTGACAATCGGCCCCTGCCTAAATATATTAGAGGATGTTTTAAGTTGGGGAAGCTGCGCCCAGCATCCCCGTTACCGCCTCTGGCGTGGCAAGAAAACCAATCGCCCATGAGGAGTTGGAGATATGGCCGAGATAGAAGACCGCTGGTTATCAGTAGACGAGATAGGCAAGTACCTCGGTGTCAGCAGTGACACCGTTTACCGCTGGATCGACAAGCATGCGATGCCCGCCCATCGCATGGGCCGCCTCTGGAAGTTCAAGAAGGATGAGGTGGACGAATGGGTGAAGGCCGGTGGCGCTGCCGAACACTATAAAAAGGAATCCTGACCAAGAATGAGTAACGATAGGTACAGCATGTCATTTACAACGGGCAGTCTTTTTCACCGTGAATCGGTGGAGCTGGCCGCGCTGTATCTTGATCTTGGCGACTGGAA
>ENA-UPXM01005681-UPXM01005681.1-activated-sludge-metagenome-genome-assembly--contig:-NODE-5681-length-12018-cov-5.274262_pt1 | contig 12018 bp, 6 predicted proteins | sample MGYA00238178_ERZ772708 | MGnify/ENA primary metagenome ERZ772708 (study PRJEB29002, sample SAMN05720212) | activated sludge metagenome | isolation source: anaerobic digester from wastewater... | reverse complement strand
TGGATTGAACGTCTTAGATCGGGAGAGGAAGATTTGTTATGGACCGGAACCGTAGAATGGTTTGCAAAATCATCGGGAACAACCGGAGACAAAAGTAAGTTTATACCTGTAACTAATGATGCTTTAAAAAATTGCCATTTTCGCGGAGGAAAAGATGTCTTGTCAATTTATCATAAGAATTACCCAAATACCAAAGCCTTTAAAGGAAAGACTTTAACCCTGGGAGGTAGCACAAAAATAAATAGTTACAAGAAAAAAACTTTTGACGCTGACCTCTCTGCAATATTAATAGATAATGCACCTTTTTGGACAAATTTCGCACGTGTACCAAAAGCTAAATACGCTTTAATAGAGGACTTTGAAGAAAAAATAGCGCGAATAGTCGAGTCAACAATAAACACAGATGTTGTTAGCATTGCAGGCGTTCCATCATGGAACCTTGTATTAATTCGCGAGGTGCTGAAAAAAACCGGAAAGAGCAACCTGCTTGAAGTATGGCCTAACCTGGAGCTGTTTATTCACGGTGGTATTAGCTTTATTCCGTACAGAGAAGCCTATAACGAGCTTATACCCTCTCCGAACATGCACTATATGGAGACATATAACGCAAGCGAGGGCTTTTTCGCTATACAGGATAATCCAAACACATCTGATATGCTGTTAATGCTTGATTACGGTGTGTTTTACGAGTTTATTCCTCTATCGGAATTTGGTCAACCAAACTGCTCCGTTTTAACTATCGGGGAGGTTGAGATTGGCGTTACCTATGCTCTTGTAATCAGCACAAACGGAGGACTTTGGCGATATATTATTGGCGACACTGTGGAGTTTACATCACTAAAACCTCATAAAATAAGAATTACCGGACGCACAAAGCAATACATAAACGCTTTTGGCGAGGAGCTTATGGTGCACAACGCGCTTGACGCGCTTAAAATTGCTACAGATAAAACAAAATCAAAAATAAAAGAGTTTACCGTTGCACCTGTTTTTATGGACAACAATAATGCTCGGCATCAGTGGTTAATAGAGTTTGAGGAGCAACCAGACAACTTAGAAGAGTTTGCGTTTATTTTAGATAACGCTTTAAAATCGCTAAATAGTGATTATGAGGCAAAAAGATTTAAGGATAGCGTTATTAAAACTCCCGAAATCATTGTTGCACGAGAAAACTTATTCTACGACTGGATGAAAAAACGTGGCAAACTTGGCGGTCAAAACAAGGTGCCGAGCCTTGCAAATGATAGAAAGTATATTGACGAACTGTTGGCAATGAACCTGTAGGAAAGGTAAAAGGAGCAAGTAGCAAGGTAAAAGTGCTTTTAACTTTTAACTGAAAATGAAGTATATACTTACAACTATAATTCTGGCTTTTGGATTGCTGCCTGCTTTTTCGCAAGTCAGAATAGATACTGGGAAATATACCGATTGGCACGTTGACAGCCACGGAAATATTCTGATTAATACCAGTAGAGAAATACTAAAGTTTGACAATAAAGGAAATATTATTGCTAAATGGACTCCACCTGCCACAAACAACATAATTTACATTGACGCTTCTGATAATCTAAGGGTTTTGGTTTTTTACTCGGAATCTTATCAAATATCAGTTTTGGACAGACATCTATTAGAAATTGCTGATCCTTTGGATTTAACAATTTCGGGAATTTACGACATTACTAAAGTTTGCCGTTCTATAAGCGGAGGAATTTGGGCTGCCGATATGCAAACCAATACAATATACGAACTGCAAAATAACTTGAGGATCAACCTTTCGTTCTCATTCAGTAACTACGGACATGTTTCAGAGATAAAAAAAATGGTAGCCTACGACCAACAGCTCTGGTTTTTAATGACAGATAGTACTTGGTTGGTTTTAGATTTTTTTGGACAGTACTTAACAAGACACTACCAGAAAGGTCTCGAAAAATCGCAAATTTCTAAACAGATTGTTCACTTTATTGACGAAGGTGATCTGTATTCATACGACATAAAACTTAAAGAAAGCAAAGTGGTTGCCTCAAACGTAGCTGCAATTAAAGGCTGTTTTATTTATACTGACTTGCTTTATCTGTTTGAAGACAAATGTATTACAATTAGGAATTTGAACACAGACTACACGGATTGAACAGATTATCACGGATTGGGAAGTTAAAAGGAATTAGCGACCCCTTTCCCCTTGTACCTTGCACCTTTTCCCTTATAAATCCTCATCCATGATTTTTCTCTCAATGTTGTTTAGCCTGTTCCATATTTCAGGAAGCTTTTGAGTTAAAATCATTGCACGGCGTTGAATAGCATAATCTGCGGCTGGCGTACCTAATACAGACTGACCTTGTGTTTTAATACTGTTGGCAATCCCCGATTGTGCCCCGATTTTTGTACCATCTGCTATTTCAATGTGTCCTGTAAAACCTACTTGCCCGCCAATCATACAGTTGCTTCCAATTTTGGTTGAGCCGCTAATACCTGTCTGAGCAGCAATTACGGTATTTGCTCCAATCTCAACGTTATGAGCGACCTGTATTAAATTATCTAACTTAACACCCTCGCGGATAATGGTATTACCCATCGTTGCGCGATCTATAGTTACATTTGCTCCAATCTCAGCAAAATCCTCAATAATAACGCTACCTATTTGAGGCACTTTCATAAACTCCTGCTGGCTACGAGGCGCAAACCCAAAACCATCACTGCCTACAACTGTTCCTGAGTGTATTATAACGTTGCTACCTATTTTACAGTTCTCGTATATTTTAACACCCGGATACAAGATTGTTCCTTTTCCAACCGTAACATTTGGTCCTATGAAAACCTGGGCGTGTATCTGCACATCATCGGCTATCTGAGCATTTCTACTGATAACGGCAAACGGACCAACATAAATGTTTTTGCCGAGTTTTGCACTATCGTCAATACTTGTTTGCTTGTCGATACCAACCGGACGTGGTTTCGCCTGCTCATACATATTCAAAAGAGTTGCAAACGCCGTATATGCATCTTTTACCCTGATAAGTGTTGCCTTTACAGGTTTTTCGGGAACAAAATCGGCATTTACTATTACTATTGAAGCGTCTGTCTCGTATATATATTTTATATACTTGGGATTTGCAAGAAAGCTAAGTGTTCCGGGTTTGCCCTCCTCTATTTTAGAAACGTTATTTACAGCTACTTGGGCATTACCATCCACTGTCCCTTCAAGGGCTGCGGCTATTTGTTCGGCTGTGAATTGCATATTAATATTTTTAAGATAGTGACTATTATAATTTATTAGGCTATAAGTTATATTAGCTGGTCAAGCTGTTTTGGATAACAAAAATAAAACTTTAATACGGTTTTCGACATAATTTCGTGATTAAACATATCGCTTGCATCAATAATGCTCTGAATTTTACCCGATTTGTCTAATATCGATATCTCATCGTCTAATGGCTGATACGTGTTGTTTGACAATGTGTTGGAAACGACAAGATATTCAGTATCTTCATAGCTTATATTCAGCAATTTAGACGTTTTTTGACGAGTATCTTCAATTACATTAATATCAAATGGTTTATTATCAATCTTTACTCTGAACAACCTTCTGTTTACAAGCGAGTTGCACAAATAGCTTAAAACGGTATCGCTATGTTTAGCCCAAACCTTAATTGATGCTGAAATATCATCATCATCAACAGCTGCAAATCGTTCAAATTGACCGTTTTCGATTGTATCTACACTTGAAAGAAAAAAGTGTAGATCAGGGAAAGCAAACAGCTCCTCACCTTGAGAAATCAAATATTTTGCTCTTTTGATTATTTTTCTCAGAATTTGTTCAGCGCTAATAACCGTTTTGTGCAGATAAACCTGCCAATACATCAAACGGCGAGCCACCAAGAACTTCTCGATACTATAAATCCCTTTCTGATCGACAACCAGTTTATCATCAAAAACGTTAAGCATTTTTATTATTCTGTCGTGCGAAACTACACCCTCGCTTACACCTGTAAAGAAGCTGTCTCTATTGAGATAATCAAGCCTGTCTATATCGATTTGAGACGACACCATTTGATGTAAAAACTTCTTGTGATATCTGTTGGTAAATATCTCTATAGCAGTGCTTAACGCTCCATTATAATATTCGTTCAACTCTGTCATAGCCATAAGCGACAACTCCTCATGACGCATTTTGTTAACCAGCATATTTTCAAGAGAGTGGCTAAACGGTGCATGCCCTATATCGTGCAAAAGAATAGCCAGAATGGTACTATCTGCTTCCTCGGGCGTTATATCAACACCTTTGGCTTCTAGTACATCTAAAGCAAGTTGCATTAAATGAACACAACCAATAGTGTGTTGAAATCTTGAGTGTATTGCTCCGGGATAAACATAGTTGGTTAACCCTACTTGTCTAATTCGCCGTAATCGCTGAAACCAAGGATGATTAATTATATCGTAAGCAACCCCGCCCGGCATTGAGATTAATCCATATATCGGGTCGTTTATTATTTTATTCGATGTTGTATAGAGTGGCATAAACTAGAAATATGACCTATGATAATGCGATAAAATCAACACAAAGGTAGCGTTTATTTATAAGTTTAAGCATAAAGTTACTGAAGACTCCTTAATACGATACAGCTTTTTTTACTAATAGACAGTTCACACTTTAGAAAGAAAAAAGAGTACCTTTGTAAAAGTTTTAACAACACTTTGGAATATTTATTATAATTCAATTCATAAAAAAACGCTAAACCCCGCTTGTATAGGTTGAGTAAATTAAACCTCTAATACTGAAACTTAAAATATATGCTTTTTAATACAATAGAGTATGTTCTTTTTTTACCGATTGTGGTAATTATTTACTTTCTGCTTCCTCACAAATTTAGGTGGATTTTACTTCTTGCGGCAAGCTATTTTTTTTACATGAGCTGGAAAGTAGAGTACGTATTTTTAATAGCTATATCAACATTAGTGGGGTACCTTAGTGGTGTTTTAATGGAAAAATATCCTGATAAAAAATCAAAGTTACTACTTTTAATATTTAATCTTTTTGCAAACTTAGGGATACTTTTTTTCTTCAAATACTTCAATTTTGTTGCAGAAAATATAAATCTACTTTTTGACAAATTAGAGTTTGGCAGAAATATACCATTAATGAATGTTTTGTTGCCGGTCGGGATTTCGTTCTATACTTTTCAGACTCTAAGTTATTCCATAGATGTTTATTTTGGACGACAAAAGGCTGAAAAACACTTAGGATATTTTGCCCTATATGTCTCATTTTTCCCTCAGCTGGTTGCCGGACCTATTGAACGTTTTTCCAGACTAACACCTCAACTAAAAGCCAAGCACGATTTTACTTACGACAACCTGTCTAATGGGTTGCGACTTATTCTCTACGGCTTGTTTATAAAGATGGTTATTGCAGATAATTTAGCCGGAATTGTTGACAATATATACGCTACCCCGGGCAACTACTCTTCATTAGATATTTTAACAGGAATGGTTTTCTACTCCTTCCAAATTTACAGCGACTTTTACGGATACTCGGTTATTGCCATAGGAAGTGCAAAAATAATGGGTGTAAATCTTATGAATAATTTTAAAACACCCTACCTTGCAAAAAATATAGCTGAATTTTGGCAACGATGGCATATTTCGCTATCAACCTGGTTTAGAGACTATTTATACTATCCACTTGGAGGCAATCGGGTTAAAAAAAGCAGATGGGCTATTAACATCTTAATTGTCTTCGTTGTTAGTGGGATTTGGCATGGTGCCAACTGGACATTTCTAATTTGGGGTGCACTGTTTGGTATTTTATACATACTTGAAAAAATTATTAATTCAACTTTTAGGTTAGAAAAAGAGCACAAGCCGTACTCTCTTTGGCATATACTATTATCAATTAAAACCTTTGGTTTAGTTACTTTAATATGGGTATTCTTTAGGAGTCAGTCCTTCGGCGAAGCGATTAATATTTTCTCTCTGCTGTTTTCAGGTACAGGACAAATAACTGAAGCACTGATAATTCCGGGTTATGTTTGGTTTTGGCTGATAGTTTTTATTATTACAGATATCTTGCTTTACAATAAACGCTTTGATTCATGGTTGGCAAATATGCCACTTATTGGCAGATGGATAATTTACGGCATTTTTATATTCAGCATTATTGTCCATGCGGGGGTAGAGAATTTTCCTTTTATTTATTTCCAATTCTAAACGGTAAGAGATGTGTAAAAAAATACTATTCAAAATATTTCTTCTATCTATTGTCATAGTAATCATAAATTTCATTTACAGCAAATGGTTCTATGAGTCTGATATTCAAAAACATTCAGACATAATAAATTTGGTTAGAGATATTCCAAATGATGCAGATATTATTTACATAGGTGAATCATCAAATATCACTTTTCGTGGAGATGATATTGATAAAAGACCCATTTCTGCATTTATCGGAGATTTTTTTCCAAAATTAAACACTTACGACATTACAAAACCTGCAAGCCATGCGGGTATTTATAAGGTTTTGCTAGAAAATATTCCTACCGATAACCAGGTTAAAACCATTGTTGTTACCCTAAACCTGCGATCTTTTAATGCAGAATGGATCTATTCGAATCTTGAGACACCGTTGCAAAAAAGCTTAGTCCTTATCAAACAGTATCCACCATTATTCAACAGGTTTTTGCTGTCATTCAAAGGATATGATATTAAATCAGAGAGCGAGCGAGAACAGCAATGTAGGAAGAAAATGAAAAGTGATAAATTCAAACTACCATTTGATTTTCAATTTCAAAACGTGATTGAATGGGATAATTGGATGGCAAATTCAGGCATAAAAGACAGTAGTGGAAATATTGACTACGAACAGACCAAGTTGGCTTGTGCCTATATTAAAACCTATGGTTTCCAAATAGATACCACAAATAATCCCAGAATTAAGGATTTTAATGAGATAATTAAACTAGCTCAAAAAAGGGGCTGGAACCTTCTTTTTAATCTATTGGCTGAAAATACCGAAAAAGCAAAGGAGTTGGTCGGTGATGATTTAATTTTTATGATAAACGAAAACGCTAAAATTCTGGAACAATATTTTCAGAACAGAGGTGTTAAAGTGGTTAGTAGTCTGAATTCAGTAGAAAATGAACAGTTTATTGACCAAGACTGGACTACAGAACATTATGCAGAAAAGGGGAGAAAAACAGTTGCCAAAAACGTTTCTGAAGCATTAAAGACCTGGCACAATGAATTTTACGTAGAAGCAGATTACAGTATCACATACCACACGGACTTCTTTAATGACTGCGATGATAAAAATGTGGTTTGGGGACAAATGCACACAATAACCACAGAATTAGCTTATTCTGGCAAAAAGTCGTCTCTGACTGGTGCAGGCAACGATTTCAGTATTACATTGGAGTATCCCCTAAAAGTTATACCTGACAGCCTGAAACAAAATATTGCTATTGAACTCATGCTAAATCAAGCCTCCTTAAATCATAATACAATGCTAGTTATGGAAGCATATGGAACAGATTTTAACCCCTACTGGGTTGGATTTGATTTAAAAAGCGATATCAATGAAGTTAACAAATGGGTTAAATACAACAAAAACATCATTATTCCAGACACTATTAAGCAGGCAGATTTAATAAAAATATACATCTACAACCCATCGCAAGAAAAGATTTTTATAGATGATTTCAGAATAACGGTTGAAAAATAGACAAAGGGTTGAAACCTAAACTTCAACCCTTTGCAAAATATTTTTTTAGGGAAGACTCTCCCTTATCTTACTTTCAATTAATTTATTAAAGTTTCTTTTTTACTTCAACCTCTTCAAAGGCTTCAATAAAGTCTCCAACTTTTATATCGTTAAACCTTTCAACGTTCATACCGCATTCAAAGCCACTTGTTACTTCTTTTACATCGTCTTTAAAACGTTTTAATGAGCCTAATTCACCAGTATAAACGACTATCCCGTCTCTGATAACTCGTACACTGTTATTACGCTTAATTTTCCCTTCTCGCACGATACAACCAGCAATGGAGCCAACTTTAGAGATTTTAAACACCTCGAGAATTTCAGCTGTTCCTGTTATTTGCTCCTTAACCTCTGGTGCCAACATTCCCTCAATAGCATCTTTAATTTCATTAATAGCATCATAAATAACTGAATAGAGTCTGATGTCAATCTCCTCATGTTCTGCCATTTTTCGTGCTGCTACTGAAGGACGCACCTGGAATCCAATAATTATAGCATTTGAAGCAGCTGCTAACAAAACGTCCGATTCAGAAATTTGTCCAACAGCCTTATGAATAACATTAACTTGTACCTCATTATTTGAAAGCTTTAACAACGAGTCGCTTAATGCTTCAATTGAGCCGTCAACGTCACCTTTTACAATTAAGTTCAACTCTTGGAAGTTTCCAATTGCAATTCTTCTTCCGATCTCTTCAAGAGTGATATGTTTTTGAGCTCTAAAGCTTTGCTCTCTCGCGAGGTGCTCGCGTTTCATAGCAATTTCTTTGGCTTCCCTGTCTGTCTGCATAACGTTGAATCTGTCTCCAGCCTGCGGAGCACCGTTGATTCCTAAAATCTGAATTGGCGTTGATGGTCCTGCTTTTTTTACATTTTGTCCGCGTTCGTTAAACATCGCTTTTACACGTCCGTAGGTAGTTCCTGCTAAAACGATATCTCCGATTTTTAATGTTCCGTTTTGAACAAGGACAGTTGCAACGTATCCACGACCCTTATCCAACTGGCTTTCAATAACCGTTCCTGACGCACGTCTTTTCGGGTTGGCTTTTAGTTCTAATAGATCTGACTCAACCAACACCTTTTCTAACAACTCTTTAACGTTTATTCCTTTTTTAGCCGATATCTCTTGCGATTGATATTTTCCGCCCCAATCTTCAACAAGAATATTCATACTAGCGAGTTCCTGTTTGATTTTTTCGGGGTTTGCCGTCTCTTTATCTATTTTATTGATTGCAAATACTATAGGTACGCCAGCTGCCTGTGCGTGGTTAATAGCCTCGCGTGTCTGAGGCATAACGCTATCGTCTGCAGCAATTGTGATTATAGCAACGTCTGTAACCTGAGCACCACGTGCACGCATAGCAGTAAAGGCTTCGTGACCTGGCGTATCAAGGAAAGTAATTATTCTTCCGCTTGATAGCTCAACACTGTAAGCTCCTATATGTTGGGTAATACCACCAGCTTCGCCAGCAATTACGTTAGTGTCGCGTATTCTGTCAAGTAGTGATGTTTTCCCATGGTCAACGTGACCCATAACTGTTACGATTGGTGGACGTGTTACCAAATCCTCTTCCGAATCCTCCTCATCATCGTGAATTGCTTCGAGTACTTCGGCACTTACAAATTCTATTTCATAACCGAACTCATCAACAACAAGAGCCATTGTTTCAGCATCTAGTCTTTGATTTATTGAAACAAACAGCCCCATATTCATACAAGTTGCAATTACCTCGTTTACAGGAACATCCATCATCGTTGAGAGATCGTTAACTGATACGAACTCGGTAACTTTTAGAACATTTTTTGTTGCTTCTTGTTCTTCTGTATCATGTAGTTGTCTTTCATGCGCTGCGTCGCGCTTTTCGCGACGATATCTTGCTGCTCTCGATTTTGTCTTTGTTGTAAGTCTCGCTAACGTATCTTTTATTTGTTTTGCAACGTCATCTTCACTGATTTCAGGTTTTGCCGGAGCTTTCTTTCTTGTTGTCTGTTGCGGTCTTCTCTTACGTTCTCCTCCTGCCTCGCGTTGCGTTCTATCAGATTCAGCAGGTCTTGATTTTGCTGTAGGGCTTTCCTGCGGTTTATCTACTTCTGTTATCTCTTTTTTTATACGTTTACGACGCCTTCTCTTTTTCTTGGCGTCTCCTGATTCTTCTGAACTTGCTGCTGTTTCACCCGGTTTTCTTTTTCTTTCTTCGGGTAATTCAATCCTACCCAATACTTTTGGACCACTCAACTTCTCAACTCTTGACTGAATAAAGGATATCTCTTCCTTTTCGGTTGTGGTACTTGCGGTCTCTGCTTTTGTATCGGATTCGCTCCCTTTTATCGCCTCATCAGGCTTTTTAGCCGCAGGTTGCAGTTTTTCTTTATCATCTTTGGATGCTTTTTTTACATCCTTTTTATCTTTGGTCTTAGAATCAAGTTCAATTTTATCAACAACTACTGGCTCTTGCGACTTATCAGGTACAAGCGTTATGCTCTCTGCTTGCTTTTTATCAGATTTCTTTTCGGCTTTGGTTGAAGTTTTTGATTCTTTGGACTCTTTTATTTCTGTCTTCTCTTGTTTTTTGGTTTCAGGCTTTTGTTTTTTGGGTGTATCAAGATCTATTTTGCCAAGAATTTTAACGTCTGGTTTTTCTGTTGGTCGCAAATCTTTCTCTTCAGGTTCCGCTGGAGTACTAGTACTTTCTGTTTTCGTCGCAGTAAAATCGGTTATTCTAACCTCAGTATCCTCTTCTACTACTGTGTCACCTACTTGATCGATAGTAACTGTTTGTGGTTTTACAGGATTTAAAATATTTAGTCTTTCAGATTCTTTTTTTAGATTGATATCGGTAGCATATTCTTTGAACAGAATAACATACACATCTTCGTCAATGCGACTATTCGGATTGCTTTCAATGTGTATACCTTTTTTGTCAAGAAATTGAACAATCGTATTTATGCCAACGTTAAATTCTTTGGCTACTTCTCTAAGTCGTGTTTTTTTCCCTTCAACCATATGCTCTGTCACCTGTTGTTTTTGTTAAAAAATAATTGCAAATATATCATCAAAACTTTGATTTACTCAAATTCAGAGCGTAAAACTCTAAGTACCTCGTCAACTGTCTCTTCTTCGAGATCCGATCTTGAAATAAGCTCTTCTCGCGATAGTTGTAGTACGCTTTGCGCTGTATCACATCCTATTGATTTCAGAACATCAATAATCCAGCCCTCGATCTCATCTTTAAAGTCCTCAATATCAACATCATCACCCTCTTCAACATCGTCGCGATACACATCAAGTTCGTACCCCGTAAGAAGTCCTGCCAACTTAATATTGACCCCATTTCGCCCTATTGCTAAAGAGACTTGGTCGGCTGGCAGAAATACCTCTGCGCTTTTGTTTTCTTCGTCAATTTTGATTGATGTTACCTTTGCAGGAGTTAATGCTCTGGAAATAAATAAATTTGGATTGGTTGTATAATTAATAACGTCAATATTTTCGTTTCTTAATTCTCGTACTATTCCACGTATTCGTGAACCTTTCATTCCAACACAGGCTCCTACAGGGTCAATGCGGTCATTATATGACTCAACAGCAACTTTTGCCCGTTCTCCCGGAATACGTTCTACTTTTTTAATTGTTATTAATCCATCAAAAATTTCAGGAACCTCCATTTCGAACAATCTTTCCAAGAAAACATTTGCTGTCCGTGATAAAACTATATTTGGATTTCCGTTTTTGTATTCAACTTTTATTACTATTGCTCTAACTGTGTCCGATTTGTGGAAGAAGTCACTTGGAATTTGCTCTGAACGGGGGAGAATTAACTCTGTACCTTCATCATCTAACAACAGTATCTCTTTTTTCCATACTTGATAAACCTCAGCTGTAACTATCTCACCAACGCGCTCTTTATATTTATTAAAAACTTGTTCCTTCTCTATCTCCAAAATTTTTGATGCCAAGTTTTGACGAAGTGCTAGAATTGCACGTCTGCCTAGACTTTCAAATTTAAACTCGTTTGAAACCTCCTCGCCTATTTCATAATCATCTTCAATTTTTCGGGCTTCACTAAGAGTGATTTGTGTATTTGGATCAGTCAGACTATCGTCATCGACGATTGTTCTATTATGCCATATTTCAAAGTCGCCTCGGTCAGGATTTATAATTATGTCAAAATTAGAGTCGTCGCCATATAATTTTACTAATGTGTTGCGAAACACATCCTCTATAACTCGCATCATGGTAGTACGATCGATATTTTTTTGTTCTCTGAACT
>ENA-UPXM01005675-UPXM01005675.1-activated-sludge-metagenome-genome-assembly--contig:-NODE-5675-length-12027-cov-5.159706_pt1 | contig 12027 bp, 8 predicted proteins | sample MGYA00238178_ERZ772708 | MGnify/ENA primary metagenome ERZ772708 (study PRJEB29002, sample SAMN05720212) | activated sludge metagenome | isolation source: anaerobic digester from wastewater... | reverse complement strand
TTCGGCGCATCACTTCCTGGGATGCTCTTCCCAGCATCACTTCTCAATGGAGTCGGCATTGCGCCCGCCGATGTTTTTCAGCGCTTTTCTATACATTTACATTCCATATATAATAGAAACGCCGGATCTACAAGGACCGGTCATGGCCATTCGGAGGTGATACGATTGCTCAGGATTCTGCTAGTTGAAGACGACGAAAACCTTGCGAACGGCATAAGCTATGCGCTCACGCAGGAGGGGTGGGCAACGACCTTAGCCGGGAGTGTGTCGTATGCTCTCGAAATGCTAGAGAGCGGAGACTTTGATCTGGCGCTCCTAGATGTAATGCTCCCCGACGGAAACGGATTTGAACTCTGCAAGAAGATACGCGAAAGATCAGAGATGCCAATAATCTTCCTTACTGCAAGGGACGAGGAAGTGAATATCGTAATGGGTCTCGAGAGCGGGGCGGACGATTACGTAACGAAACCATTCAGACTAAGGGAGCTCATATCGCGAATCAAAGCCAATGCACGGAGAATCCAGAAGCGTTCCGTTGAGGAAGGCAATTCGCTCAAGTCAGGCCCCGTAGAACTGGACACCTCTAAGCTGAGGGCTTACAGATCCGGGAAAGAGATAATACTCACTCCAACGGAGTTCAAAATACTCAGAACTCTTATGGAGAACGAAGGTATTGTCCTCGGAAGGGATCGGCTCCTTCAGAAGGTATGGGATGTAGACGGTGAATTCATTGATGACAACACCCTCTCTGTTCATATCCGAAAGCTCAGAGAGAAGGTGGAGGAAGACCCCTCAAAGCCGAAGCTTATTGAAACGTTGAGAGGCCTGGGTTACAGGTGGAATGGGGAGAAATAGATGTTAAGATTCCTCTTCAGAGAAAAAGCCAATAGACTGGCCTCAGTTGCCGGCATTGTGATCTCTCTCGCGGTTGTCATTATCGCCGTGCTGCTTACATGGTCTGCATTGCTGGAACAGAGAGGTCGTCAGTATGAAAGGGAGATCTCGTTAATTGGAAGGCTGGTTTCGCTGAGTGGTCTTTCGGATGAGACCCTTCGGAGGCTGCTCTCTGAGAGTCGGCCTGAAGACTTCGAAGCTGCGCTGAAGCTTCTCAAGCCCTATGGATACACAGAAGCGCCTCCCGAAAGCTATGGATCTACTTACAAGAATTTCCGATCCAGGATAGTTGCGACAATTTCACTTTCTTCTATAAGTCTAGTTCTTCTCTGGGTTTCACTCCTCTCCCTCATAGCGAAAAAACAGTCCGACTTTCTGAAAGAAACATCGCTGGGATTGGACGCCCTGATGAGCGGGAGATACGATGGTAAATCGATTTTCGATGGCGAGGGGGACACGGCCATTCTCTCGGCACAACTGAATGCGCTCAGCAGAAGACTGGAGAAGACCATGGAAAGCGTTGATTCCGAGCGCGACAAGATGAGGGCCTTCATCTCTTTCATATCGCATGAACTCAAGACGCCACTTGCCTCCCTAAAAACGATGAATGAACTAATGATAGACGGAAAGAATATGGAAAGAGAACAGATTGAAGAGTTTCTGGGTAGAAGCGGCGAAGATATCGAGAGAATGGAATGGCTCATCGGCGACGTTCTCAACATAGCAAGGATAGAATCGGGCGCTATCAGATTCAATTTCAGAAAGGCAGATCTCGCAGAACTGGCGAGAGATGTAATGAGAAACTACATCGAGATAGCTCGCAGAAAGAAGATCGAGATTTCACTGAATACTGAATCGTCGGCTATTGTCTTCTGTGATGAGAAGTGGATTTCGCAGGCTATTGGCAATCTCCTTAAGAACGCCATCGATTACTCTCCTGAAGGCGGCTCGGTATCTGTGTCAATTTCAGGGAGCGAAGCCTACGCCTATTTAAGCGTCTCAGACGAAGGACCCGGGGTCTCGCAAGAAGATTCATCGAAGATCTTTCAGAGTTTCTACCGGGGCAGTTCTGCCGGCAGATCGAAAAAGGGTTCAGGGCTCGGGCTATCGCTGGCTAAAGCGATTATTGAGAGACACCAGGGCGACATAAAGCTGAAGTCATCTTCGGAAAGAGGGTCGACTTTCACAATAGAGCTCCCCGTAAGACGGGAAGAATGAGGGCTTAACCTTGCGATTTCTTAAGCTTATCCTTCATCTACGAATAAGAAAGACTCCTTATACTCTGAACAGAAATCAATAAGGAGGCGGATTATGGAAGTACTCAAAACTGCTGGACTGAGAAAAGTATATGGATCTGGCGCGAACGCAGTCACTGCGCTCAAAGGGGCGGAACTTTCCGTCGAGGAGGGCGAGTTCATCGCGATAGTCGGGCCTAGTGGCTCGGGAAAGAGTACGCTCCTTCACCTGCTTGCGGGGCTTGATCGGCCCACCGCGGGAAGCGTCCACATAGACGGCAAGAATCTCTACGGCATGACGGATACCCAGCTTTCGATCTTCAGAAGAAGAAGAATCGGGTTTGTCTTTCAGTTTTTTAACCTGATTCCCGTCCTGACTGCCAGGGAAAACATAGAACTCCCGCTGATCCTGGACGAAAGAAAGGTCGATGAGCCCTATCTAAACGAACTCATAAGGCTTATGAAACTTGAAGACAGAATCGATCACCTCCCGTCTGCCCTTTCAGGCGGCCAGCAACAGAGGGTGGCCATAGCCAGGGCTCTCATAACGAAACCCGCTATCGTCTTCGCCGACGAACCGACAGGAAATCTCGACAGCAAGACGAGCCAGGAAGTCGTGGACCTGCTTAAAATAAGCGCGAGGAAATTCCACCAGACTCTCATAATGGTGACTCATGAAGAGGATATTGCAGAAAGAGCCGACAGAATAATCACTCTGGAGGACGGCGAGATCGTTTCGGACAACTCGAATACAGACGTGGGCAACGTCTTTTCTTCGGCCTTGGGAGGTCAGAAGGTATGAAGCGTTATACAGAACTAAGCAGAAAGTACCTTTCGAGACGACTTAGGAGAACGTTGTACACACTCCTGGGAGTGGCCCTCGCCGTAGCCTTCATAACCGCAATCATGATCACTTTCGAAAGCATCGAAGCTTCGGAGCTCCAGAGCATGGAGAACTCTGTGGGGAGATACCATGGCAAAGTAGTGGAGACAAGTGAATCCGAGCTCATGGACTTGAAGATACATGTTTTGATTGAAAAGCTGGGTATTCAGAAAATAGCCGGAACAATTGAATTTCCCGAAGAAAGGGCTTCTCTGTTTGTTGAAGAGGCAAATGAGTTGACGCTCAACCTGAGAGGAAAGAGCATAGAAGAAGGCCGTTTACCGGAAAAACCTGGAGAGATAGCGTTAGACTCATTTTCGGCGCAGCTTCTGGGAATCACTCCGGAAACCGGCCAAATGGTTTCACTTGATATTGGAGGCAAGAAACGTACCTATGAAGTAGTAGGGATAGTATCAAAGGCTAGACAGGAGAGTGCAATGTCAAAGGCCTTTGTGGAAATCTCACCTGACGAGTTTTCAGAGATTTCTGAAGAGTCGAGAGTGGTGAAGAACGCCTATTTCACCGTTGAAGCACCAAACAACGGAATAAGAGCTGCAGCGATTAAGGTTGCCTCGGATCTCAAAATAAGAGATAAGACAACTTACAACGGTTCGTTGATCTACTTTCTCGAGAACCTATCTCCCGTCAACTGGCCGGCCGTCGTTCTGGGACTGCTCGTCGCAGTCGCTTCAATGGTCTCTATCTATAACACCGTACAGATATCCGTTCTCGAGAGAATACGTGAATTCGGGCTTCTCAGGGCGGCCGGTGCCACTCCCGCACAGATAAGGAAGGTCGTCTTCCGAGAATCGATCCTCGTAAGTCTTGTTGGTATTCCCTTAGGACTGGCGACAGGCGTTTTGCTCTCCTTCGCCATAGCGCTCTATGCGGGATCTCAGCTTACGGGGCTAGGCGGCTTCGCAACCATGATTTCACCCCTATCACTCTTACTTGGAGCCATTCTCGGATTCCTGTCGGTAGTCGTATCTTCTCTTATTCCCGCACTGAGGGCGGGTAAAGTCTCACCCGTAGAGGCGATGAGACAGTACGGTGTCGAACCCTCTGACTTCGAAGTCAAAGGGATCGTTAAAGGACAAAGTTCGTCGGGAGAGAAGATCCCGTTGAAACTTGCGAAAAGAAACATGAGGAGAAATCTTCGCACGACGATTATTTCTGTCATTTCAATGACGATGGCGGCAACTCTTTTCATTGCCTTCTCGTACTTTGCCGGAAACTTCGATACTGAGAGAATTGCGCGGGGCGTTGTGAAGTCGGATTTCTCAATAAGAGTGGCAAGCATGTACGATGACGGACCCGATGAGCAAACGATCGAAGAGATACTCTCATTCGAAGATGTACAGACAGTTGCGGCTGCGAAGTTCATTACGGGAAGACTGCTCACCGAATGGGAAGACCGCGACCTTGATAACAAGTCATTCGCAACCTTCTCCACCCCTGAGGCTGGAATGCGCGCGACAATAGTTGATAATAGCGGAATGTTCATGGCTCTCCTCGCTTACAACGATCTCGGTATCGAGCTGATGAAGACGAAAGTCATTTCGGGATCGATAGATTTGACGAGAGCAACTTCCGAACCGGTAATCATTATCGACATAGAAAACAGCAACAAGCACGGAATCGAGGCAGGAGACAGAGTTCTGCTCAAGACGTACTATCTGAACGAGTCTATGGTACAAGTCCCAGTCGCCTCGGAGTTCGTCGTTGCCGCTGTGGTGCAGGAGCTGCCATCAGTCGTCGGCTACACGGTCGAGGGCGGAATGCTTGTTGCGGCATGCAGCGAGAAGATAATTGAGGTTTTCAGGCCTGAGAGCGACGATGTTCATCTCACCATGATGGACTACATGGACCACTACTCGTATGTAGATATATACCTTCGAAGGGGAAGCGACGCTAAAGCTCTCGAATCAACAATCGAAGAGATCGCCGACAGATACAGGAACTCTACCTTCATCTCATACAGTGAATACAAGAAAGAGACTGAAGACGCCATCAGCACACTTTCAACCCTAGTGTACGGGCTTATTGCAATAGTTGGCTTCATAGGCATCTGCGGTATAACAAATACCATAAACACTACTATCATCCTGCGTCGCAGAGAGTTTGGAATACTCAGAGCGGTGGGCATGACCGGAAAGCAACTCAAAGCTATGCTTATATACGAAGGCCTGATCTTCGGATTCATAAGTGCCGTATCGTCTGTCGTTCTAGGCCTGATTCTCTCTTACACGGTCTATTCGCTCTTGAGATCCGAGATAAGTCATCTCAACTGGTCGATACCATGGATCGGAATTGTTCTCGCTGTTGCCGGCGCGATAGGGGCAGGAATACTGACCACGCTCGCTTCGTCGAGAAAGGTGACGTCTCTAAGCATAACCGAATCGATCAGAACTATAGAGTGATGTAGAAATGAATCTTTCAGTTTGACTAAGGTCGGTCTTTGATAGATTTCATCGCCGGCCTTATTCTTCTTAAAACAAATTAATGTTGGGAGGCCTAAATGGAAATTCAGGTTGCTACTATATCTGTAAGCTCTCTTGAGAGAGCGAGAGTCTTCTACGAAGAGATCCTCGGGTTCGAACCGGATATTTTTTACGAACAAACCAACTGGCAGTCTTATAAACTCGATGGAACGGCCGGCTTTGGGATAATCGAAACTCCAGGATTGAAAAGAAACAGAAATTCAGACATCTTGAACTTCCGAATAACCGGTGTCGAGGAACTGTGGAATAGAATCAAAGACTCTGTGGAGATCGATACTCCCCTCGAAACGACTCCCTATGGAATCCTTAAATTCGTCATCAGAGATCCGGACGGTTTCAGAATCGGTTTTGTTGAAAAGATAGAAGCCTGAGGATTCTCTCCTCAGGCTCCTTCTTTATGCACAAAATCAAATAAACTAAAAAGCTATGTCTCGAAAAGAGAGTATCAATCTCTTAAGGTCTGTAGAAAGACGCGAATAAGCTGGTATCCTCCTGAATGTTCTGGATAATGTACGTCAAATTACCGGTGATATACGTCTCTTCCGCATCGTCGTAGCACCATCCTCCAAATTCGTACCCTGTATTGGGAACCGCGCTTACGGTTACATTAGAACCCTTTGGATACTCTCCAGCTCCGTAAACCATCCCGCCTTCAGGGGGGTGGGATCTAAGACTAACCGTTACCGTATCACTTGAAGTGGGTTCAAACTTCGCCGTAAAAGTGAAAATGTTTTCTGTGCTTGTTACGGGAAGCGTATGGGTATCCAGGAAGCTGGCGGTGTCAAGGGTGAAGCTTGGCGACCCACTCATATTCTCTTCACCGTAGTACCAGCCATAAAAGGTGTAAGACTCATTCGGTGAGGCCATGAATAAAACGCTCTCCCCGTATTTGGCAGTTCCTCCGCCGCTCGCCGTTCCGCCTTCAGCAGGTTCGGCAACCGCATAGAATGTGTAGAATATCTCTGGGAACCAGGCTTCTATTGGAAGGGTATCGGTTACACCCCGTGTCGGCAGCCAATCAGATGTGTTGAATGTGTATGGAAGATCCTCACTCAACTTTTCCCCTTCAGTGTACCAGCCATTCCTCAATCGACGGAATCGTTAATGGCGGGCCCAAGTTCTCGAGCCTTCTTGTCCACACTTTGTCCGGCTTCTTGGTTCGCTGGGATAAGAAGCTCGCTCCCTTTTCTGGTGAATACGAAGGCTCCGATTATGGCTGTGAGAGGCGCGGTAAGAACCAGCCCAAAACTCCCGATTACAGTTATGAGTACTTCTGACGAAAAATAGTTGAGATTCAGCATCGCTGATGTATTCACACCCTGCGCCATGAAGGCCATGAGTAGTGTCAGATAGCCACCTGAGTAGGCAAAAAGAAGAGTGGTCGTCATTGTGCCTACCACCGCCCTACCTACACGAAATCCGGAAAACATCAGTTCTCTTGTGGTAATGTCGGGGTTTTTGAATACCACTTCTTGCATAGATGCAGAAAGATCCATACCGATATCCATTACTGCCCCTGAACTCCCGATAAAAATGCTGGCCAGAAAGAGCTGGTTCAGATCAAGGTGTGCAAAACCTGAATAAAGCAGTGTTTCCGCAAACGGCATCACCGAACCGTTTATGTAAAATGGGTCTGAAAAGCTTAAAGAAAGAATCAGGGTTACCAAGACTCCCGATATCGATCCAAGGAAGGCAACAAATCCCTTACGGGTGAATCCTCCAACAAGAAAGATGATTGCCAAAGTGAGTGCTGAAACAATTGCGAAAGCTATCAGTACAGGATTGAAGCCTTGTAAATAGAGCGGAATCATCACTTTCCACAGAACCAGAAGCGTCGTGGTGAACGAGAGTAGTGTTTTGAGTCCGGTGAACCCCGCGAAGAGTATAAGCATTACTCCGAATACTGTGAAAAGAAGCATTTCAGTACCAAGACGGTAGAAATCAACGACCTTAACGTAGATTGATCCGTCACCGATGGTTGAGTATTCGACATAGACGGTATCGCCTTCACTGAGTACTTTATCAAGTTCCATTTTACCTATAAGGTTGTTGTCTGTTTCAAAAACCTGACCTTTCAGTTCGCCGCGTTTGATCTCAACGGTCAAATACTGACTCCCCTGTTTTATCAGTCCATACTGCTTGAGTTCGGTATTGTCTACTTCAACAATCTTTCCAACTGTGTAGCTGTAATTTGAACTCTTATCATACCTGTTTGGCATGATGATGAGCACAATGTTCACAGCCACCAGGATCAATACAAAGAGCAGCTCGTACCGTTTTTTGGATCCACTTATGCTCACTTTTCTCATCTCCAATCAGAACAAGAGACCAGTGCGTTTTTCTGCGCACTGGCCACTACATTTATCGATACTATTAGTCTAGGAGTTTGAAGAGATTCTTGCCGATATCGGTATTGTCGTAGAAACCTGCGAACATTTCTTGGCCAACACCCATGGCGAATGTTGCAACTGGAACACCGGTATGCGAGTAAGATGTCCAACCGAGTCCGGCTTTTTCATTCAGAATATGAGTGAGTGTTACGCTAACTGGATTGTAACCACCGTAGAGGATGTATGTTCTGCTATCCTTTGGTACGCTACCATTCACGTAGTAACCGAAGGCTTCCCGAAGTCTTTCAATCTCTGTATCGTTTAGAGGGATGCCCTGAGGTTTGCCAGTGGTCACAAGACCAAAGTTGTCCTCAACAAGAACGAGAAGATCTTCGAACGTGTTGAGTTTGCCCAGAGCCTTTTCAGAAGAGAGGAGAGCATCGAAGGCCTCGTAGGACATCTTCTGATTTCCGATTGTTGGAACGTTGGCAACGTACTTTGTTCCAGCAAAACCTAGTGTGAGTCCTCCCGTTTCGTGATCACCGGTAACAACAATAAGGGTATCTTCCGGATGTTCATTGTAGAACTTTATTGCTTCCGCTATTGCCTTATCGAAAGCTATCGTATCTCCAACTGATGCTGCTGCGTCGTTTGCGTGACACGCCCAGTCTATCTTGCCTGACTCGACCATTATGAAGAAGCCATTGTCATTTGAGAGAAGTTGTATTGCTTTTGCAGTAATATCTGCCAGAGAGAATTCGTTCTCTCTATCGATTTCGTAAGCCATCGCTCCGCTGCCAGGAATTACTTCGTTTGTGATAATGACCTTTCCTTCAACTGATTCAAGTGATTCGAACTCTTCCTGAGTTCTTACAACCGTGAATCCATTTTCTACAGCTATCTCAAAGAGATTTCTGTCTTTACCTTTGTTGTCAGGCCTGTTGAAAGTTCCGCCACCGAAGAGGTCGTAATTACTTGTTACTGCCTGAAGCCCAATTGAGTAGTAATTGTTTCTTGATTTCTCATGAGCGTAAAAAACTGCCGGCGTGGCATGGTCGATGGAGACGCTTGAAATGATCCCGACTTTCATGTCCCTGCTTTTGGCAAATTCTGCAACCGTTTGGTAGGATTCAGTAAGTGTTGGATCCATGCTAATAACGCCATCATTCGTCTTCCTTCCTGTTGCTATCGCAGTACCGGCCGAGGCTGAGTCGGTTATGAAGGAGTTTGAGGAGTAGGTTGTCGTCATACCCTGGACTGGAAACCTAAGCATGTTTAGCTTAGGAGTTACCGCATCCTCAAATGATGAACTTAGAAATAGTTGTGCTGCGTTGATCTGTGGAAGAGCCATGCCATCGCCAATAAACAGGAAAACATACTTTGGACCCGCAAGAGCCGTTAACGCAAATAGAACCACAAGCGAGAAAAGTAGCAGTGCTTTCTTCATAATACTTACCTCCTGAAAGAATTTGACCCGATTACTATCCATAGAGAATTCTAGAGTGCAGTTTTTTCCACAGTAGATTCTGAATATTCGAGATGCCTAATCACTTAATGGAAAGCAAAAGTAAGTCATGTATGCGAAACAAGTGGCTTCTAGAACTACTGCGAGACATTTGAAAAGAGCGTCTTGACAAGGCACCGAAGAAAGGCTTTCAGGTAATCTCCGCTTGATAGTCTTCTCGACAAATCACTGGGTAAATCAATAACTGATGTTCAAGATGTCACCTGGAGCTTGTCTCACAGTCATCAGGCAAACCAAATCTAGATCCCATTTGTTCGCAAAGAAATTTCCCTACATGAAGGTGGGCGGAGTTACATACGAAGAAAACGGCGTGAGAATTACGCATTTTCCGGCCGTTCACGACAGAAATGGAAGCATAAGCTACAAGCTCGAATGGAATGACCTATCTATGGTTTTTTCAGGCGACACGATCCCAAATTACTACATGCTTGAACAGGCAAAAGGAGTCGATGTCCTGATTCACGAAATGGTCGTGCCTCCTGAGGTTTGGGCAAGTAAGAACTCGGGATTGAAGCCGGGTGATGCCGGCTGGGAAAGGGCCGTGGGATTTGCGCTTGCCGTTCAAAGGAACTCTCACACCTCGCAGAAGGGATTTGGCTATATACTAAGCCAGACGAACCCGAGGCTGGGGATAGCTACCCATTTCCAGGCCAATGAAGACACTGTGGGACCGGCGATTGAAGACATACGGTTGTTCTACGACGGTGCAGTGGCAATCGCTACAGATCTGCTTGTAATTGACGTCACGAAGAGCGAAATCAAGCTGAGGAAGGCCGTGGTATCGGAATATGCATGGTATCCTGAACCATACATCTATCCTCTCGATCAAATGGCTCCCCCAAAGTACGATGGCCCTTACGCACAATTTAACGAGATTCTTCTTGGAAGTATTATCCCGGAGAATTCGTACTCCAGCGAGGAGTGATACTAACTGTCATCGTTTCATTTAGCTCTTCTAAGTGTTACACGTGAGGAAGCCGATTGCTTATAGCTCCCTTCAGAGTTTGTATGAAACTGAAGCATTCTGCCTGCAAACGTAATTTGTGATCGGGTTGCTGAAGAGATGAAAGAAGTCCAGGACGGTTCTTTCTCTAGGACAAGCCTCTTCGATTAAGCATCTTCCCCGACACCGGGTGCGGCAATGGAGTATCATTGCATCGAGGAGGCTCTCTATACAAGGGTCTCAATTTGTGAATGAAGGTTTTTAGAAAGAGAGACGGCGGGAGGAATAATGCTCTTAACAGACCATGTAGATATTCCGACAGAACTAATAAGGGCGCAGGAGGAAGAAAGGCTGGTAGTCTTCGCGGGTGCCGGTGTTTCGATGGCCTCGCCGTCAAACATACCCGGTTTTGTCGATCTCGCAAAGGCCGTAGCGAAAAGCTACGGTCAAAAATACTACGTCAAACAGCAGCGAGTCCAACCTCCGGACGTCTTTCTCGGCAGTCTCAACTCTAAGAATGGCGGACTGGGCGTCCACGAAATGGTGAAGCAGATAATGAGTGAACAAACTTCCAGGCCATCACAGCTTCACAGCCTTATTCCTCTTCTATTCAAAAGCGCCCGGGACCTCAAAATCGTAACGACAAATTACGATGCTCACTTTCTAACCGTTTTGAAGAATTACGGAGAGAGATACCACGGCTTCGAGATCTTCAGAGCGCCCGCTCTACCGAGGGGCGACGACTTCAGGGGAATAGTATATCTTCACGGAAACGTGGAACAGGATTCAAGGTGGCTTGTTGTGACGAACAGGGACTTCGGAAGAGCTTACCTCACCGAGGGTTGGGCGAGGGACTTTCTTAGGGACCTGTACCTATCGGATTACACGATTCTCTTCATAGGGTACAGCCATAGAGATACCATAGTCGATTACCTCGCAAGAGGGCTGGACATAAGGCAATCGAACAGATACGCGCTTGTCAGCGCCAGCGATGCCGAGAGGTGGAAAGAGATCAACGTGATTCCCGTTTCATATCCACTTACACCCGAAAAGAAGAAAGTGCATTACGAACTCCAGAAGGCTCTTGAAAACTGGACTTCCCTGGCCAGTTCAGATATTGAAACCCATACCGAAAGAATTGAAAGAATTGCCGGCAAGAAACCCGCTAAGGATCAAAAGGTCGACAGCTACCTAACATACTGTCTCAACCGTGAAGACCTCACTATGATCTTTTGTCGTTTTGCGGAGGACTTCGAATGGGTGGAATGGCTTGATTCAAAGGCGATGTTGGACAATCTATTCCGAGAGGAAGGGACTCTCACAGAGATCGAGAAGTCTCTCACCCGCTGGTTTGTAAAAACCGCTTTCGGAAGCAGTAGCCAGGAACACTTGACTTTTTTGGTCTCCAGAAGATCATCCTTGAACCCATATCTGGTCTCTTCAATCGTTGAACATATGGCAGACAGTGATCTGGAGATTCCAGATACCTGTCAGGCAGAATGGTTGAATCTGATCCTCAACAACTGGCACAAAGGAGAAACCCCGGGTCTCGCATTGCTGAAAGCCCTGAAGAAGGTCGATGTCTCCGCAAACCCTTGGATAGTCACGAAGGCCATTCAGAATTTCTTCTCTCTTTCGCAGACTGGAAAACCAGCGAAGCTTTCCCTCTTCCACAGGCAATACGATCTTGAACCTCTCGTAAAAGCCGATTGCTTG
>ENA-UPXM01005674-UPXM01005674.1-activated-sludge-metagenome-genome-assembly--contig:-NODE-5674-length-12028-cov-9.221331_pt1 | contig 12028 bp, 10 predicted proteins | sample MGYA00238178_ERZ772708 | MGnify/ENA primary metagenome ERZ772708 (study PRJEB29002, sample SAMN05720212) | activated sludge metagenome | isolation source: anaerobic digester from wastewater... | reverse complement strand
TTTTGAGCGAAAATAGCTACGCTCACATTGGGATTAATAATCTGCTCTCTCGACATTAGAAACGCTACCACTGCCATTACGGCTATCACTACTCGATTAATGGTAATATAGCTGTTTTCGTTTTTTATCGATTTCCCAAAAAGTGGCTTGATAAGGTCTGTTGTTATCGTAGTGCTTAACGATTGAATTAGCCCTTCAATAGTTGAAAAACCGGCACTAATTAGTCCCAAAATTACCAAAAGTCCAACCAACAACGAACCAAATCCACCTGAAAAAACAGTAATTACATAATTAGGTATAACACTATCTACATTGATAGGCTCTCCATTTAATGTTAAATCAGGGAAAAGTATGCGGGCAAACAATCCCACAAATACCACCGAATAGAATAAAAACTGAACAATAACCGAGACGACTAAGAATTTATTTACGTCCCTCTCTTTTTTTAGTAACAAAGATTTGGTAATGATGTGTGGTTGGGCTACTACCGCTGCTCCTACAACCAATTGTGCAATAACTATTTCAAAGAAATCACGGAAGAGCGGACTTTGCTCATTCGGAAATTTCACAAGCTGTGGGTCAATTATCTTTAACTTTTCAAAGAAACCTAAAAATCCGTCTTTGAAAAATTGTATTCCTGAGCCAAGTAAAATAAGTGCTACCAAAATCATCAACGAAGCCTGAATCACATTGGTATAAACCATGGAATTAGCTCCTCCAAACATCATATACCCAAATGTAAAGGCAACCACAATAGCAAGAACTACAATCTGATTGGCATTCAGCGCTTGTGCGGCTACCTTAACCAAAGCAACTAAAATCAACACAATAAATGTCAACAGCAGAACTGTAAGGAAAGCAATAAACAGTGCGTATCCTTTACTGTTATACCTGTTTCCCACCCAGCTCGACAAGGTTAGCGCATTTACTGACTGACCATATTTCCTGAAACTTTTTGTCAGAATAACCAACGATGCTAATGATGCAAACGGAAACACTAATCCATACGAGATATAGGCGCTTAAACCGTAAGTAGCTATCAACCCGGGATTTATCACGAAAGTAGCAGCACTTGTCATGGCTGCCGCCAATGACAATGCCACGAAAACAGGCGAAAACGTAAAGCTCCCAACTGCGTAATCATTAATATTTTTCGTACCACGCGCACCTTTAATAACAAAGTAGAGTACGAACACCACATAAACCGCAAAGAGTATGGATGCTCCAATAACTTGTGCTGATGTTGCCATAGACTTTAGTTTTAAACAGTTATACCACCGTCAACACTCAAAACAGTCCCGTTGATGTAAGCTGCGTCGTCGCTTGCAAGGAACAGATAAGCAGCTGCGATCTCTTCAGGTTGACCAAGGCGTTTCAAAGGCACTTTGTCTTCCATTGACTTCAATACTTCTGCAGGCATTTTTTTAACCATTTCGGTAGCAATAAATCCGGGCGCTACAGCGTTAACAGTTACACCTTTACGACCGAGCTCACGAGCCAAGGTTTTGGTCATTCCAATCAATCCTGACTTGGTTGCTACATAGTTTGTTTGTCCAAAGTTTCCGTATAGAGCCACCACAGATGAAGCGTTGATGATTCTTCCCCAACCTTTTTCCACCATTACATCCGATGCACATTTACAACAGTTGAAAACACCTGTAAGGTTAACATCAATCACCTGTTGCCAGGTTTCAGGAGTCATTTTCTTAATGGTGCTGTCTCGGGTAATTCCTGCATTGTTGATAATAATATCCAATTTTCCAAATTGGTCAACAACTCGTTTTGTAGCCGCTTCTACTTCTGCGTAAACAGCTGTGTTAACTTTTGCAAAAGTCGCTTTACCTCCAGCATCTTTAATAAGTTTTACGGTTTCGTTACCTTTTTCTTCATTAAGGTCCCAGATTACAACCACTGCGCCTTCTTGCGCAAAACGAATGGCAGTCGCTTTTCCAATGCCGTCAGCGCCGCCGGTAATAATCGCAATTTTTTCTTTAAGTTTCATGATAAAATGATTTACTTGCCTATTCTATAAGGCAAAAGATTAATTATATATTTAATTGATTTTTATAACAGACTACTTTTTTGTAATCTATTTTTTCAAAGTTATGGATTTAAAAAAGAGTTTCAAAAGTTATTTTAAATAACATTGGGTTGACAATTGCCATAGTTTTGTATTTACTTCAAAACAAACAACTAATATACAATCGGTTAAATAAAATAAAAGCAGTATGGACTTTATTAAATAATGATGGTTATACCGATTATAGATATACTATAGTCCAAACTTCGCTATCGCTTTTTTGGACTATAGTATATGTATAATTCAGTATTATTTGACAACTACAATCTTGCGGCTCACCAACCTACCGTCCTCAGTCACTCCTTGGAGGATATAAATGCCATTGCTAAGCTCGTCCAAGTTGTTATGATTGAAGCATTGGCCGCTCATGTTGTAGATTCTTTCGATGGTTATTATCTGGTTGTTGACTATTTCTTCGATGCTTGTCACTACAACGATGATATAATCCTCACCGTCTGGGGTGAGGGCAAAGTCGGACTCGCAGTTTTCGTGTACAGCTGTAAGCTGATATTTGAACTTGCCAATGCCACTTTCATCGTAATACGAGGTGGCATCACCTGCCACTTCTATGACAATGTCTTCCCTGTTAACTACATCATAACGATAGAGGTTGTAGTGCAATGGCTGCATCACGGGTGCAGTCCAACTAACCTGTACACCATACTGCTGTGTTTCCGTGTCGTAAACACATTCACCTTCAAGGTTCTCGGGTGCGAAGCAGGGGATGACAGGATCGATGGGACCCATGGTGCCGTCAGCGCCAATGTTTTGGGCGTACAAACCGCCGTCAGCGCTGTTGACCCAAGCCATGATATTTTGTCCGAGGTGGAAGCCTGTGCTGTTTTTACATATACTGCGACTATATGGACTAGAACTTAGCGTTTTTGTCCATAAAACGTTGCCATCCATATCCATACCGACAGCTTCAATGGTTGAGAAGTAGGGATTGGTTTCAATGGTTCTCGCATAAATCACCGAAAAGCCGCTACCATCTTCAAAGGCATCGACCTTGATGTCGGAATAGTAAATGCCTACATTATCAGCCACTAAAATGCCTTCGCCCCAAATTCTCTCACCTGCTGGTGTAATGCGGTTAACATAAACCCTTGATTGACTTTGGAATTGGACATCGGTCTGCCTGTAGGAGATGATAAGATCATGGCTGATGGGGTCAACGGTACCGTATGCGTCAAGATAAAAATTTAACGGATCAGTGGTGTGAACGGGGGTTCCGTTCAAGTCACTGATGGTAGAGTTGCCATATTTGTCGTAATGGAAGACGTAGGTGTTAAACGCGCCACCAATGCCCGGATGCCAGATGTATGCGTAGCCGCCCCCCATTCCATCTGACACTGCATAGTGGTGATAGGTGATTTGAAAGGTTTGTGCTGACATCAGTTGCACCGTAGAGCCAATTTGTGTGCCGTCAATGTTATATCCTACAAGATAAATCTCCTTCGTGGCGTACATTCCTGCGCCTCCAGCTACTCGTTCATAGGTGAGAAAAACAGCGTTGTCCATGCCAAGGATAAGCTTTCCGTACATCACATTGTAGCCTTCAACAGCAACGGTGATGCAGGGGTTCAGTGTGCCGTCTGCATTGATATATTGCAGGTAGTGCTGCTCGTAGTCGAAGCCCAAAGCCCACACGCCTCCGTCGTCGCCAGCGACTAACTCGGTGCGAGATAAGCCGTTGCCGCCGAAGAGGAGAATGCCTTGCTCACCCCATGCAAAAGCGCCGTCAGCGTTGATTTTGACGGCGAAGGTCTGATCACTTTCGGTAGCGAAACAGCTTACCACGGCATTATCAGCGGTGGAAGCCATGGCGAAGCCTTGTGAAAAAGAGGGAAAATTGTGTCCGTTTATGCGAATGCCGTTAATGCCCCATTGCGGAGCGCCATCGAAGGTAAGGCGTTGCAGGGCGGGACCGTAGCCGTTGCTGCCACTTGAGGACCATTGTACATAGGTATCGCCGTTTGCCTTATCTGTCGAAAGGTAAATCTCGCCTCCAAAAGATGAGCAGTTGACGACAAAATTGTTGTTGGTTGGATTGTCAGTCCATTGGGCTTGTAGTGTCGCGAAAGAGACCAAAGCCATGATAAGAAGGATAATTTTTTTCATTGTGATTCTGTTTTTTAGTTGTACATGCTACGAAATTAGAAAAAAAATCGTTTCTTTAAGAATTATAATAGCATTTTTTTCAAAATCCCTCCTTGAAAATTTAATAAGCTATGTATCAACTAAATCATGACTTGAAAGTTTCGAATATTTTGACAGGTTGATAAATAACAATTGAATAAAAAGCGAAAAAAATCAAGTTCAACCTGAAAAATAAAATTTCAGGACGTGATACTTGTACCGTTTCCCTTTACCTCTCCTTTTACGACTTACTTTCAAAAATTTGTATCTTTGAAGTTTAGAATAGTAGCGCAAATTTTATGTCTCACAATAAAAGCTCTGACGAGCAACCGATATCTATTTTGGTTACAGGCGGCACGGGTATGCTTGGCGCCAATGTGCTTGAACAGCTCACACGCAAAGGATTTTCCGTTAGAGCCACAAAACGTCCAACCTCGTCTTTTAAGCTGATTCACAAAGTTTTTGAACGTTCAGCCGAAAACCCGATTGAGCAGTTTAGCAGAATCGAGTGGGTTGAAGCCGATTTGCTAAACGCAGAGCAGATGCTGAACGCAACGCGCAACATACAGTTAGTTTTTCACGCTGGCGCAATGGTGTCGTTCAGTCCAAAAAATTCTAAGGAGATTATACAAACAAACCAACAGGGAACAGCCAACCTTGTTGACGCTTGCATAGCAAACGACGTTAAAGAGATTTGCTACGTCAGCTCAATTGCCGCACTTGGAAAGGCTAAAAATGGAGAAGCCATTGATGAAACATGCGCTTGGGAGGGCGATAAAGGTCAAGGCGCATACGCAATTAGCAAACACCGTGGCGAAATTGAGGTTATGCGCGCTTTAGAACATGGTATTAGGCTAAATATTGTATGTCCCTCGATTATTCTCGGTCCCGACCAGCTTGATGGCGTTAGCGGACAGATTATTAGCTTAGTTAGCAAAGGGTTACCAATCTACACCAACGGAATTATCGGATACGTTGACGCACGCGATGTTGCAAAAATTATGATAAAACTAATGCTCGAAACAGATTTGAACGGCGAGCGTTTTATTGCAAATGCCGAAGATATAACATTCCGGCAAACGTTTGAAATTATGGCAGAACTTCTTGAAAAGCGAAAGCCATTTATTCGTATCTACCCATGGATGAGCTATCTATCCTACCCTTTTATTTTACTCTTTGGGTTTCTAATAGGTAAAGGGGCTTTTATCTCATTCTCGAATATGATGTTTATTTTCAATAAGTCGAAGTATTCGAACAAGAAAGTTCGACAAATGCTTGATTTTCAGTTTACTTCTGTTGAAGAGAGTTTGCGGTTTTCGATTAAACCAAACTCCTAACAAGTACAAGATGGAACTATTTGGTTGTCATAAAAAACAACTGTTTAGAAATTAAGAGAATTTTAAATAAAATAAGGGACAAGTTTTACATCCCATAACTGTCTAATTATCAAACACAACAATTCAGTAAGGGACAAAATTAGAAATTTAAGGGACAGAAAAGGTTGCTTCCGTGTAACCTCCTTTATTTAATGGAGTGCCAAATCTTACCTAACCACTTGATTTTCAGAATATTTTTACCTATTCCCCTTATAAAAGCAATACCCCAAATTAAAGTTAATGTTTACAAATGGGAAAAAGGCATAGCCTGAATGATAGGGCTTTTTACCCAAATCCATAAAGTGTCTCGTTTTACCATAAAAAGGAGCAGTTGAAGAAGCAGAGACTACATATTTTGCCCCCACCCCTACGGCAATATCAAAAACAGTCCCCGATTTGAATATCTCTTGCCAACCTATATTAATAAAAGCTGCTGTAGAAAATCTGTCCACAGTTTTGCTATCAAAATCTGCCTTGAAGAGGTATGTCGGCTATTATAATAACCAACGACTTGGGCTTGGCGTTTAAATGAAGAAATAGAGTTTACAACCTTCAGATATTTTTCATAAATTTGCAAATAAAATTGCATTTAATATTTGAATCCACCATATTATTGCGTCAATGAACTTAAAAAACCGACTTATAGAAGAAAAACAGGCGAAACACAAAGGGGGCTTATACCATAAAACGCAGATAAATCTTGCCTACAACTCTAACCGCATTGAGGGAAGTCGGCTTACCGAGGAGCAGACTCGATATATTTTCGAAACCCGTACCATAGGATTCAAGGAGGAGGAAGCAGTGCCTGTTGATGATATTATTGAAACATCAAATCACTTTGTTGCCTTCGACTTCTTGTTAGACAGCATAGACGAGCCATTATCAAATGCAATAATCAAAACATTTCACCGAATTTTAAAATCGGGTACCGCCGATACCGCCAAACCTTGGTTCCGTTTAGGCGATTGGAAAAAGTTAGCCAACGAAGTGGGCGGTATGAAAACCACTCTGCCACAAAACGTTGACTCTGAAATGAATAAACTTAATGATTGGTATAGCAAATTGCTCACCGTTGAGTTTGAAACCGTTGTAGAATACCATTATCGTTTTGAGCAAATTCACCCCTTTCAAGACGGTAACGGCAGAGTCGGACGTTTAATTATGTTCAGGGAATGCCTGCGATACAATATCATCCCTTTTATTATTGATGAACAATATAAACAATTTTACTACCGAGGTTTAAAAGAGTTCGGCTCGGTAAGAGAATATCTGCTCGACACTTGTCTTTCGGCGCAAGACACTTATAGGGAGTGGATTAAATATTTTTATGAGAGCAAGCGCTGAAATCAGATTTTTGGACAGTATCAAAATGTAATGATATTAAGTTTTCAGTATGCTCCAAACAAACATATCCGCGTATCTCCAAACATTCAGGTTGCAGCGCCAAAAGCAACTCCCACTGGGCCAAAAGTTACAGGATATATTAATTTGGAGGTCAAGCTATAAGTTCAAAGGTTGTTACAATTTCGTAACAATTTCGTAACCGGAATGAAACTTAGTCATGGTTACTTTGTATTGAGAAATTAAGAATAAATAATTAAGTAAAGAAAATGAATTTGAGAACCACGTTTTTTATCATGTTGGCAGCCTTTAGTATTGCTGCTTTAAGTTGTCAGAACAAGGGTACAGTAACCCTTTCAGGAGCGGGAGCGACATTTCCGCAACCGTTTTACCTAATGACATTTAAGTCGTACTTTGAAGCTACAAACAACACTGTTTCGTATGGAGGCATTGGTAGCGGGGGTGGAATCAAAAGTCTAAAAGAGAGTATTGTCGATTTTGCAGGAACCGACGCCTTCCTTACAGATGAAGAGATGAAAGATATGCCTCCGGTAATTCATATCCCTACATGTATGGGTGCAGTAGTATTGGCATATAATCTGCAAGGAGTAACTACTTTAAAACTTACGGGTGATTTAGTTGCAAAAATCTATGCGGGTCAGATAAGATACTGGGACGACGAACAGTTAAAGGCTGTAAACGAGGGCGTTAATCTTCCACACAAAGAGATTGCCCCTATTTATCGTTCAGACGGTAGTGGTACAACTTTCGTCTTTACCGATTATCTAAGCAAAGTAAATAGCGATTGGAAACAACAATTTGGCGGTGACAAATCAGTTTCGTTTCCCGTAGGCTTCGCAGCTAAAGGAAATCCCGGTGTTGCCGGCGTACTTAGCCAAACCGACGGTAGTATCGGATATATAGGCTCTGAATATGCTTTTGCCCAACAGCTTAGCTTTGCAAGCATTCAAAATGCTAATGGTGAATTTGTTACTCCAACATCAAGCTCAATTTCAATTGCAGCAAACACCAATATTCCAGAAGACTCACGCTGCATGATAACCAACTCACAAGAGCCGGGAGCTTATCCAATTAGTCTGTTTACATGGATTATTGTATATGAGGAGCTTAATAACGGAAAACGCACTGAAGCTGATGCCGAAGCGCTTAAATCACTGCTTCGTTATATGCTTTCTGATGAAGTACAGGCAAGTACCGAAAAAGTTCATTATGCGCCTATTCCAGCTTCTGTTAAAGAGCAAGCTCTAAAAAATATTGACAGAATGGTATATACTAACAAAGAAAATTAAACCACTATTAAAGTTTTTTAAATAGTAGAGAATGAGATTCTTCGGCTTTAATCAAATATCAAGTTGCCTGTTTAACAGTCAAATTTGGATATTACCGCTGAGGAGAACAAGGAGTACGGTTTTTCATTTTCTTTACTTATATATTCAACAAAAGGGTGTATGCTAAGTATGAATCACGATTCCTGCTCGCAACACCCTTTGTTATTTATTACGATATTGAACATTTGAACAACTAAATCAGCAGAGGGGAAAGGTAAAAGGCACAAGGAAAAAGTACTTTCAACTATGCAAACTTTTAACTCAATTATTAATTGCTCACTTCGACATTCTTCGATGGTTATTGAGCAAAGCCGAAATACTACGCTCAGTGCAAGCATTGTTAATTGTTAATTGATTTTATGAAGGACAGAATCTTTAAAATAACACTGTTTTTAGCGGCGCTTCTTATTTTGATTATAGGAGGAGGAATGATATATTCCCTTACTACTGGAGCAATGCCCGCTTTTAAAGAGTATGGATTTTTCAGCTTCATTTTTTCATCAGAATGGAACTATACTGCCGGCTCAGAGCGTTACGGCGCGCTTGCATTTATTGTTGGGACACTTCTAACATCGTTTCTTGCACTTGCTATCTGTATTGTTTTTTCAATCCCCGTGTCAATCTTTACTGGCGAGTACTTTAAGGGCACAAAAGTAGCTTCCGTTTTAGAAACAATGATTGACCTTCTGGCAGGTATTCCGTCAATTGTTTATGGACTTTGGGGATTCTATATGCTTCGTCCTGTGATTATGAATCTTGGATTATCAAAACAGGGCTTTGGCGTTCTAACCGCTTCAATTGTTTTGGCAATAATGATTATCCCTTATGCAGCCTCATTAAGTAGTCAATTTATTAAAATGACTCCTGTCGATTTGAAAGAGGGGGCTTACAGTCTTGGCGCTACTCGAAAAGAGATGGTGACCAAAATAGTATTTCCAACCGTACTACCGGGAGTTATATCATCTTTTATTCTGGCTTTAGGGCGCGCTTTAGGCGAAACTATGGCTGTTACAATGCTTATTGGCAACACAAACACTATTCCTCTAAGTTTAGGAGATACAGGTAACACAATGGCAAGTATCATTGCTAATCAGTTTGGAGAAGCTTCAGATAATCGCCTTGCTGTTCTGATTGCTATTGCACTATTGCTTTTTGTTATCACGCTGATTACAAACTCTATAGGACGAATGTTAATAAGAAATATGAAACCAAGATAAGGGGATTTCGGAATTTTAATTTTGTTAAATTCGAAATCAAAAATATAGGTTTATGAAGATAGATTTTAATAAAAGAAGGTTGATTAAAGACAAACTGTTTTTATGGTTCGTCATAGTTTTTTCAGTCATAATTGCATTGCCGTTGGTTATTATCATTGGGACAGTTCTTGTAAAAGGCATTAAGCAGATAAATCTCGATTTTTTCATTCAGACTACGCCCACAACCTTAGAGGCTATGATGGCAAATAGTGTCGGAGAACGTGTTCCGGGAGGTATTGCCAATGGTATAGTTGGTCTGTTTCTTACCGTACTTATGGCTTCGTTAGTTGCCATTCCTGTAGGTATATTTTGTGGCGTCTATCTCTCCGAGAACAGAAACAAACGTTTTGCCGGTATCATACGTTTTCTCAGTGATCTGTTGCAGGGAACGCCTTCAATAGTTATTGGTATTATTGCTTATTTGTGGGTTGTTATTCCCATGGGTACTTTTTCAGCCATTGCAGGAGCCGTAGCATTAGCCATAATGATGCTTCCGCTAATTATTCGTTCAACCGAAGAGACCCTTAACCTGCTGCCTGTCAGCCTTAAGGAGGCTGCACTTTCGTTAGGAACTTCGTATTCAGCTATGATTTTCAAGGTTTGGTTGCCTTCAGCTTTTCCTGGCATTTTTACAGGAATACTATTAGCAATTTCGCGTGTTATGGGCGAAACGGCGCCACTTATGCTTACTATTCTTGGCAGTTCGTATATCCAGTGGGATATAACCAAGCCAAACACCTCTGTCTCGCTACTTATTTGGGAATTTTATAACGATCCCAATTTGCAAAGTATGATTTGGAGTGCATCGCTATTTTTATTAGCCGCTGTATTAATTTTTAATATTACGGCAAAAACAATTGCTAAAAAAAGAAGTCCTATTTTTTAACAAATTCAAAGTTTTTATTGCGATTTAAACATAGAAAAACAGATGAAAACCATACAAGAACCCGTTTTAGAACTGAAAAATTTAAGCGTTTCCTATTCACCCAACGAATACGCTGTGCGCGATGTAAGCGCCGATATTGCCCGCAATACCATTACTGCTATAATGGGACCTTCAGGTTGCGGCAAAAGCACACTTCTGAGGGCAATCAATAATATGCATGCACTGCATGATGGCGTTAAAATGACGGGTGATATTATATTAAATGGTCGCAACGTACTTCAAATGAATCTTATTGATGTGCGTACTCAGGCAGGAATGGTTTTTCAACGTCCTAATCCTTTCCCAACAATGAGTATTTACGATAATGTTATCGCCGGATACCTACTCAAAGGCATAAGGCTTAAGAAAGCAGAGCGCGATAGAATTGTCGAGGAGAATCTTCGCAACGTGGGATTATGGGACGAGGTAAGCGATGTTCTTCACAAAAAGGGAACTTTTCTATCGGGCGGACAACAGCAAAGACTTTGTATTGCTCGCACATTGGCTCTTAAGCCCAATCTTTTGCTTATGGACGAACCAACTTCGGCTCTCGACCCTATTGCCACTCTTAGAATCGAGGAGCTTCTTGTGCAACTAAAAAATCAGGTTACTATTATTATAGTAACACACAACATGTCGCAAGCCTCACGAATTTCCGACTATTCAATGTTTATGTATTTAGGCGAACTTGTTGAATATGAAGAAACTAGCATAATGTTTACTAATCCTAAAGATAAACGTACCGAAGATTATTTAATCGGTAAAGTTGGATAATTCAATATAATATTGTATTATTATCAGCACTTTACAACTATAAAACATAGAGTTATGATAAGAGATAATTCATTAAAAATACTAACCGAAGAGTTTATTACCTTAACGGATATTATGACCGAACAGTTTGCTCTTGTAGGCAAACACCTTGAACAACGCATCACACAAGAGGAGTTAAAAAAGATTCGCGAAAATGAGAAAAACATCGATTTTATGGAAAACAAAATTCGCGAAACTGTAATTAACGATATTGTTCGGCTCACTCCTCGTGCTGTGGATCTCCGCAGAATGGTTTCAACTTTAAATATTATTGTTGATATTGAGAGAATGGGTGATATACTCAACAGTATCAGCAAGCGTTTGCCCATTATCATTGAATCAAAATCTGTTTGGAAAAAATATCAACCAAAATTGATTGGTCTGTTTGGAATGGTAAGTAAAATGTTTGACAACATTGTTTACGCACTTCATACCGAAAATAATTATATCGCACGAAATATTATTGCTTCCGATGATAGTATTGATGATAGTTATCACGATATTCACCAACAGCTTTTCCAAAACGATGTTAAGGCAGCCGAAATGCCCGCTTACTTGAATCTAAGCCGTATCCTTTACTTTATGGAGCGAATAGGTGATGCGTGTACAAATATCGCCGAAGATTTGCTATATCTTACTGAAGGAATTAACGCAAGACACACTGATATATAGGAGTTAAAAGTTAAAAGTTAAACCCAAACCCTGATTTTTTAGGTAATAGATATTTGAAATTAGAAGGTAAAAGGAGC
>ENA-UPXM01005672-UPXM01005672.1-activated-sludge-metagenome-genome-assembly--contig:-NODE-5672-length-12031-cov-4.138945_pt1 | contig 12031 bp, 10 predicted proteins | sample MGYA00238178_ERZ772708 | MGnify/ENA primary metagenome ERZ772708 (study PRJEB29002, sample SAMN05720212) | activated sludge metagenome | isolation source: anaerobic digester from wastewater... | reverse complement strand
TGTTGGGCAACCAGGTGTATGTAATGTAGAACATCACAAACTTGAAAAACAAGGGCACCACGAGGGAAATCCACTTCCATAGCCTGGTTTCCAGGAAAGGCACACCTTTGATAGCAAACTTAAAAGCCGGGAGCACTTTAATCAGTGGCGCGAGCATGACCGAAGCCAAAAACAGCGCCAGAATAATCACAATAACAATCAGTGCCAAGCCACGATTTCTGAAAAAGCCCGATGGTGAACTGTTGGGAAAGGCGCGGTTCACATTGAGCACAACTTTATCGATAACATTGCTGGCTGACCAAATCAACGAGATAGCCGCAATAGCGGTTAGCGCGCCACGAACTCTAAGCACCGCGCTAAGTTGGGCATCTACAAACGCGATTGTTTCGGGCACTGGAAATATTCCACTCGCTGCCTGAAAAAGTGTTGATCGAGCCACATCAGCATCCACAAAAAGCGACCCGATAGTCACAATAGCAATTAATGCGGGAAAAATCGAAAAGAGCCCGTAATACGCCAATGCCGCAGACGCTTCCGGCACTCTGGCCCTGACCAGGTTGGTGAATGCATGACGAACAATGCCTGGCACACCCTTTAAGCCGCTGTTGATTTTATAGTAGGCTTGCTTTAGTTTTGCTTGCCAGACATCCTTTTTATCCCCAACAGCTTTGCTATATGGCGATAATTTCTCTTTCCATGTTGCCATGCTATGATTATAAGATAAAATAACGCAGAGGTACTATGGAAATTGAATTAATAAAAAAATACTATTACGCACGTGGTCTGGCATGGCCAGAACAAAAAGATGCATTGCTTTTTTATCTTTCCGAAGTCGGTGAACTTGCCGAGGCCTATCTCGCCATCAGTCCGGTCGCGCTAAGCGATGAAGAACGCCAACTGCTTGCTGACTTTGCTAAGTTGGGAATGCAGGCCGATGAGATTGTTTCGCGCGTGGACGGTTGGGTGCGAAATTTTGATCGCCAGCGCAAAGAAAACATCGCCTACGAAGTCGCGGATTGCAACATGATGCTTTCCGTTTTTATGGAGTCATTTGCGGGTCGAACGCCTGATGATGCCCTGCGCGAAAAGATGGCACTTAAGCTCGGCAAATCTGTGGACGAACTATAAAATTCACTGAATCGGATATCGCGTGACGGAAAATATAACTATTTGGTCTTCCGCTTCGACAGTTTCCGATGCCGTTGAAACGGGTTCAACAGCAATCAAGGTTAGATAAGTCGTCCCGTAAAACTCCAAAAAACTGGGGTCTTCCAAGCTACCGCCCAAGACCAGGATTTCCTCATAGGGATCCTCGCCCACCAGGTCGATTTCCAATACCACTTGCACACTCCCCGCCTGAGAACATTCCTTGCCAATCGGACAGCGCATATCTTTAATGCGCGTCAACTTCACTGCTATATTACCTGGCAGATAAACTTCATTTTCTTCTTCGTCCAGTCGCAAGAGAAAGTCTGAACCAAACGGTGGTTTTTTATTGAAAGTCATCACTTCGCCATCGTTATCGTAATGCTGGACTTGAATATCCGCTGATGGCTTATCCGAATTATCAGGGTTGTGAATAGGGTCACAAGCTGATGCAAAAAGCAAAAGAATAATAAAGAAAAGGCTGAGTTTTTTCATAATCTGTCTGTTCCTGATTTATAAGTCTTGTAAGGGTTTAAAACCGTGGCCGAGTGCTTCGTTGGCATGGCCCACAACCATAAACGCGTTTGGGTCAGCTTTATTGACAATTTCTTTCAACCGTGCCACTTCCGAGCGCATCACCACGCAAAAGAGAATATTGCGTTCCATTTTGGTATAGCCACCTTTGGCAGGGATAATAGTTGAGCTGCGATCAAGTTCTTCGACAATCGCGTTGGCAACCGCTTCGTAATTATCGGTCACTATCATCGCCTGGCGCACAACGTCGATACCTTGCAGGGTCATGTCCACCGCCACACCTGAAACATAAATCAAGATGAGCCCGTAGAGCGCAATTTCCCAGTCAAAGAAAATACCAGCCAATAGAACTGAAATGGTGTCCGTTACCATATAGATGGTCGAGACTGACATACCCATGCGCTTGTTGAGAATGCGCGCGATGATGTCCGTACCACCACTGGTACCACGTCCCAAATAGACCATACCCAAACCAACACCCACCAAAACACCACCAAACAAGGTGTTGAGCAATGGCTCCTGAGTGATTGCAACATCCTGGGAAACGAAATTTACCAGGATGTCAATGGCAACAGAAGAAATAACAATCGACAAAACGGTGCGGATTGCGAACCTAAATCCACCAAGGTATTTCCAGCCAAGAAAAAACAACGGTATGTTAAACAAGATAGCCACAATACCCACCGGGATGCCGAATTTGTAATAAATGATTTGCGCCAAACCAAACACTCCACCACTCACCAATCCACCGGGAATGATGAAAAGCCACGTGCCAAGCGCTTGAACTAAAGCGCCAAAAATGACGAGAAGATAGTCATTAACATCCCGCCAAACCGGTTTTTTGAATACGTCTTTGATTTGTTTTTTCTGTCTTTGGTTTCGAGTACTTTCTTTCACAAATACACCTTATCCATACGCATGATTATGGCTCAATGATATCTCAATTTGAGCAATTTGCATCAATTCAACTGCGATTTTACACCAGATTTGAAAGTAAACCACGTAAATAAAAATTTATTTTCTCATGGGTGCATACCAGTTAAAATATTGATAATCCGGGCCATAAATAAGCGCAAAGAGCGTTTGCCATTCACTCCAAATTTCATGTCGGTCTTGCGTGCGAATTCGTAAAAAATAAGCTGTATTGGCGGGTATGGCTGGTGGGTCGAAATATGTCGTGTTTTGGATGTCGGTGCTGGTACCATAAGGATCAGTGCCCCAATATACTTGGTAGGTATTCTCAAGGTCTAAACCCACACCAGCATCATAAGCACCGCTCCACTCAAATGAGGCATCATTGCACCGTGCCTGCGGAATCCCACTAATCGCCTCACAGCCAATTTTTGTGATAGATGGATTTATTGGCGGCTGATTATCCACATAAAAGCTAATCGACTTAATGTCCGACTGCAAGCCAGCATTGTTCACCGCGTAATAGCTTATTGTCTTTTTCCCGGAACCATTGACACCAAAGGGCTGATATTCTTTCCAGGGACCATCATCAATTCTTCGGTAGACTTTATCTATGCCGACACCGTAATCATAAGCATGAATAAACACGTTCACTTGGGATTTGTACCAATCGTCAAGCCCCTTTTGACCATTGAGTGTTATTGATACAACCGGCCTTGATGGAGGTAAATTGGTCAAAGCCATTACAGGGCCATCAGCCACATTTGGATCAATTTCTATGGTTACACCACCCCACGTTTCGTATTTCTCACCAGAATATTGGCGTAAGCGTTGCTCACTATACCAATAGTCATTAGGCAAGTGACGCAAATCATAAACTGAAGCATCAGGATTAAAACCACGGGCAATATTCCATTCGGCAATCCAAACCGCGGGGACAGCAGGAGAAAGATTATAAATTTTGGCTTTGTTTAGATTAATCGAACTAGCATACAAGGCACCCATAATGCCCAGTTCATTCATACGTGTTGTCCAGCCCCGAATATATGCCCTTGTTGCTGCAACACAAGCTTCGTTTGAAGTGTTGAAACTTTCCACGTCTAAATACACCACACCGCCCCTGCCACCGCTATTCAGCAAACCAAAAGCTTCCATGCGAACTTTTGCTTGATTAGCATTATTAACACCATAGGCATATGCCCCATTGACATCATATGGGAAGGGATACTTAAACGATGTACATGGTGGTTGATGTCCTACCCAAGTCGGAATTAAACGCCAACCTTGACGGGCAATCTCGGTAATATATGCCTCATTCAAGTTACTGTTGGCACACAAACGTGAAATACCGCCAATATATAGGTTTACACCCCGATAGGGGCTGTGTTGGAACCAATTGTTTAACTGGGCTAAGCTGGGGATTTCACAAGCATCAAAGGCCTGCCCCTTATAAATGCCGACCTGGCCGGTTGATACCTGATTGTCCACTGTATTATCTAGAGATGTCGGAAAGCTAAAAGTTCTTACATCGCCGGCCACTTGTTTGGGTAAGCGCAATAGTTGCCAGCTTTCCCCACCATTTGTGGTGCTTCGTAGTTCTCTAACGTAACGACAAATAATTTTTCCGGCCTGTTCCTGACACTCACCGCCTTCAAACAAACCCCATCCCTGATTTTTGTTTAGGAAACTGAGTGTGTCCGTGTTGAGCATTAATGCCTGAACCAACTCTTCATCCTGAATATGATTGCTTGATTCAGAGACTTTAGATTTAATTAATTCGAACGATTCTTCAATCTTAAAATTCGGCAATAAGTTCTCTGTGTGGAAGAAGCCAACTTGACGACTGCCATCTTCGAATTCGAGTTCCAGGGGCACAATTAAGCCACCATCAGCGAGCATTACCGGCAGTTTTACGGTAAAAAGAGTGTTTTCCAGAGGTTCGGTTGGCAAAGCAAAATCGTCCCAATTTTGTCCGCCATCGCTCGTATAGTAAAAGATTTCCGGTTTTGCTGGTGAATGCATAAAGCCAATTTGAGTGTCAATAAAGACGAAGCGTTCGCCAGCTGGGCAGGGCAACGCGCTCCAATATTTACCACCGTCAATCGTTCTTAGTAACACACCATGACTAAAATTAATGCCACTAATTTGTTTCGCTATCAACCAGCCCACATCCGCATTGTGCCATTGCACAAAAAGTTCTTCTATGGGACCCGCGTGATTATCCAAAAGTGTAAATTGCAAATTGCTATCAATAACCTGCCAGTCTCTGCCGAAATTACGCGTTTTTAACACTGTAGCTTGAATAGATTCATCATGAAGATTGACCGAAATAATACTACCCTGGCCATCCGCCTGAATTGCTATCTTTTGATATACGCCCAGTTCTTGCTTGGGTGTAATATCCGCCCAGGTTTCACCTTGATTATCACTTATATAAAGCGCGTCATCAATAGCCACCCAGCCATGGTTCTCGTCAATCAAGCCAAATTGGATTTGCGTATTTGTGCCGACATCATCAAACGCAATCTCTGTGTTCGGCGTTGCTGTCTGGCCCGTATCCTGGCCAAAAGCAGGATTGCTTTGCAACGCAACAATTAGGACAGCAAAACTGACAAGAACAGATATTAATCGATTGATTTTCTTCATAACATTCTCACACTATAATTGAAAAACAAAATTAATAATATCCAGTAGATAGGGTGCAATATTCATGCCCTTAGTTTATCACATTGGAACATTTTTAATCATAGCAGAATTATTAAAGTCTATTTTTAAAAGGTTTGACAAATTGTTTACATTAGCCCAACGAAGCAACACCCTTGACAGTGAACATATGTTCTGATACTATTCTAGATAATCATATTTAGTTCTTTTATTAGATTGCGAGGCGATATGGCAAGAATAAAAAGGAAAGGCCTTGGCCCACGACATCAAAAAATTTTGAATTTCCTCGAAGAAGTTCTCCAGGAACAAGGATTGCCCCCCACCATCCGTGAGATAGGCGATGCCACACAGATATCATCCACTTCTGTCGTCAATTACTACCTGGAACAGCTTGAAGAAGGTGGCTACATCGAACGGCGTTCCAACGTATCGCGGGGTATTACGCTGCTCAAAAACGCTGCCGGTGAAGCCTTCCAGGACATCGGCAAGGCGATCAGCGACGCCATGCAAACGCTAACTGTCCCGCTTTTAGGTAATATTGTTGCCGGCGAACCTATGCCCGTGCCAGCCTCTGATTTTAGCTATTATGACCCTGAATCAGGCATCGACATCGCCCGCAGTCTCCTGCCCGCGCACGAATCCGAAGACCAGCTCTACGCCTTGCGCGTGCATGGTGATTCGATGATTGATGCCATGATTAATGATGGCGACATCGTGGTCATGAAGAAAACCAACCAAGCCAAAAATGGCGAGATGGTTGCCATTTGGCTCAACGATCGCGACGAAACCACGCTAAAGTACTTCTACCGCGAAAACGGCAAAGTGCGCCTGCAACCTGCCAATCCTACCATGCAGCCCATCATCATTGATGACCCGCGCATTGTGGAAGTACAAGGCAAAGTCATCCTGGTCATCCGCCAGGTGTCGGAAAACTAATCGTTTTTATATGTAAACGGTTATTACGATGAAACATACCACCATCGTTCACATAAACTGTCATTTTCTTGTGCAGTTCTATTGATAGTGGTCTTAATCAATCAATACCCTTTCTGCGTAAGAATACTTAAGCATGTCAAAGTTTATTCCCCAGGGCAATAAACTCTTGCAAATGAACTTTGTTACTGAGGTTTGAAACAAAGGGTGAAACCGCTCTGCTAAAATGTGTACTGATATGTTTTCAAGTCTGTCAGCTTCGTTTTGGAGTGTTTGCGTATCGGTTTTCATTTTATCTGGCGAAACTTTTGGGAATTTAAAAAGGCTCTTTTCCGCAATCAAGGTGTCATAAAGCAGAAACGTATAAAACAAGGCTTCAGTAATAACACCTAAACCAACATTGTTGGCTTTTTTCAACTCGATTAGATGCAGCGTTTTTTTATCAGTGCCAATCCCCCAAATATCAATAGCTCCTGCGCCACCGCTAAAGAACGCATTGTTTTTCTTCACTTCATCAACAAAAACACCTACTGGTAATTGATTGAATAGCTTATTTTCGTCAATCGCCCATTTGCTCGTGATTAAAAACTTGCCTTCGTGAAACACAAACCAGGATTCAATAGATCTTTCAGTTGCTTTCTTATCTCTCCGGCTTTGCCTTTCAACCAAACTGACATTAAGCACCATATTCTGTATCTTCATCCATTGCTCAAAAGCCACCATGTAATCAGTTTTACTATCATCAACTTTAAACCACGATGAAAAATAACGAGTCATACACAAAACCCGGTACATAAAGCGGTGGTAATGACCAGCTTCAGCCGTGCCAAGTTTACACAATAAATCTTTCCGCTCTTGAAAATCTAATTCAACATAGTCGATTTCATCCCAAAGCCAGTGCTTTAGGATTAGCACCCATGCCTCAAAAGCAGCACTATCTCTTTGCATATTTTGAGCCGGATTTTGAACAAAGAGCTTAAGTGTCCTTTGACTAATACTAAAATCGATTTCAGCTGGCAAGCGAGCTTGCCGAACATTGCTACGCGCTTTTAACAAAGTTAGGATACCTTTCTTTAAGGTAGAGTTTGTATGATTCATATTCCAATGAGTTCTCCTTTGCTTTTCTTCCTCAGAAAAATAGTTGCGTAATCTAGTTTAAGTTATTCTTTAACACAATAGTCTATCAAACTTACTATTTTTTCAAGGCAAATTGTGGAAAAATATCTGACTTAGATTCAAAAATGTTTTGCTACCAAATAATTTATTATCTAAATTTTCAGAAAATGTAAAGAAAATGAGGAGATTAAATGGTTAAGATTTTTTCTCGATGATATAATACATGTTAGTTTATATTGATAATCGTATGGATATGTTTCGGTTGAAAGGATTCTGAGTATGACACAACTCTCTGTTTTCGTAGACGAAGAAGATTTTGATCAATGCATACGGGAGAACATTTTGCCTCTTATACCTACAGCCAATGACACCCCTAAATTGATCAAATTAGAAACTGAACCCACCAAACCGATTGTTTTCCTTGACGATGACGGACTTCACATAGATTTTTCGCCGGGTAGAAATCCACAGGAATATTTTCTAAGAGTAAATCTCTCTACAGAACTAAATAGCACTAAAACATTCCGCAAAGTTTTTGAAAAGATTGTTTCAACGCGTGAGGATGCTCGCGATTTTGTGGCAAAAACTAAAAAATCCACTAAAAAACTAGACCATCGCCAATATCTGAGAGGGTTAGATGCAATTTCTTGTCAACTTGGCATATGCCAATCTTTAGCAGACCGACGACAAGATGCCAAGTTACTATCAGAGATCATTACAATTCTTTCGTCGTGGTCAAGTAAAAAATACGAAGGCAAGAATGTACCTTTTGGAATTGTGATTGACTTTGATAAAATATCTATTCCTACAAGAAAGATAAACTTTATTGATTTCTTGGAATCAAACTATTGTGCTGTTTTTACTGATGGAGTCTTTTCAGCAGTTATTCTCGATCGAGAAGGAAAGCTTTGCGAGTACAAGCATTTATATCCCTTCCGCAAGAATACTTCAAAGTATAATCAGACTACTCTTTCTCCAACAAGGTTTTGTGGATTTTCTGAGTTGTGTGATCTACCAGACAAGATTGGAATCATCTCATTGATTAATGGTGACATATTACTTTTTAGAAACAAAACACTAATGTTTGCTAAAAGAAGAGGAAAATGGACAAATTTTGATTGGTCACGATTCTTTAATCCTTTTCTTTACAAATATTCACCTGATTATTACAAAAACAACTTAAAAAAACGGGACAAGGGACTTCGACTGTCAAAAAGTGTATACATTAGCCTACTTGATGTCTCATTTGCTCACAATGGTGCATGTTTGGGGCTGGCTTGCGAGACCCAAGGCGAAATACTAACAACCTTAGAAAACTGCAACTTCTTCTCAGATCCAGACCCAGCTATTAAAGGTCCTATTGAGCAACACAAATTAAAACTTTCTGTTTTAATGGAATTTGTCAATTATAGACGAGCTAGCAATGGAATGAAGAGCTCCTCATCTAAGAAATTTTACATGCTTCCAGATCAATTGAGAACTGAACTATTAAGCTTAGATGGAGCGACAGTAATAGATTGGAAAGGCAATATTCATGCAGCTGGCGCAATTATAAGTGTAGATTCTGGAATTATGGGTGGCGGGCGAACAACTGCCGCAAAAAAACTATCTGAATATGGTTTAGCTTTTAAAGTTTCTGAAGACGGTAGTATCACGGGTTTCCATGAAAATGTTGAGATGTTTAAAATTGAGTAACTTGTTTTCCATCTCTCTTATTAGGTGAATCATACATTAAGTCATTGCCTTGGACAATCACATCTCTTTTTAGGAAAAAGCTCTCAGGTATTTTCAATATGTTTGCTTAATTAATCTTATCAAACAAATTTGTAAAACAAAACCCATTACAGCAATGCAAATAATTTGTGAGAATAGACATAATCTTAGAGCTTAATACCAGCATTTTAATCATTAAATTTCAAAAGCAATTTATATATTGCAATTACCCTGAGTCATAACCTTTTTAACTTGACAACGTTTTATTTTAATGTACAATGAAGTTGTAAGTTTGCTTATTTCATCGAAAGGTGTTCTAAGATAAAACTACCTTGTCCGTAAATACTGGAAACAGTTGAGTGCTGACAAGACTCTACCGAGAAGATCGGGTGAGAACGAAAGAGAGGAAGTAAAACTTCCCTCTTTTTCTTTACAGAGAAGTTGTTTATTTTTTATATTATTCGTAATCGATCTGGGTATAATGAGCTTTTTGGCAACAATTAGTCGAAGTAATCTTAGAAAACTAAAAGGTAAATAATTTTTTTACACAAAAAGACCCCGGGCAAGCGGGGTCTTTTTGTGGTTTCGATTAAGTCGAACTTATGCAAGCACAACTTCGGCGCCGGCGGCTTCGAGCTTGGCTTTGGCGTCGTTAGCAACGTCTTTACCAACAGCTTCGAGCACTTTGGCGTCGGGGGTTTCAGCCATATTTTTGGCTTCGACCAAACCGAGGGAAGTGAGCTGGCGGATGACTTTAATGACTTCGATTTTCTTGGGGCCTGGGCCCTTGATGACGACGTCAAATTCAGTCTTTTCTTCAACTTCTTCTTCTGCGGCGGCAGCAACTGGACCAGCAGCAACTGCGGCAACAGGCGCGGCGGCGGAAACGCCCCACTTTTCTTCCAACATTTTAACTAATTCAGCAGCTTCGAGAACAGAGAGTGCGCTCAGTTCTTCAACAAGTTTTTCCATATCAGCCATTTTTATTTCTCCTAATTTATTTTAGCTTTTATTATTTCTTATTTTTTCCTCGTAAAAACGAGCTTATCATTCCAGAACTATTCTGGTTATCTATACTTTATGCAGCCGCGCCTTGTTTATCGGCGTTGGCTTTAATGACCGCAGCAAGACCACGGGCAGGTTCAGCAAGCGTGCGAACCAGTTGACTGGCAGGAGCCAACAAAGTACCCAAAAGTGTGGCGCGCATGACGGGCAAGGTGGGCAGGTCGGCAAGTGCTTTGACCTGTTGCACGGTAAGGTTAGCTTTGTCAAGGTAACCACTGCGGATTTTGAATGTTTCGCGTCCTTTGGTTAGTTCTTGCAGGGCTTTTGCCACTGACGGAGCATCTTCAAACGCGAAGACGACAACGTTGTTGCCTTCCCAGAAGTTTTCGTCGTAAGTGTAGCCTTTTTCGTCCAGAACGCGCTTGAAGAGTCGGTTTTTGACGACGTGCAAACTGCCATCATTTTCGCGAAGCTTAGCGCGGGCATCGTTGACATCGGGCATACGCATTTTGCTGTATTCAAGCACAAACACGGCTTTGCTTTTTTCGATCCATTCGCCATACTGAGCGACGATTTGCCTTTTTTCTTGTTTCGTAAACGCCAATCTAACGTTCCTCCTTCCATCTAAAATAAAAAATCTCTTTCCGTTTTAGTCCCACGTAAAGAGATTCAAGAATTTTGTTCCAGAATGGTTTCATTCGAATCTCCACCTCGGCGGGAAATTAAGCCGTAAACGGCACCAGCTTTCTTTAGCAGAGCTAATATTCAATTGTTCAGAAGGGTAGTATACCACAGTTCGCGCGGAATACTACCCCGATTCTCTTGCAAATGACTACACTTGCGAAGCTTTCATTGAAGTCGCACTGGCAACATCAACCTTCACACCAGGGCCCATGGTAGAAGCCAGGGCTACACGGCGGATAAAAGCACCTTTCGCGCCGGAAGGTCGCGCGCGAACAACAGCGTTCATTAAAGCCGCCATGTTATCGTACAGTTTCTCGGTATCAAAAGAAACTTTGCCAATAGGCACGTGAATGTTCGCGGATTTATCCAGGCGGAATTCAACACGGCCGGCTTTTGCCAGGCGAATGGCTTCGCTAATATCATCTGGTTGCACAACGGTGCCAGCTTTGGGGTTAGGCATCAAGTTGCGGGGGCCCAAAATACGACCCAAGCGGCCAACTTTACCCATCATATCCATGGTACCAACTGCCACGTCAAAATCGGTGTAGCCACCCTGGATACGGGCAAGGTCTTCATCAGTTTCTGCCACAAATTCCGCGCCGGCTTCGCGGGCAGCGGTAGCAGCTTCGCCCTGGGCGAAAACTAAAACGCGCACGTCTTTACCCAAACCGTGGGGCAAAACGACGGTATCGCGGATTTGCTGGTCAGCCTGGCGGGGATCCAAACCGGTTCGAATGTGAACTTCAACAGTTTCGTCAAATTTGGCAAATGCCATTTCTTTGACGAGCGCGAGCCCTTCGCTGGGCTCGTAGGCTTTTTCAGCCTCTATTTTTTTGATTGCGTTTGCAAAATTTTTGCCTTTTTTAGACATGAATACTCCTTTGTGGTCCTGACGGGCGTTTTAGCCCTCCCACACTGACTAATTAAACTTACTTGTCAACTACCGTAATACCCATGTTGCGGGCAGTACCTTCAAGCTGTTTCATCGCGGACTCAATATCATTCGCGTTCATATCTTTAAATTTAAGATTAGCGATTTCCTTGAGTTGCTCGCGGGTAACCTTGCCAACCTTTTCGCTTTGCGGGGTCGCGGAACCTTTGGCAATGCCAGCGGCTTTCTTTAGAAGCACGGCTGCTGGCGGTGACTTGAGTTCGAAGCGGAAGGACCCATCAGCGAAAATGGTGATATCGGCAGGGATAATTTCGCCCATGCGGTTGGATGTGCGGGCGTTGTAATCTTTACAGAACGCCATAATATTTACGCCATGTGGCGCGAGCGCCGGACCGATTGGGGGCGCGGGGTTGGCCTTGCCGGCCTGGATTT
>ENA-UPXM01005664-UPXM01005664.1-activated-sludge-metagenome-genome-assembly--contig:-NODE-5664-length-12038-cov-6.237169_pt1 | contig 12038 bp, 12 predicted proteins | sample MGYA00238178_ERZ772708 | MGnify/ENA primary metagenome ERZ772708 (study PRJEB29002, sample SAMN05720212) | activated sludge metagenome | isolation source: anaerobic digester from wastewater... | reverse complement strand
GTTTATTTTTCCCATGCTATTATAACATGGGAAAAGCCTTATTTATTTGCCGGCAGGGATGCCGGCTCTTTTTTTTACCAACCAGCCCAAGCCCAGCCCTTGCCGATAACTCCATCTTATCACTACGAAACTCATACGTCTAATCATTATTCCAGTAATTTATCTGAGGCTTCTTCTTGCGATCACCGGGAATCAGTGTTTATCATGATGCGATCAAGCGGGCTCGTTACTTTTGCTATGCTCCGGGGGCTTATGTGTGTGTAGATTTCCGTGGTTTTTGAGCTTTTGTGGCCCAGGAGTTCCTGAATGTAGCGGATGTCGGTGCCGTGTTCAAGGAGATGCGTCGCGAAACTGTGGCGCAGGCTGTGGATGCTTACATCCTTCATGATACCGGCTTTTGCAGCGGCGGAATAGAAGACCGCCTGTGCGGAGCGTGCGGTAAGGTGTGTGCCGGGAGTTGCTCCCGGGAACAGCCAGTCCCTGATCATGATTGAGGATCGGTACTGACAGTAGAGCTCTGCGATAGACGATGAAAGCATGACATACCGGTCTTTGGCGCCCTTTCCTTGCCGGACCTTGATCATCCTCCGGTCAAAATCAAGATCCGTCGTTTTAAGGGAGACTACCTCACTTACCCGGAGACCGGCGGAATACACGAGCATGAGCAGGAGACGATGTTTCAGATTTGATACTGCATCAAAGATTCGTCGGACTTCATCTTCCGAAAGAACATCGGGATACCGTACCTCTTTCTTTGGTAGCTTGATATGTTTCGCCGGATTGGGAAGTGCGGGATGGATAACCTCATAGTAGAGTTGGAGCGCTGCAACAAGCTGCGCCAAAAAACTCCGGGAAATGCCCAGGTCGCGACGGAGCTTTTCAACATACAGCGCCAGATCGTCATGCCGGAGTGCTGCCTCCGGCAGACCGCTGAGCTGGAAAAATCGCTCAAGATGCAATGCGTACGTTTTAATCGTCTTCCGGCTGTAATTCCGGTATTGCAAGTAGCGGATATACCGGCGTAGTTTTTCATGGAAAGGATCGGTCATGGTGGAAACCCCCTGCCATCAATATAGGGAGTCATTCATTTCTTGCCCGAAAATGAGTACGCCCGCGGCACGTAATCGTCGCTTTTGTTGTAAAAGCCGGTGCCGTGGCTGCGGGGACAGTACAAGCATGATTCCGTGCCGCCGAAACAGGCTCCGGATTCATGGGAACACCGGCCCCCGGGGAGGGAACCGCTCCGTGTATGTTTTGTGATGGGTTCAGTATATACCGGAAAAAGCGGGATATAAAGCAGAAATTGACAAATCCGGTGGGCGGCAAGCCGCCTGGCCGGAGAGTGAACTGCCGCCGGGGCAACCAGCACCCCGCCGGGGCAACCAGCACCCCGCCGGGGTGCAAGCTGCTGCGGGGTGAAAACCTACGACAGCGTAACCGCGAGCTCGTGGGAGCCGGCGGGGAGGGGGAGCGGGATCACGTTACCGTCGAGGGGGGTACCGTCGAAGGTGAGCGTGAGCTTCGAGTCGCGGGCGCGGCGGAAACCGTCGGGCTTTGAGTAGCGGACGCGGAGCTTCGCGTCTCCCATGACGAGCGAGAGGGCGGTGTCTTTCGAGTCCGCCCGGAGGACCGGGTCCATCACGAGACCGCTGCCGGAAAGCTCGATGCCGTACGCCTTGAGGAGCGCAAGGATGAACCAGGTCGACGTGCCGCTGAGGAGCGGGCCGATGTTCTCGCCCGTTTCACTGTTGTTGTACTGAGTGCAAAAGCGCGGGTTACCGGCGAGGACGAAGGGATTCGCCATGGTGCGTGCGGGATACACAAGGTCCACCATGGTCCATGCCTCACTCGCGAGCTCCTTGGCGAGTGTGCTGTCCGCCACACGCTTGGCGGCGTCGAGCATGGCGGACACCGCCATCATGCTCGCGTGCTTGAATACCGCGGCGTTCTCGCGATCGCCGGGGAAGTATTCGGCGCTTGCCGCGTCGGGGACCACCCTGCTCAGGTCGTTGGGGGACACGAGCTTGAGCCCGTAGGGCGTCTTGAGCTTGGTACGGACCACTTCGAGCATGGACGCGATCTCGGCGTCGTTTGCCACGCCCGAGAGTATGGACCAGGAAAAGCTGTTGAGAAAGAAGGTGCCGCCGCTTCCGTCGGTATCGAGACCGTCGCCTTCGGCACCGGCGTGGGTGAATCCGGGATACTGGTTGAAAAGGAGCCGGGCATAGGCGTTCCCTTTCCAGGCATGGGTGCGGACCGCCTTCTCCATCGAATCGATTTTATCCGAAAGCCAGCCAGCGGTTTTTTCGTCGGACCGGAGTCCGGCGAGCGAGCGGAGCTCTTTCGCCGCGGTTATGGCGAGGAAGGCGTTCATGACGCTTTCGGTGCAGTCAGTCTCATAGCGGCCGGTTTCCTTCCATATACTCTCCTTTTCGGCGCCGGTGTGAAAGTTCCGGTCCAGACGGAGACAATCGTTCCAGTCGGCGCGGTCAAGAAGGGGCAGCCCGTGTTTTCCCACGGAGACTTCCATGGAATAACGGATAGCTGCCATTAGCGTGTCATATACGCTGCGCGTTTTTTTGGAATCGGTTCCGGCTATCACAACCTGCTCGTCAAGGAAGGACGTATCGCCGGTGAGATGCACGTACCGGCCCACCGCCTGGTGGAGCCAGAGGGCGTCGTCGGACCAGTTGCCCGCTTCCTTGCCCTCCCAGAAAAAGTTGTGGTTCGCGAAACCGAATTCATGTACCTGCGAAACCCAGGCAGTTAAGAGTTCTTTGGTAACGCGGCTGTTTCCCTGCGCGTGGAAGTAGTACATCGACGCGAACAGATCCTGGATTTCCCTGAATCCGATTTCCCGGTAGCCCTTCTGGGTCTGCCCGAAGGAACGGGATACAAAGGTCTGGTAGAGCACCTGGAAGGGGAGGTTTTTGCTGCAGTACACTGAAAAGTCTTTGTCTTCGCTTTCAAGGGAGAAGAAGGACGCGTACCCGTCAAAAAAGCTCCGTACAGCGCCGAGCGCTTCGGGAACGGAATCCGGTTTTTCAAAGTGACGAATGAGCGCGTCCGTTTCCTTCTCCAGCGAGTCGGGACCGAACGCGGGGTTCGTCTTTTTGGACACGAGTCCGGTGAAGTTGTCGGTACAGACGGTTTCGCCCGGCGCAACGGACACTTCGGCGCTCAGGGCGAAAAAACCGGGGCCCTTGCGGTAGAGCTCGTTGGGCAGAGGATCAAGTCCGTCAGGGGATTCAAGGGTTCCCCGTCCCGTAAAGTCGTTGTAGTTGAGGCAGAAGCCGTCCGGGAAGGAATTGCCGTTTTTCCCGCGGACAATCATGGTGTGGAAGCGGAGATCGTCCTTGTCTTGCGCGGGGAAGTAGCGCGGGCTTACCGTCCGCACGGTGCCGTCGTCGTTGAAGAGGGCACCGCCTTCCATGATGATGTTGCTGTAGAGTACGTCTTCCATGAGTGCCGGCGGTTTGGTCGGCCCGAACATGCCGGTACACACGAGGCGGAGACGGCGCGGTTTTGAGCCGGTATTGGTTACGGCGATTCGCTGAACTTCAACGGCGAGCGGGAGGCCCGGTTCCTGTTTCGGGAGAAACAGGGTTCGTTCAATCGTGAGACCGCAGGCGGTTTCATACAGGATTCGGGTATGGTTTTGGCCATGGACGCAAGTTCCCTTCACGACTGATTCGTGTTCGGGATTGCCGGAATAGAAAACCTGACGGCCGCCCTCGGAAAGGTAAAACTGACGGTTTGCCGGGAAACCGTTTTCTTCCTGGCGGAGATCCCAGCGGGTTGCCAGTACCTGGGTGGCGGCATGGGAGCGGAAGCTTCCGCGGCCCAGGCGGTCAACCACGCTCTTCGGCGTGGTCTGGAGGGGATGGTCAAATCCGGTCCGGTTTCCCATGAGGAGATTTACGTAAAAGTGCGGACCCGGAGAGGGCGTCTTGAGATCGATGACATGCTCACCGTCGGCATTTATGTGTCCGGCCCAGTCGGGGACCGAGTTGAGAACGGGCATCATTTCCATGAGGAGATCTTCCGCAATCGGTTCGGCTGTGACGGTTTTGCCCGTTGAGCGGTAGGCCGAGAGTGCGCCGTCTTTTGAAAGACAGAAGAGGACGGAGTTGGCGGACGAGGAGAGGGCGCGGCAGAATGTGTTGAAGCGTTCCTGCTTCAACAGCTCTTGTACCACTGGAGCCTTGAAGGGGAGGCCGCAAATGCCGACTGCCGAATCCCGGCTGCTCGTCAGGAATCGGCCATCAGATGCGCCGGTATAATATGAAGAAAACAGCCCCTGTAAAAGGCTGTCCGGTTCTCGCGAATCAGTTCGTGCTGAAAAGTATCGACTCATGAAAAAATCCTTGTCTCTTTGGTTGATGTATCCGGGAAGCGGTAGCCCCGCTTCCCGCAAAACCCCTTACTTGGGAGTATACTTTATATAGTCGTAATTTGCATACAAGGGGCCGTTGTAGTAGAAGCGGCCAAGCCAGCTGTCCACACCGGTTCCGGGCCAGAGGTTCACCATGATCTGCATGGGATGGCTCGGCATTTTCTTTCCGTAGGGAGCGTTCATTCCGGTGTTGTTCACACCCCACTTCCATTTTCCGTCCACATACCAGTTGATGTAGCCGTTGCCGTATTCGATTGCGTACTTGTGGTATCCGTACGCCGCGTCGAATCCGAGATCGACTATCTTCTCGTTGCCGCCCACTCCGTCAACATAATAGTTGAACTGGACCTTGGTAGTGTCCTTTCCCAGAATTTCCACGTCAATCTCGTCCCAGGGATTGCCGGTGTACAGGAAGAATGAGGTAACCGTGCCGGATCCCTTGGCCGCCTTCATGTTCGTTTCGAAGGTTCCGTAGGAAAAGGTGTTGTTTGTGCGGTATTCTCCGCTCGAATAGGGCTTGCCGTGGCTCCAGGTATTGTCCAGTTTGAGTACCAGCTGTCCGTTGTTGAAGTACGCGTTTTCGGGCCGCCAACCGCAGTTGAACATGCCGCCGTTTGTCCAGTTCGCCTTGTTCCACACACCGGTATTGAACCAGTCCATCGAGTCCCACAGGGACCAGTTCTGTACCGCACGGGAATTGTCCTCGCCAGTCGCTACCGCGTCGGTGTCTCCTTCAACCGCGCAGGAAAGAAGCATTCCCGCCGCTACGAGCGACAGCGCCAATAAATAAAAGAATTTTTTCATGGATATCTCCTCCTGAATCCATGCTACTATCTCTGTGAGTATCAGCCAGCTACCATCAGTTGGTATTTATCTAGTACCAAAAGTTGTGGTTTTTCGAAAAAAGCTGACAATGAGATACCGAAAAACAGTGATTTTATCGTGAATCCGGCAATCAATGCAATTTCGGATTTCAGTATGTAAAAAAACAATACTTTTGGTACTAGTTCTCATCGGGAGAGAGCAGGCTGTTCACGAGGGAAAAGACATAGGCGCTGAAACCGAAACGGCCAACCTGTTCGTCGCGGAGCATGCGCAAGAGTTCTCCTTTCCCGGTGATCCCGAGCTTGTTGTACACCTGGGTCAAGTGACCCTTTACCGTGCTCTCGGCGATGAACAGTTTTTCGGCAATGTCCCGGATTCGGTATCCCTGGAGTTGCAGTTCAACTATTTCCTGTTCCCGCCCGGTAATCTTGTGTGCGGTAAAGAACTCCTTGTCTGGCAGAATGCCGCTGTTCAGGAAGGGGAGCGGATCAAGCGCGTCCCAGCGGATACGGACCAGGTTTCCTTTCTGATCGAATTTTCCGGAGATTTTTACCACGGGAATGTACCGCCGACGGTCCGGACTTACCAGGCGAATACCGGGACTATTCAGTTCTCGCGTTTCACGGACACGCTGAACCGCGTCTTCTGCAAGGGATGCGTCTTCCGGTTCCAGATACGTCTTGAGGCTTTTTAATGCGGCATCATCAGGAATGACGAGCCCGCTCGCGGCGGCGGCATTCCGGTATTCAATGCGGAGAAGCGTGTCGGTTTCCAGAACCATGACGGGGACCGCCGCCGCCATTTCCCGATACCGCTCTTCGCTGTCCCTGAGTGCCTGTTCCACCCGTTCCCGATCTTTCGTCCGGGCAATGGATTCCAGTGTCTGCGAAACCTGATCGCGGAGCGATTCAAAGACGAGGGCATCGAGTCCGGTTCCCTCAAGGATGATGTAGCCGTAGGACTGCGTTATTCCCAGAAGCGGCATGCGTACCGAATCGGTTCCGCCCGGAGTATCGAGGCAGGGTACGAGTTCCACATCGTCATAGAACCCGTCCTCCTCATCCGTTTCCGGATTCTTTGGATTCGGGCGGTGCAGCGCGAGAATGACCCGGGTACAGCCGGCAAGCGAATCATCCGGAGCCGCCGGAAGCCCGGACAGACCAAGTTCCTGGAGGAGACGGAGACCGGCGGTGTATGCCTGTTCATAGAGAGGCTGGTGTACTGTTGTCAAAAGGGGAGAGAGAAAGCCGGCTTCCTGAATATCATCAAAACCGGTTACCGCATAGTCCCGCGGGCAGCTGAAGCCCTGTCGTCCCATGGTCTGTATAAATCCGAGCGCCATGTCGTCGTTCGCGCAGGAGAGGACATCGAAGGGGAGCCGGGATTCTGAAGCAAAGTGTGCCGCAAGTGCCTGGCCCGAACCGTAACTCAGGTCGCCCGGATAGACTATCCGTCGTTCTTCCGGTATTCCGTGGCGTTCAAGGGTTTCATTCCATGACACGAGGCGGGCGGCGGCGTCCGGGCTGTGGTCCGGACCCGTGAGAAAGGCAAAACGGGCAAAATCGTGGGACTGGACCAGATGTTCCGTGAGGGCGGTCATGCCGCCCGCATTATCGGTTTCCACGCTCGGATAGCCAGGAAGGGTCATGCCGATGGTAACAAGGGGCATGGGCTTGAATGAATCGAGGAAGGCGAGATTCTGTTCTTGCTCAAGGAAGCTGCCAATAGACCCTGCGGTAACCACGAGTCCATCCGGCAGTTCCTCATGTGATGATCCGCCGGCAAGTGAGTAAATCCGGTTAAAAAGGTCTTCGTTCCCGTACGGAGAACCAAGAGAACGACCTACAAAAATCTTGAGGTGTACTCCGGTTTCACGGGCAAGATCCGCAAGCCCCCGCCGGATAAGTGACTGGTATCGGCCTTCAATCTGGTTTATGAGTAATCCAATCACCGGTGCGTCGGGTTTGTAGCCGTTAGAAACAACGCGTGCCATTGAGTCCAGTATGCGCCCAAGTTCCGGAATCTGTCCAGTATTGGAAGGCTAATTTGTTGATTAAATCTATATATTGACAAACATCAATATGTGTAGTAGTGTTATTCATAGAAGTTTGTCGATATGAGGGAGCGTATGGAACTTGATTTTGTACGGGGTTCAGCCTTGTTCAAGGCGCTGGCCGATGAAACCCGGAGTAAAATTGTACACATCCTGTCGTGCGGAGAAGTGTGTGCCTGTGAATTGCTTGACTATTTTGATCTTTCACAGCCGACGCTTTCGCATCATCTGGGGATACTCGTCGATTCGGGTCTTGTGCATGCGCGTCCCGAGGGGAAGTGGACACGGTATTCACTGAACCGGGACGAATTCACCGTTCTTGAACAATTTGCTCACACAATTTCTCGCGAAAGCGACGTATGTCTTTGCAAGAAGAAGAGGAGTAATTGCACATGACGAACAAAAGCACTGAAGCCGCCGGTATCGGGTTCTTCGAACGGTATCTGACTATCTGGGTCATTCTTTGCATGGTCGCCGGAGTTCTCATCGGTCAGTTCCTTCCCGGTATTCCGGAGTTTTTGTCCCGGTTTGAATATGAGCGGGTTTCCCTGCCCATTGCCCTCCTTATCTGGCTCATGATCTACCCCATGATGCTCAAGGTCGATTTTACCAGTATCCGCAATGTGGGGAAAAATCCGAAAGGATTGTACATCACCTGGGTGACAAACTGGCTCATCAAGCCCTTTACCATGTATGCCATCGCATCATTTTTCTTCTATATAGTATTCAAGGCGATTATCCCGGAAGAACTTGCCCGGGACTATCTTGCCGGTGCCATCCTTCTGGGAGCGGCGCCCTGTACCGCCATGGTCTTTGTCTGGAGCCACCTTACGAAGGGAAACCCCGCGTACACGGTTGTGCAGGTTGCCACCAACGATCTCATTATACTCGCGGCCTTTACCCCGATTGTGGCCTTCCTCCTCGGAATCGGCGGGGTTATCATTCCCTGGGGAACACTGATTCTTTCGGTCGTGCTCTTCGTGGTAATTCCCCTGTCTGCCGGAGTGCTCACCCGCCGCTTCCTCATCGCGCGCCATGGCGAGCCCTGGTTCACCAACGAGTTCATCCCGAAGTTTTCCGGGGTCACGATAACGGGCTTGCTGCTTACCCTGGTCATCATATTCTCCTTCCAGGGATCGGTGATCCTGCAAAACCCCCTGCATATTGTGCTCATCGCCATCCCGCTGACGATCCAGACCTTCTTCATCTTCTTCGTCGCGTATCTTGCCGCGCGTTTATTAAAGCTGCCACACGACATCGCCGCACCTGCCGGAATGATCGGCGCGTCGAACTTTTTCGAGCTTGCGGTCGCGGTAGCCATTTCCCTGTTTGGATCAAACTCGCCGGTGGTTCTCGCGACCATCGTCGGGGTGCTTGTTGAAGTGCCGGTCATGCTCATGCTGGTACGCATCGCCAATAACACCACCCGGTGGTTCCGGGGACAAGGAGTATAACTTATGGAAAAGAAACGGGTCATGTTTATCTGTATTCATAATTCGGGCCGAAGCCAGATGGGCGAAGCATTCCTGCGGCATCTTGCCGGGGACCGGTTTGATGTTTCAAGCGCCGGTATCGAAGCGGGGAAGCTTAATCCCCACGTGGTCAGGGCGATGGAGGAGGCGGGAGTGAGCATGGAAGGCCACGTCGCCAAAAAGGCGCAGGACTATGTTGACCGCGGCGAGCATTTTGACTATGTAATTACCGTGTGCGACGAGTCCAACGCCGAGCGCTGCCCCATGTTCCCCGGCAAGCATGTCCGCATGCACTGGGGCTTGCCCGATCCGTCGGCCATCCCCGGCACCGACGAGGAAAAACTCGCCGGCATCCGCCCCATCCGCGACGACATCGAAAAGCGGGTAAAAGAGTTCATCGCCGCGGAGAGCTGAGCACGCAACAAGCGTGCTGGCACCCCGGCGGGGAGAATTACACCCCGGCAGGGAGCTGAACACCCCGGCGGGGAGAATTGCACCCCGCGAGCGTGCTGGCACCCTGGCGGGGAGAATTGCACCCCGCGAGCGTGCCGGTCACACTATCATGCCGAACACCATGCCGGCGATTGTAGATAACACCACAACGAGCCCGATATAGACAGCTGTCTTTTTGAAGCCCAGTTCCCCGCCGATAACCAGCATTGAGGGAAGTGAAAGGCTTGGTCCCGCCAGCAACAGCGCGAGCGCCGGGCCCTGTCCCATGCCGCTACCCAATAGCCCCTGGATGATGGGAACTTCGGTGAGGGTAGCAAAGTACATGAGTGCGCCGGAAATTGCGGCGATGAAGTTGGCAAAGAGGGAGTTCCCCCCTACAAGGCCCGCGATCCACTCATTGGGTATGAGCGCTTCATGTCCGGGCCGCCCCAGGAGAAATCCTGAAACGAGTACGCCGCCGAAGAGGAGGGGAAGGATCTGCAACGCAAAGTCGCGGGTTGCCGCGCCCCACTCGACGAGTTCATTCTTTTTGAACCAGCGGAAAATCGACCAGGCAAGAATACCACCGAAAGCTCCGGTAATGTAGTATTTTACCCGGTAGACTGCTTCCCATACCACGGATGTTCCCCGGGAAGAAGCCCAGTTAACAAAGATGAGGATTCCGACCATGGAGCCGATGTAGACGACCGTCTGCCAGAGCTTCCTGTCGCCTTCCTCCGTCGGCGCCGTGAAGAGCCGCTCGTCCGCGAGGCGCGCTTCGTCTTCCTTGCGAAAGATGAACTGCATGAGGAGTCCTATCACGATCGCAAAGATGATCGCGCCGACCGCGCGTGCAAGTCCGAGTTTCCAGCCGAAAACCTGAAACGAGAGGGTAATCGCGATTATGCTGATGGCGGGTCCCGAATAGAGAAAACTGACGGCCGGTCCGAGCCCGGCGCCTTTCTTGTAGATTCCCTTGAAGAGGGGGAGTACCGTGCAGGAGCAAACCGCGAGAATCGCGCCTGAAACCGAGGCTACCGCGTAGGATACTGCCTTGGGAGCACTCGGTCCCAGATACTTCATGACCGACTGCTTGTTGAGAAACACCCCGATAGCTCCCGCGATGAACATGGCCGGAACCAGACACAAGAGGACGTGCTCCCGGGCATAGTCGCCAAGCATGCGGAATCCTTCGAGTACCGCATTGCTCACGCGCGGCGCGTCCCAGGGCATGAAGTAAATCGCGGCGAACACCGCGGCAAGCGCCAGTAAAACCATATTGGGACTGTATTCTTTCTTTGTCATTTGAGCTCCTTGCAGTTTTGCCCTGCAACTACAATTGCGCGCGCAATTACAGTTGCGCCGCGATCTGATCGGGGGTAAGAACCTTTCCGACGCTTTTCACTTCACCGTCGATCACGAGCGCGGGAGTCATCATGACGCCCATTTCCATGATTTCGTCGATGTCGGTTACTTTCTCAATGACAGCGTCGACACCCTTGCTGGCGACCGCTTCACGGGCGTTCGCTTCAAGTTGTTTGCATTTGGGGCATCCGGCGCCCAGTATCTGAATTTTCATGGGTATTCCTCCGTATGTTTCCATTATTGGAAACATTGCATTAAAATGTCAAGAGGAAGCGATCTGTAAGGAGCAAAAATATTGACAAAGTTTCCAAACATTGCAACAATTAATACATGAAAGATTCAGATTCAAAGCGGCGTACGCTCACCGCCGAAATCTTCAAAGCTATTGGCCATCCGGACCGATTGGCGCTGTTGGAGCGGCTTGCGGAAAAACCTTGGTGCGTCTGTGAGCTTGCAGCCAGCCTCGGGCTCAACAAGTCGGTAGCGTCCAAACATCTTTCACTGCTCCACGCTACCGGACTGATAGAATTGGAAAAAAAAGGGACCCAGGTTATTTATTCGCTAGTCGTTCCTTGTGTTATCGACATGGGGAAGTGCAGCTATATGGCGGTTCTTGCCGAACGGAAGAAACGCCTTTAAGCGTGATACGGTTTCGTACTTTTCATTTTTTATAGTATAATTCTTCCCGGGGGTAAGTGAACAATAAGTGAAAATCAAATTGAACTGTAAAGCAGTGACATGGCTGGTAGGTCTTGGAACGTTTCTTTTGCTTCTTAAAATAAGCTACGATGTTGCCGTTATTACGGCAACCCTCCTCATTCTAGGGTTTACCCTGGTTTTTGACCGGAACAAGCTCTGGGCATGGATTCCTGCGCTTTCTGTTGGCATCATCTTCGTTCTCGTCATTCGGGACATGTATTCCAGCTATAATGTTTTTACCCTGAAAATCAGGGGCCTCATGCTGTTTCCCATGCTTGCCTGGGCGCTCATGCTGATGTTCTGGTATCTGGTAGTTGAACCGTATTTTCATCATGACAAATGGTGGCGCAAATGGCTAACGAATGCCGCGCTCTTTTGCGCCGGGCTCATTGTCTTTGAAATAATCGGTTATCACGTTCTGGGCGTTCGTCTTGGTGCAGGATCGACCTATCCTGGCTGGCCGGTGCTCGATATTTTTCATGCGCCCTGGTGGATGCAGGTTGCATATTTCTTCAACGGAATCGCGTTTATTGGCGTTGTCGCGTTCGTGGACAACATACTGAGAAGGCGCACGGGAAAGAGTTGAACAACGGGCAATAAACCCAAAGGTTGACAGGACAAATATGGTGCCCTATCCTGAATGATAGCAGATCAGCAACCAGGGGGCCTACATGCTTGAATCTCGTCCGGTGACCGTTCGTCTCGTTTTTGCGTTTCTTGTTCCCGCCATAATTATACTGGCCGCGGGCGTCCTTGCTGTTACGATACTTCCGGGTGACGTTCCCGGGTCCATTCC
>ENA-UPXM01005642-UPXM01005642.1-activated-sludge-metagenome-genome-assembly--contig:-NODE-5642-length-12062-cov-6.193720_pt1 | contig 12062 bp, 6 predicted proteins | sample MGYA00238178_ERZ772708 | MGnify/ENA primary metagenome ERZ772708 (study PRJEB29002, sample SAMN05720212) | activated sludge metagenome | isolation source: anaerobic digester from wastewater... | reverse complement strand
CACATCAAAGTAACTTTGCCAAAAACATCACAAGTATAGAGGTTATTCATTTCGTCTATCCAATAAAAGGTATTAAAATTGGTCTGGGCATATACTATTTTTTGGGTCAAAGGTTGTCCCACAGTTTGGCTTGCATTGGAGGTATAATCATAAAGTTCAATTGAGTTTGTCAGATTGTTATACAACCACAATCGATTATTAGAAGCCAAGCCAACATGAGAAACGAGTGTTTCTTTTAGAGCGATAGAAAAGTTTTTTTGCAAGATTTCATTCAATTGTGCGTCTAAGAGAATAGTGGTGTTAAAATTTTCGTAGAAAATAATTATTTTCAAAGGATTGAGAATATCTACTGAAGTGATTTTGCCAAGAGCCACATTTTTATATTGCCATGTTTGTGAAGCATTTTTTTTTGTGAACACGTTGTCTTTTATAAAATAGTAATTGCCCATAGTATCAATACCCAAAAAGGAATCGGCTGCTAGTGGAGTGGAATTGACAAGTGTTGTTGTCAGTTTTTGACTCATACTAAACGGGCAAACTAATAAAAATAGGATGAAGATAACTTTTTTAATCATAATGCTAATTTACACTAAACCATTTAAAAAAAAACAGAGTCTAAATTATTTTTAACACTTAATTGGTAACAGATAAGCGAATCTTTCGTCATATTTGTTTCTCTAAATAAATCTTTACACATGAAAAATCTAGCAATCATTACTTTCTTCCTCTTTACGTTCGTAGCTGTTGCCCAAAAAGAATTTCAAGGCATGGCAGTTTATGAATCAAAAACCAGTACTTCTGATTTTAAATCGAGAATGGAGGGTAATAAAAACATAACGCCCGATATGCAAAAAATGATAGAAGAACGCATGAAGAAGATGTTTGAAAAAACATTTATCCTCAATTTTGATAAATCGGCATCTATATATAAGGAAGAAGAAAAGCTAGACGCACCCAATCAAGCTGGCGGAATGCGCATGATGTCTTCCTTTATGGGCGGCGGCGGCACGTATTATAAAAATGTAAAGGAAAAAATGTACACCGTTGACAAAGAATTTATGGGGAAAGAGTTTTTAGTAAAAGATTCGTTGGTAACTTATAATTGGCAAATGAATGGTGAAACTAGAGTAATTGGCGGTTACAATTGTTTTAAAGCCACAGCGGTAATTCCAGCTAGCAAAACAGATTTTAGAAACTTTAGACCAAAAAAAGAAGACGAAAAGAAAGACGAAAAAGCTGCGGATGCTAAAAAAGAAGACGAAAAAGAGAAAAAAACAAGCTTCTTAGATGAAATAGATTTGCCAAAAGAAATCACCATTACCGCGTGGTACACTCCAGAAATTCCGGTGAGCCAAGGACCAGAAGGATATTGGGGTTTACCAGGATTAATATTAGAAATTAATGACGGAAAAACAGTAACGCTTTGTTCAAAAATTGTATTGAATGCTAAAGAAAAAGCAGAAATAAAAGCGCCTAAAAATGGTAAAGTAGTTTCTCAAAAAGAATATGACGAAACAGTCATCAGCAAGATGGAAGAAATGAGAGAAATGGGTGGAGGAAGAGGACGAGGTGGCTTTGGACCAAGATAAAACAACTTTATGAAAAAAATAGTACTACCATTTTTATTGTTAGGAACGTTGCTTTCAAACGCACAAGATTTTCAGGGGAAAGCAGAATACATGTCTAAATACATCTTCAAAAAGGATAATATTAAATCGGATAAAGTAGATGAGAACCCCGATTTAACGGCTGCTTTAAAAGAAGCGTTGAACAAGTCGTCTCAAAAAACATTTTCGTTAACCTTCAACAAGTACGAAGCGGTTTATGAAGAAGTAGAACAACTACAACAACCCCAAGCACCAAGCAACGGAATGAGCATTTCGATAAAGTTCTCGGGAGCTGGAAAAAAATACATCAATATTAAAGACAAGACAACCTTAGCCGAAGATGAAATTTTTGGCAAAGAGTTTTTGATATCAGAACCATTAGAAAAAGCCAATTGGAAACTTGTGAATGAATCAAAAAAGATTGGTGATTACAACTGCTTTAAAGCTGAGTTAATCATTCCGGTTACCGAGAATGAGAAAGAAGCCTACCAAGAGTTTTTGAAAAAGGAAAAAGTAAAGCCCGCATTATTTAAGATGGACGAACCCAAAGACAAAGTAATTGTTGCTTGGTACACTCCAGAAATTCCAGTAAGCTTTGGACCAAACAACTATTGGGGTTTACCCGGATTGATACTAGAGGTAAACGAAGAGAACAACATTATTTTATGTTCAAAGATTGTCTTAAACTCTAAAGACAAATCTGAAATCAAGAAACCAAAAAACGGAGAAAAAGTGTCACAAAAGAGATTTGATGAGATACAAAAGAAGAAAATGGACAGCATGAAAGATGAAGATGGGAATGTTATTTTCCAAACTATAGAACATTAATATTATTTGCCACAAAAAGAATGAAAAAATTACTATTGTTTATTTTAACGATTACTTCACTTTTAAGTTTTTCTCAAAACGTTCGTTTTGAAGGAATCATCCAAGATACTAACAAGCAGCCACTAGAAATGGCAAACATTATGGCTATGAATCAAGCCACAAAAGGAATGGATTCGTATGCTATAACAAACGATAAAGGAAGGTTTGTTTTGAACTTGAAACCCAATACAACCTATACGGTTAAGCTGAGTTATCTTGGGATGCAAAATAAAGAGTTAACCATAACTACAGAATCAGAAAACATTACTCAAAACATCACTATGGAAAGTGGTGGTATAGACCTTGAAGGTGTAGAAATTGTACGCGAAATGCCAGTTTCTATAAAAGGTGATACAATAGTTTATAATGCCGATTCGTTTAAAAACGGCACCGAAAGAAAACTGGAAGACGTGCTTAAAAAGTTGCCTGGCGTAGAAGTAAATGCCGATGGCGAAGTAGAAGTAGAAGGAAAGAAAGTGACCAAATTAATGGTAGAAGGCAAAGATTTTTTTGACGGCGATACAAAACTAGGCGTTAAAAACATTCCTGCTGACGCCATAGACAAGGTACAGGTATTGAGAAACTTTAATGAAAACTCCATCCTAAAAGGAGTTGAAAACAACCAAGATAATCTTGCTATGAACATCAAGTTAAAAGATGGAAAGAAAAACTTTTGGTTTGGCGATGTTACTGCTGGTGGCGGAATGGACGATAAAAACAAGTTTGACCGATATATAATCAACCCGAAGCTCTTTTATTATAACCCAAAATATAGCATTAATGTAATTACAAACTTCAATAACATTGGAGAATTACCGCTAACCATTCAGGATTATTTTAAATTCACTGGCGGATTTAGAAGTATGATGTCAAAAGGTGGTTCTAGCTTTAATGTGTTGAGCAATGATTTGGGCGTATCGTTATTAAGAAACAATAGAGCCAAAGAAATTGACACCAAGTTTGGTGCTACCAACTTCTCCTATAATCCTTCAAAAACATGGACGTTAAGTGGTTTTGGAATCCTTTCATCTTCGGTTACAGATATTGAAACAGTGACCAACACTAATTATTTAAAACCAAATTCAACCGAAGTAGCTTCTACCGAAAATAGAAATCAAATAGCGCATCAGAATAGTAGATTAGGGTTGATGAAGTTAAGTTCGCTCTACAAACCAAATGCTAATTTCCAGATGGATTATGATGTGTTGAGCAAGTTTTCTAAGCAAGATGAAGACAATTCATTACTAAGAGAAGTGATTGATGAAGACAATATTTCAACAACAGAGACTATTTTGAGCAATAAAACCCAAAACCCTGTTACAATAAATCAGAACTTGAGTTTTTATTACACACCAACTTCTAAACATGTTTTTGCATTAGAGATGCAACATCTGTATCAAGAAGAAGATCCTTTTTACAACGCCAATTTACAAACGCAACCGTTTAATTTATCCGGATACATTGCCGGACAAAACAGAAACGACATCAACCAAGACCGTTTTGTGAAGACCAATAAGATTGATACAAAGCTAGATTATTACTATATGGTTACACCAAAGAGCAACATCAATGTAACCTTCGGAAATACATATTCGTATCAAAACTTCAACTCAAGAATATTTCAAATATTAGATAACCAAGACATCAACAATTTGGATGATTCTGAAAATACAAACGATGTAAACTACAGGTTTAATGATGCTTTTCTTGGTTTGCATTATAAATTACTAACAGGCAAGTTTACTTTAACACCAGGATTTAGTATTCATAACTATTCGCTCAACAATACCCAATTGGGAAGCAGCTATAAGCAAAATTTTGGTAGAATACTTCCAGATTTCTTGGCAATTTATCAAATTAAGAAGGCAGAATCGTTAACCTATAATTTCTCTTTCAATAATAACTTTACAGATATTAACCGCTTAGCCGAAGGATATGTGTTTAATAATTACAATAGTTTAACCAGCGGAAACAGAACGTTAGAGAATGCCATACAACAGTCGCATTCGTTGCGTTATTTTAAGTACAACATGTTTAATTTCGAAAATATTTCGGCATTTATTAATTATAATCGAACGGTTGACGCTGTCAAAAACAGAGCTTTATTTAACAATGTGAATCAAGTGTCTTCACCAATCAATTCAGCCTTTGCAGATGAAAGTCTTTCAGGAAATTTACGTTACGGTCGTTCTTTCTTTAAGTATTACAAAGCCTCAATTAGCGCCAATTTGAACTGGTCAAAATACAATAACATTCAAGTGGATAGAATAACATTAGAAGATGTCTTATTAACGAATGAAAGTTTTTCGCAAACATATGATTTAAAAGCCTCTACTAATTTTAGGAACTTTCCAAACTTAGAATTGGGTTATGGTTATTCTGTAAATCAATATCCAAATGATACGTTTTATACCGATAGACCAAATGCGAAGTTAGAATACTTTTTCCTGAAGAGTTTTTCGTTTGTGAGTGAATACGAATACTTTCATTACTATAATAAAGACAAATCGGTTGAAAATGAATACGATTTCTTGTCAGCAAGTTTGATTTTCCAAAAAACAAAAGACAGTCACTTTGAGTATAAAGTAAGTGTGACAAACTTGTTAAACACAAAAGCATTGAAGGATAATAGTTTCTCGCAGTTTTCAACGAGTGATTCACAATATACGATTCAACCACGATACTTAATTTTCACTTTGAAGTATAATTTATAGAAAATAAAAAGTAATAGGCTCTAATTTACCAGCGGCATTCGTTTGGCGAAGTAGTTTGAATCTTTCGGAAATTTAAGTATTTGTACCACCATTTTGAGTTTTTAAATTCAGAGGTTTTTATATCTTTGAACGTGTATTTTTTATTTTTATAAACTAATATACAAGGAATTGGCTTGTCAAAATTTTTCGACCAATAGTTTACAAGAAATCTAAATTCTACGATAGGTAATTTGTAGCCAGTGTAATTTTCCTTTATATTAGGATTATCCATTTTGATGATATATACGTTGTCTTCTTCAAAGTTGAAAAGTTTTGTTTTTTTAGTATCAATTAACAAATGATTGTTCATCGATTTCTCTGTTACTAAGTTGCTAAACATGGTTAGGTTTCCTGCATTTCCTAATCCTATATAACCTTTTAACGTCCAAAAACTTATTGATATGCAAAGGATGAATAATGGCATAAAATAGCTTCGCCGAAAAGAATATCGTTTGGCATCATGATTTCGAAAGAAATAAATAAAAAATGAAAGATAACCAACTAAGAAAATAAAACCTTTTATAAAAGGAAATACAGAAGTTTGAACTGAGATTCTGCTTAAAAATATCGGACTGATTACAGAAATCATTATCATTATTAAATATAGTCGAATATAAAATATAGTTTTTTTTGAAAAAGAATTTTCTTCAAAATCAATAAAACAGCCTAGTAATAAAAACAACCCAACGGCACTAAAATCTGCAAATACAGATAATGATAAATAGCTATGAAACAACAATAAAAGTAGCACCGAATAGCTACGGGTTTTGTAGTGCATTATTCCGAATGGAACTATACATTCTACTATTAAAGCAATAATTTGAAAGAATCTAGAAAGGGAATCTCCAATCTTTATTGGAAAACCAAAAATATTGGAAAGTGTATATTCATTTATTTCATTAACACAACTTACACAAGTATTAAAATAATCGGTATTCAGCTTATGAAATCCTGTATAAAAATAAACGGTTACCGTAAATATTCTAAAGAAATACGACAGAAATTTTGAATTTAATACTTCTTTTTTGCTGAATAATTTGAATATAAATAAAAGTAAAATGGTTAAAGAAGTAAATAAAATGATACTAGAATGATTGCCAATTCTTGGAAAAAAATCTAATAAGTAGTACACCGAAAATAGACAACTTCCTATAACAGATATCCAATTTTTAGGTTTATAAATAGTATAACTAACAAAACAAAAAAGAAAAACAATACCAATTGAGTGTTTGAAAAGATAGTTATGAAAATTCATCAAAACGGCACCATTCAAAATCGCAAAAAGTAAATAGTAACTAGGTCTAAATTTTAGTCGATTTTCTATTCTATTTAGTAATTCAATCAATTTTTTTTGTACAAAGTAATAAAAAAAACCTCTTAAGTGAATTAAGAGGTTTTAAATGTTTTTGATTTTATTAATTAAATGTTGAATGCAGCTTTTACTTGATCTACATAATCTAATTTTTCCCAAGTAAACAGTTCAACTGTAACTGTTTTTGGTGCGCCATTTGGCAATTGAAACGTTTTTGTTACCGTTTCGGGAGTTCTTCCCATATGTCCATAAGCCGCAGTTTCGCTATAAATAGGATTTCTCAATTTTAGTCTTTGTTCGATAAAATAAGGACGCATATCAAAAATAGCTTCTACTTTTTTGCTAATTTCACCATCAGTTAGGTTTACTTTTGAAGTGCCATAGGTCACAACGTTGATAGAAGTAGGTTTTGCAACTCCAATTGCATAAGAAACTTGAACCAAAACTTCGTCACACAAACCAGCTGCAACTAAGTTTTTAGCAATATGTCTTGTAGCATAAGCAGCACTTCTATCTACTTTACTTGGGTCTTTTCCAGAAAATGCACCGCCACCATGAGCACCTTTTCCTCCATAAGTATCAACAATAATTTTTCTTCCAGTTAACCCAGTATCACCATGTGGTCCACCAATTACAAATTTACCTGTTGGGTTAATGTGATACGTAATGTCATCATTAAATAAATGAGCATATTGAGGATATTTTGCTTTGATTCTTGGAATTAAAATCGAAACTAAATCACTTTTAATTTTAGCTAACATTTCAGCTTCAGGAGCAAAATCATCATGCTGTGTTGAAATAACAATTGCATCAATACGCTGTGGTTTGTTGTCGTCAGAGTACTCTAAAGTAACTTGCGATTTAGCATCAGGGCGAAGGTATTTAATTTCGTTATTTTCTCTTCTTAAGTTAGCCAATTCGATTAACAAAGCATGAGACAAATCCAAAGCCAATGGCATGTAATTTTCAGTTTCATTAGTTGCATAACCAAACATCATTCCTTGATCACCTGCGCCTTGTTCTTCTTTGCTTGCTCTGTCAACTCCTTGATTGATGTCTGAAGATTGTTCATGAATTGCAGAAAGTACGCCACAAGAATCTGCTTCAAACATGTATTCGCTTTTTGTATAACCAATTTTGCGAATAACTTCTCTAGCAATTTGTTGAACATCAAGATAAGTAGTTGATTTTACTTCACCAGCTAAAATTACTTGACCAGTAGTAACTAAAGTTTCACAAGCTACTTTCGACTCAGGATCAAAAGCTAAAAAATTATCAATTAATGCGTCAGAAATTTGATCTGCAACTTTGTCTGGATGTCCTTCACTAACTGACTCAGACGTAAATAAATAAGCCATAACTATTGTTTAGTTTAATATTATTCAATAAAAAGTAAAGATTGCAAAAAGCTAAAGGAGAGTTCTGCTTTAGCATTTTTTAACGAGGTTGCAATCAGTACAAATTTTTCCTCTTTGTTTTCGTTTGCAAATGTATAAAGACTAATTGAATAGAAAAAAACAATTTCAATATTTTTTTAATTGCAATTACGAAATCGATATAATTGATTTTTTCTTTTTTTCTTTTGTTTTTCAATTTTCTATGTCTTTACTTTGCATCGTTCATAAACATAATGATTGTTATCACGAAAGCTGGAGAGATTAGACTCTATGAAAGCTTAGCAACCCTACACTTGTAGAAGGTGCTACATTCTATTCGCCTTGGCGAAACAGATAACCCAAAGAAATACTTTCCAGTTTCTGATAACAATTAAATTATAAAACGTTATTAGAAAAATGTCAAAAATTCAAGAAGCTATTCAAGAAAGAATCCTCGTACTCGACGGTGCAATGGGAACTATGCTGCAACGCAATAATTTCTCAGAAGAGGATTTTAGAGGCGAAAGATTCAAAGATTTTCCACATCCATTAAAAGGGAATAATGATTTGCTTTCCATTACACAACCTGAAGCTGTAAAGCAAGTACATCGTTTGTATTTTCAAGCTGGTGCTGATATTGTTGAAACCAATACTTTTTCGGGAACAACCATTGGTATGGCCGATTATCATATGGAAGAATTGGTCTATGAGTTGAACTATCAATCAGCTAAAATTGCTCGAGAAGTTGCAGATGAATTTACAGATAAACCACGTTTTGTAGCTGGTTCCATTGGACCAACAAACAGAACAGCTTCTATGTCGCCAGATGTTAATGATCCTGGATATCGTGCGGTTACTTTTGATGATTTACGAATTGCTTACAGACAACAAGTTGAAGCGTTGATTGACGGCGGATGTGATGTTTTATTGGTGGAAACCATTTTTGACACATTAAACGCCAAAGCGGCACTATTTGCTATTGAAGAAGTAAAAGAAGAACGAAATATTGATATTCCGGTAATGGTTTCAGGAACAATTACGGATGCTTCAGGAAGAACGTTATCAGGACAAACGGTGGAAGCGTTCTTAATTTCAATTTCACATATTCCATTGTTGTCAATTGGATTTAATTGTGCTTTAGGTGCCGACCAATTGAAACCGTATTTAAAACGATTAGCTCACAACACACAATTGAATATTTCTGCACATCCAAATGCGGGTTTGCCAAATGCTTTTGGAGAATATGATCAAACACCACTTGAAATGCAAGCCTTAATTCGCGACTATTTGCAAGACAATTTAATAAACATTATTGGCGGATGTTGTGGCACAACTCCAGAACATATTAAAGCAATAGTTGATGTTGTCAAAGAATTCAAACCAAGAACACTAGAATTAGCATAAGATTTCCTGTAAGATTTCCAAAACCTTGTAGGTATAAAATTAAAAAACATAAACCTTAATTTTCTTAATGGTTTAAAAAAATAAAACAAACCTACAAGGTTTTAAAAACCTTGCAGGATTAGCGAAATAAAAGCAAAAACCTTAATGAATATTAATGTTCTTATTGGTTTAAAAAAAATAAAACTTTGTGCCTTAGCGCCTTTGTGACAAAAAAACATAAAATGTCAGAAACAAAATATTTAAAACTTTCAGGTCTCGAACCATTAGTAATAACTCCTGAAACCAATTTTGTGAATGTTGGTGAGCGAACCAATGTTACAGGTTCACGAAAATTTCTTCGATTAATCAAAGAAGAGAAATACGACGAAGCACTTTCTGTTGCTCGAGATCAAGTTGATGGCGGAGCACAAATTATCGACATCAATATGGACGAAGGAATGTTAGACGGCGTTTATGCCATGACAAAGTTTCTAAATCTTATTGCTGCCGAACCCGATATTGCTCGTGTTCCAATAATGATTGACAGTTCCAAATGGGAAATTATTGAAGCTGGATTGAAAGTCGTGCAAGGAAAAGCAGTTGTAAATTCTATTTCTTTAAAAGAAGGAAAAGAAGCCTTCGTGCATCATGCTAAATTGATAAAAAGATATGGTGCAGCAGTTATCGTTATGGCATTTGATGAAAACGGTCAAGCTGATAATTACGAAAGAAGAATAGAAATTTGTAAAAGAAGTTATGACATTCTAGTTGATGAAGTTCATTTTCCAGCAGAAGACATCATTTTTGACCCAAATATTTTTCCAGTGGCAACTGGAATGGATGAACATAAATTAAACGCCTTAGATTTTTTTAGAGCAACCAAATGGATTCGTGAAAACTTACCTTATGCACATGTTTCTGGTGGCGTAAGTAATGTTTCATTTTCGTTTAGAGGAAATGATAAAGTTCGTGAAGCCATGCATTCGGCGTTTTTATTCCATGCTATCAAAAATGGAATGTCAATGGGAATTGTAAACCCTGAAATGCTCGAGATTTACGATGAAATTGATAAAAATTTATTAGAACATGTGGAAGATGTTTTGCTAAATAGAAGAGAAGATGCAACAGAGCGATTGTTAGATTTAGCCGAAAGTTTTAAAGGCGATTTTAAATCGAATGAGAAAGAAATTGCCGAATGGAGAAATGGTTCAATCCAAGAACGATTAACCCATTCATTAGTAAAAGGAATAGATGAATTTATAGAACTAGATGTTGAAGAAGCAAGAGCAAATTCTGAAAAAGCAATTGAAGTTATCGAAATCAATTTGATGGAAGGAATGAATGTGGTTGGCGATTTGTTTGGAAGTGGAAAAATGTTTTTGCCACAAGTAGTAAAATCTGCTCGTGTTATGAAAAAAGCGGTGGCTTATTTATTGCCATTCATTGAAGCTCAAAAAACTGGAAAATCGTCATCTGCAGGAAAAGTGTTGATGGCAACTGTAAAAGGTGATGTGCATGATATTGGTAAGAATATTGTTGCGGTTGTATTGGCTTGTAATAATTTTGAAATCATTGATTTAGGTGTTATGGTTCCACCAGAAAAAATCATAGCTGCAGCTATTGAAAACAATGTAGATATTATTGGATTAAGCGGATTAATTACGCCATCATTAGACGAAATGGTTTATTTGGCCAAAGAAATGGATAAATTAAACATTTCCATTCCGATAATGATTGGTGGTGCAACAACTTCTCGTGCGCACACAGCCGTGAAAATTGCTCCTCAATATAAAGAAACAGTTGTTCATGTAAACGATGCTTCGCGCGCCGTAACAGTTGCTAGTAATTTATTGCAATCCGAAACCAAAGAAAATTATGTAAAAACCATTCGTGAAGATTATGACAAACTTCGTGAAGGATATTTAAATAGGAGTAGAGATAAAAACTACTTAACGATTGAACAAGCACGAAAAAATAAAATTCAAATTGATTGGGATAATTTTACACCTGTAAAACCTAATTTCATTGGAACAAAAATTATTGATGTTGAACTATCCCAATTAGTTGATTTTATAGATTGGACACCATTTTTTCAATCATGGGAATTGTTTGGAAAATATCCAGCGATTTTAACTGACGAAATAGTAGGTGAACATGCCTCTAATTTATTTACCGATGCACAAAAAATGCTAAACCAAATCGTTTCAGAAAAATGGCTTACCGCAAAAGGAATTTTAGGAATATTTCCAGCAAATTCCGTAAACGATGACGACATTCTCATCCAACCTACAACTTACAACCTACAACCTACAACTTTTCTAACTTTAAGACAGCAATCACAAAAAACAGCTGGCGCACCAAACAAAGCGTTAGCTGATTACATTGCTCCAAAAAATTCAGGAAAACAAGATTACATGGGTTGTTTTTGTGTTACAACAGGTTTTGGATTAGACGAAATTGCCAATCAATATGTAAAAGATTTAGACGATTACAATTCGATTATGATAAAAGCATTAGGTGACAGATTAGCCGAAGCTTTTGCAGAATATTTACATTTAAAAGTGCGTAAAGAAATTTGGGGTTATGCTTCTGATGAAAATTTGAATAACCAAGAATTAATAAAAGAAGCATACAAAGGAATTCGTCCAGCACCAGGATATCCTGCTTGTCCAGACCATTTAGAGAAGCCAACGATTTGGAAATTATTAAACGTAGAACAAGAAATAGGAGTAAAATTAACCGAAAGTATGGCAATGTGGCCAGC
>ENA-UPXM01005633-UPXM01005633.1-activated-sludge-metagenome-genome-assembly--contig:-NODE-5633-length-12081-cov-4.032180_pt1 | contig 12081 bp, 7 predicted proteins | sample MGYA00238178_ERZ772708 | MGnify/ENA primary metagenome ERZ772708 (study PRJEB29002, sample SAMN05720212) | activated sludge metagenome | isolation source: anaerobic digester from wastewater... | reverse complement strand
AACTAAAATTGCCCGTTAGCATAGAGAAGAGGAGATAAAAATGCAAGTTTTTTCGTGAATGCAGCCGATTCCGGGGCCGTCGGCCCAATCTGGCCGGGGTGTTTTTCCGCTGAATCGATTTGTCTCGGTGTTGAAACATGGCACTTGAATCCGGGAAAAAATGTTGTAGGATTTATGAAGCGGTGCCACGCAAGGGAGCCGATATTGTGTCCAGGGACCGAGACAACATGAATTCGCGAGTGGGCGATGCCCGTGTAGGGGGCCGTATCTTATCTTCTACCCGAGGCAAGACCTCGTATGTTTGCCGTTTGGCGGCGGGAGAAGAGGAGATCAAGGCCGCACAGCGGCTTCGCTTTGAGGTTTTTAATCTGGAGCTCCGGGAGGGTTTGCCCGAATCGCATGAGACAGGGCTGGATGCAGATCAATTTGACGAGGTCTGCGATCATCTCCTGGTCCTGGAAGAATCCGTCGGCAAGGTGGTGGGAACCTACCGCCTTCAGTCGGGGATTCGTGCCCGGGAGCGCCTGGGATACTACAGCGCCCAGGAATTCGATTTTTCTTCATTAGAGCCCTATCGCTCGGAAATTATTGAGCTGGGCCGCGCCTGCATTCATCATGAACACCGGAATCTGCGTGCCCTGGGTTGTCTCTGGCGTGCGATCGACGTTTACGCGAAGAACCACGGCGGACGGTACCTGGTTGGTTGCAGCTCGCTCACGTCGCAGGATGAAAGCGTGGGTGCCGGAGCTTATGATGTACTCCGCAAATACCTGGCGCCGGAGGAGTTCCGGGTTCTGCCGCTGGATTACTGCGCCTGCTCGATGGAAAAGCTTCCCGAAACGCCGGTTCGGATTCCCAAACTACTGAGTGCCTATCTCTCAGTCGGGGCCAAAATCTGCGGTCCCCCGGCCATAGACCGTACCTTCAAGACGATTGATTTTCTCACGCTGCTCGATACGAAGCATCTGCCTTCCTCGGTTTTGGAGTCGCTCTAAGAGGCCCGGCGGCTATTTTTCGTAACGTGATTCTTCGGCAGGGATTTTTGAGGCAGCTTCCCAGAGGCTGTTGCGTTCGCGGTCCAGGTAGTTAAACCGTTTTTTAAGGAGTTTCAGGTCGGTTCTCGAAGGGGCGTCTTTCCCGAAGAAAACGTAGAGGCGCGGCTGGCGGATATAATCCAGGATGGTGATGCGGTAGCGTTTGGCCAGGTCCGAAACCCGGGGCTCGGCGACCAATTCAAAGGCTTTGAGCTGTGCCGCGACCCGTTCAAAGAAATAGGTCTGGACGTTGGGGCTCCAGTTTTCGGCAATCTGCTGCAGGTGTACCGTGGAGGGCTTTTTGGGCTGATTGATCTGATAAATCGTTGTGACGGAGGCTTCTGCGAGAATCTGGTCGAGTTTTTCCAGGCTTTGAGCCAGGGTCCAGGCATTGAGGCCGGTTTCCTTCTGGCTCGAGACCATGACCAGAGCCCACCATTTCTCCACGTCGATAAGTGTCTCGAACTGATCGGACCAGGCTTGCAGGAAGGCGAGCTGCCAATTGAGGAATTTTTTGAAGGTGAGCAGGGTCTGATAATAATTGGCGCGGCCATTGGGCTGATTGAAAAGCTCGCAGGTCAGCACCAGGCTGGCATCCTGAAAGATCATCCAGTTGACGCCGGTCATCGTTTCGGGGCCGGGATTGGCGAGGAAATCGAAATCGGGCGGCGTAACGAGGGTTCTCAGGCGTGCCTTGGCCTCTTTGACCGGGCTGGCGGCGATCACCGAGAAACTTTTGGGGTCGCCCGGAGTCGGGAAGAGGGCCGGGCCGCTGCGCTTCATGATGAGCTGGGTCATCCCTTCAATCATCCAGAGCGGGACATCGGTCATCTGCTTCTGCTCGATACTGCGGTTGGCCATTTCCAGAAGGAGCACCTGCGTGAGCGCCTGGACAAAGCGGTGAGGAGTCACCTCATCGGCGACCTTCATCTGGGTATGGAGGCCGTCATTCATCAGGCGGTGAGAGAGGGTAATGGGGCGCTGAACGCCGCGCGGATGGAAATCAATTTCGATCTCAATGAGGCCTTTCCACTGATCGGTGATGCCGAGCTCCTGAAGGAAAATCTGCTTAATCCGCTCGCAGGCCACGATGGCCGTGGAGGGGTCCATGCGGACCGATTCAGGCCAGTCGGCGCTGGTCTCGGTATTCAACGACTGCAGAGAGCCGCCCCGGTTCGGTGCGATACTGGGCGGAAAAGGAACCCCTCTGACGAGGAACTGGCCTTCCAGACGGCTCCGAAGCGTCACTTTGGCCGATGTATCCGCGACGAATTGGGCAAAAGCGCTCTCACTCATCCACCCGCACCAGAGGAGAGCGACGAGGATGCTGAAGAGGACGCTTATGTTACGGAGGGATTTTCTCACTTTTATTCTGCTCCAGGGATGGTGATATCCAGGGTTTTGACCTCACCCAGGACCGAGAGAGGTTGATCGAATTTCTCCGGATTGCCCACGACCATGATCGCCAGGCGGTCGGGCCTGAGATGTTTCCTGGCCGCGGTCAGCACATCGGCCTGAGTGACCTGGGCGATCTTTTCCTGGAAATGCTCCAGCGTATCGGCCGGGTAGCCATAGTAGTCATAGGCCATCAGGCGGCTGATGATTTTGCCGGTGGAGTCGAAGCTGAAGACGAAGCCGTTGAGGTAGGTTTTTTTGGAGCGGTCGAGTTCTTCAAGGGTAACCTCCTCGCGGCAGATGCGCTCGATCTCCTCTTTGACGGCATTGATGAATTGAACCGTGGTGGCGAGCTGGGTGCTCCCGGAAGCCAGGAAGATGCCCGGCACGTCCATGCCTGCGGCCCAGGAGCTTCCCACCGAATAGGCCAGCCCCCTATCGGAGCGGACGTTGCAGAAGAGACGCGAAGAAAATCCGCCGCCCAGAATATCGTCCATGATGACCAGGGCGTAATAATCGGGATCGGATTGTTTGCCACCCGAGTGACCCATCCGGATGAAGGATTGCTCCACGTCGGTCTTTTCGATCAGGAAAACGCCCGAGACGGCCGCGGCTTCTTCATCGATGGCGGGAATGGCGGGCCGGGGTGCCGTGCCTTTGGGCAGGGCGCCGAACTCTCTCTGTACCAGCTCTTTCATCTCGGCGCTTCTGAAATCGCCCCAGATTCCCAGAATCATATTCTGAGGCTGGAAATACTCCGCATGAAAAGCGACGAGGTCTTCCCGGCTGATTGCTTCCAGCGTAGCGAGTTCGGCCTGATGTCCATAGGGGGAATCCTTGCCTCTCAGGAGGCGGCTGAATTCGCGCGAACAGATGGAGGAGGCGTTGTCATTGCGCCGCAGGATGGAGCCGGACATCTCCTTCTTGCAGAGGTCGATCTTTTCCTGCGGGAAAACGGGCCGGCGGATCAGGTCCGAGAGGATTTCCAGAGCGCGGGGAAAATTTTCCGCCAGAGAGTTGATGGAGGCGCTGCCCTGATTCTGGCCGATTCCCACTTCGATGGAGGTCGCACAGTTATCGAGTTCGTCATCCAGAGCGTCGCCCGGGAAGCGCTCGCTGCCTCCGGAGCGAATCACTTCGCCCACGATGGAGGCCAGACCTGCCTTGGAGATCGGCTCCCAGCGAGAACCGGTATAGACCATGAGTTGAGCATCAATGAGCGGCAGTTCATGGTTTTCCATGAGGTAGAGGGTGAGGCCGTTCTCAAGTACGGTGCGCTCGGGCTTCTGAACCTCGATGGATTTGAGCGGAGGCACCTCAAGCTGGCGGTAGTGCGAGGCCGGTTGATTCGGGGCTTGGGCCGAAGCACTTCCGGCGCAAATACAAAGAGAGAGCGCAAGGGCCGATACGAGCCGTTTTTTCAAAGTCTGATTCATGGTTGCTCCTTTCCGGCGGGCAGGGTTTCGATGTAGGCCTCTGTCCGATTCGTGGTTTTGAAGGTTTGGGCGGCGACCCGCTGAATATCCTCGGCGGTGACGGCGCGGATGCGCTGAAGCTCTCTGAAGAGATTGCGCCAGTCACCGGTCTGGCCCTGATATTGGCCCAGGGCAGCGGCCCAGCCTTCATTGCTTTCCAGAGCGCGCAGGAGCGAGGCCTGGGCACGGTTTTTGACGCCGTTGAGCTCGGCCTCCGAAACGGGTTCATTGATGAGCTTATCAATCTCTTCCTGAAGGGCTTCGGCCAGTTCTTCATTGGTATGGCCCGGAGCCGGCATGGCGTAGAAGAGGAAGAGATTCGGGTATTTTTCGCCCGGGTAACCGCTGAAGCCGGCTGCCGCCAGGGCAATCTGCCGGTCACGCACCAGGCTCCTGTAGAGACGGCAGGAGCGGCCCTCGCTCAGGATGCTGCTGATGGCGTCATAGACGGCGCCGTCGGGGTGCATCTTGGCCGGTTTATGGTAAGCGACTAGGTAAACGGGCTGGGATTGAAGGTGGAGGGTGAGCCTCTTATCCACATTCTGGGGAGGCTCTACCGATTCGGTCCGCGGCGGTTTGGGTGCTGCGGGGATGCGTTCAAAATAGGTCTTCGCCAGCTCTTGGGCACGCTCCGGGGTGATATCGCCCACGATGGCGGAGGTCATGCTGGCCGGAACGTACTGGGTACGAAAGAAATTCATCACCTTCTCGGGCGTCAGGGAGCGGATATCGCTCATGTGGCCGATGACCGGCTCGCCGTAGGGATGGGCCTTGTAGGCCGCCGAAAGGAATTCCTCCAGGGCAAAAGAAAGCGGGCTGCTCTCCACGCGCATCAGGCGCTCTTCGGTGACGACGTCGCGCTCTTTGTAGAATTCCCGGAAAACCGGCTGATAAAAGCGGTCGGATTCGAGCATGAACCAGAGCTCTGCGGCATTGGAGGGGAGGCTGAAGAAGTAATCGGTGCGGTCGCTGGAGGTGGAGGCGTTGAGGCCGCGGCCGCCGAAGAGCTCAACCGCGGTGCCGAACTCGTTTTGCACGACGTACTTGCTGGCTTCCTCCTGAGCGGCGCGGAAATCTTCCGTCAGTTTTTGGAGCGTTTCGGGGTCGGATTCCGGCCCTTTAGCCTGTTCCTGTTGAAGGGCCTGATAGGCTTCATCTACTTTAGCCAGAGCGGGTTGCTCCTTTTCATAGTCGGTCGTGCCGATATTTTGGGTCCCTTTGAAAGCCAGGTGCTCAAGCAGATGAGCGATCCCGGTGATCCCCTTGACCTCCTGAGCCGAACCGACATCTGCCCAGGTATAGAACGAAACGACCGGGGTCTCATGACGCGGCAGGACGATAAACTTCCAGCCGTTTTCCAGAGTGAACTCCTGAATCCTGGGGTCGATCGCTATGGGGAGGGATTCCGTCTCGGCGCTCCCGGCCGTTGCGGGAGAGATGAGCAGGGCGGCAGTGAGAATTGCCGCTGCCGGAAGCCTTTTAAGCGCAATGATTGTCTTCATACCTCATCGGGATACGAGTCTATTCTTTTACTGCCTCCAAGACAATCCCAAAAACGAACCGCAAGCCCCTTGAAAGGGAAGAACCACGAATGGACACCAATGGGCACGAATAGAGAAGGAGCAGAGAACCACGGATGGACACGGATAAACACAGATGTGTCGGGTTGGGTGGTTCAAAGGGCCGCTCGGGATAAGACCGCAAGACTCTGGTCACGGTGGAAAACACTTCAACGCGCACCTCGTATCGTTCCAGAAAACGGCTCACAAATTCGCGAAAATCTGCGTCGTCTGTGGTTGAAAAATCGTCCTCCGGGGATTCTTTCTCCCTCGATATTCCCTTTTCGGAGCGGATGTTTTTGAGGCAATGCGCTCGTTTTTATTTGAAAAAAGCGACACTTACTGATATGCTGGAAGCACGGACTTTTTACGGACAGATTCCGCCAAACTCTAAAAAAACGAAAGACCCAGTGGTTATGAAGAAGAATTGGATTGCGGCCCTTTTGGGGCTTTTCATGATCTCCGGTTGGACGCTCGGCGCCCAGCCGCAGGCCCCGCGCCTGGATATTCTCAAATCTGAAGATCAAGTCAGACTGGCTTGGGAGAGTGCTCCCGGGGCAGCCTACACCTTGCAGGTGGCTGATCGCCTGCGGGATTATATTTGGGTTAATGCGCCCGGCAGCACCGTCTGGCCGATCCTTGATAACGAGTGGACTCCTCCCTTTGACCCGGCGGCTTCTTCTCAGAAATTTTATCGCCTGGTGCAGGTTGAGCCCTCCAACCGGGGAGCTCGCCTTTCCATCACCAGGGGCACCATCTATTCCAAACAGCTACTCCAGTTACTCATGAGGGAGATAGCGCCCGAATTGGGGTTGACCTTCCGCTATGGGGCTGAATTCTATGGGGTCAGTTACGAGACGATTACCCCCATTGGGGATAAGACCATTGCCACAGGCGTCATCTGCCTGCCCATTGATTGCCCGGAGCCTCTGGGCGTCATGAGCGTCCAGCACGGCACGATTGTTCTCAAATCCGATGCACCCTCCCAGTCAGGCAATTCCTCCGAGGCGCTTATCTGCCTTGCGGGCGCCGGAATGGGTTACGTATCGGTCATGACCGATTATCTGGGGCTGGGCGAATCGCCGGGGTACCATCCCTATTGCCATGCAGGTTCGGAGGCAACCGCAGCGATTGATCTACTGCGCACGGCCGGAGTTCTTTGCGCGGAGAAAAAGCTGGTCCCCTCTGACCGACTTTTCCTGGCCGGTTACTCTCAGGGCGGACATGCCACCATGGCGCTCCAGCGCGAGATCGAAACCCGTTATAACGAAGAGTTTAACATCGTGGCTTCGGCTCCTATGGCCGGACCTTACGACCTCTCCGGAACCATGGCCGAAGATTTCCTCTCACCCCATCCGATGAGTCACTTGGGCTATTTCGTCTATATCCTGGCGGCCTATCAGTATGTTTACAGATTGGGCGATTCTATTGAAGAATTCTTCCTGCCTCCCTATGATGAGACGCTTCCGCCTCTGCTTGACGGGATGCACAGCAGTCATGAGATCGGCGCAGCTCTGCCCGATCGGGTGGATCAATTAATTCGGCCCGAGTATCTGGCGGCGGTCAGGAATGACCCGAACCATCCTATCCGTGTGGCGTTGAGAGATAACGACACCTGCAGAGGATGGGTTCCCAAGGCTCCGATGCGCCTTTGGCACTGCTCCGGCGATCACGACGTGCCTTACCGGAATGCGCTGGTGGCCGTGGAGGAGTTTCACAAGGTGGGTGTCGATGTGCCTCTCACGGACCCGGTTCCCGGAGGCGACCATCGCGACGGTATTTTGCCCTCTTTCATGCAGGCTTTTAAGTGGTTCCTGTCCTTTGAGGGTGCGGGTTCCCCGCCGAGTTCGGATTAATCCGGACAGACCGGGCTGATTCAGATTTCAGGCTTACAATGGCGGCGGCCCGTATTTTCGGGAAAGTGAGGATTTTCCCGGAGGTATCGGCCGCTGTCCCCGTTTCTCGGAGAATACGGTTTCAAGAACAAAAGACAAAAGAGAAAAAGAGAGACAGAGATGGATAATATGGGGTTTTGGGTAGCGCTGGCCGCCATGGCATTGGGCGCAGTGGGCGTGATCGTTTGTATGCTCTCCCGTTCCCGGGATAAAGAGGCTCTGGCTGCCCTGAGGCAGCAGTGTGAACAGATCCCCGTGTTACAGGAGGAGCTTGGGCGGAAAGAGGCTGAGCTGGATAAAAGCCGTGAAGCTCTAAACCAGAGCCAGAAGGAACTTGCCTCGACCCGGGCGACTCTGGAGAGCGAGCGGGCTGCCTTTGCGACTCTCGAGACCAAACAGCGCCAGACAATGGAGGAGGCCGAGAAGAAATTCTGCGATATTTTTAAATCTCTCTCTGCCGATACCCTCAAATCCGCCAACGAAGAGCTCCTGAAGCTGGCCGACCAGAAATTCCGCGAACAGCGGAAGGACTCCGAGAGCGAGCTGGATAAGCGCAAAACGGCGATCGAAGAGCTTCTGAAACCGGTCCGCGAGCAGATGGAGAAACTCCGCTCCAGCAACGAAGGAATGGAGAAAGAGCGCGTCGGCGCCTACAAAGCGCTGGATGAGCGGCTCCAGAATCTGCTCCAAAGCCAGCAATCTCTGGATATGCAGACCCGGAAACTGGTCGAAGGCTTGCGCAAGCCGCAAGTCCGCGGCAGTTGGGGTGAGATTCAATTGCGGCGGATCGTGGAGTACTCGGGAATGCTCGAGCATTGCGATTTTTCCGAGCAGGTTTCCGGGGTGTCCGATGAGGGCAACCGGATGCGCCCTGATATGCTGGTGCGCATCCCCGGCGATAAGGTGATCGTGGTCGATTCCAAAGTCCCTCTGGAGTCTTACCTGAATGCCCTGGATGCCCACGAACCGGCTCAGCAGAAACAGCACCTCGAAAACCATGTGCGGCAGCTCAAGGGCAGGATTTCCGAGCTGGGCAGCAAGCCTTACACGAAGGATTTCGGCCGTTCGCTCCGGTTTGTCGTCATGTTCGTTCCCGGTGAGGGCATCTTCAGCGCGGCCTGGAATCAGGACCCGGAGCTGATCGAATTTGCCTACAAGAATAATGTGTTGATCGCAACGCCCGTGACCCTCATTGCGCTCTTGGAGACGATCGCTCAGGCCTGGGCCGAGAGCAGGCTCACCGATGAAATTGTCCAGATTCAGCGCAATGCGGGCGTGCTCTATGACCGGATGCGGGTGGCTTTGAGACACATTGCCGACCTGGGAGGCCATATCAGGAGAGGAGCCGAGGCTTATAACGGTTTGGTTGTCTCTCTGGAATCGAGGTTTATCCCGGCGGCCATGGAAATGCAGAAGCAGAGCCATCTCTTGAACGTGAAAAATCCGGAGCTTGCGGAGCTTTCCCGAGTCGAAACAAATGTGAATTCCCCCCGTTTCGTTGAAAGTGAAGCGGCCGACGAGGGAGCAGAGGAAGTTTAGAAAATCTAATGATTGGGAATCCGAGTCATTAGAAAAACTTAACTTCATAAGTAGATTTTTTTACTTTATTTTCCTTTGCCGCTTGCAAAGGAGCCCTTCCCGTGTTAATTTGACCTCGTCAGGGTCACGCGGGACCTACACCGCGCCCAGCCGACCTCGCATTGCTTTCCCCACCGGGCGAATGAGAGGGCGTCACTCGAAGAGGTGGGTAATCTCTACCGAAATAATAGATAGAATGTTAGGTCAATGTACTACCAAAAACGAATCCTTAATCGCTTGGGTTAAGGAGATGACTCATCTTTGCCAACCCGACAAAGTCCATTGGTGCGATGGTTCAGATGAAGAGTATCAGTATCTCTGTGACCTCATGGTCAAGAGCGGAACATTTACCAAGTTGAACGAAAAGAAGCGCCCGAATTCCTATCTGGCGCGTTCGCATCCCAGCGACGTGGCTCGCGTGGAAGACCGTACCTTTATTTGCACAAAGACTAAAGAAGAAGCGGGTCCGAATAATAACTGGGCCGATCCTGATAAGATGAAGGCCGAAATGACGGTGCTTTACAAGGGATGTATGCGCGGCCGCACCCTTTACGTCATTCCTTTCTGCATGGGTCCCCTGGAGTCTCCGATTGCAAAGATCGGTATCGAGATCACCGATTCTCCCTACGTTGTCGCCAACATGCGGATTATGACCCGCATGGGCAAGCACGTCATTGAGGCCCTGGGCGAAAAGGGCGACTTTATTCAGTGCCTTCACTCGGTAGGCGCCCCTCTGGCTCCGGGACAGAAAGATGTTCCCTGGCCCTGCGAACCCGATCCTGCCAAGAAATATATCGTTCACTTCCCCGACGATCCCGCTGTCTGGTCCTATGGTTCGGGTTACGGCGGCAACGCCCTGCTCGGCAAAAAGTGTATCGCTCTGCGTATCGCCAGCAACGTCGCCCGTAAAGAGGGCTGGCTGGCTGAGCACATGCTCATCCTGGCGCTGACCAGTCCGGCCGGCAAGACCCATTACGTCACCGCCGCTTTCCCGAGCGCTTGCGGTAAGACAAACCTGGCCATGATGTTGCCGACCCTGCCGGGCTGGAAAGTCCGCTGCCTCGGTGACGATATCGCCTGGATCCGCCGCGGTGAAGACGGCCGCCTCTATGCCATGAACCCTGAGAACGGCTTCTTCGGCGTGGCGCCCGGAACTTCCATGCAGTCCAATCCCAACGCGATGCACACCATGGAGAAGAATACGATCTTCACCAACGTGCTGCTGACCCCCGACGGCGACGTCTGGTGGGAGGATATGGGTGTTCCTGCTCCTGAAAAGGGAATCGATTGGCAGGGTAACGAGTGGACTCCTTCCAGCGGTACCAAGGGCGCTCATCCGAACGCCCGTTTCACGGCTCCGGCATCTCAATGCCCGGTGATCGACAAGGATTGGGAAAACCCGGCCGGTGTGCCGATTTCCGCGATTCTTTTCGGCGGCCGCCGTCCGAACACGATTCCTCTGGTCAACCAGTCCTTCAGTTGGGAGCACGGTGTCTTTATGGGTTCTGCAGCGGGTTCCGAGACCACGGCCGCCGCTCTGGGCGCCGCAGGTCAGCTCCGCCGCGATCCTTTCGCGATGCTGCCTTTCTGCGGCTACAACATGGGCGATTACTTCGGTTATTGGCTCTCGTTCGCCAAGGAAAAACGCGATGCTCTTCCGAAGATTTTCTTCGTTAACTGGTTCCGCAAGACCGCCGACGGCCGCTGGCTCTGGCCCGGTTACGGTGAGAATAGCCGCGTCCTCAAATGGATTTGCGAACGCGTGGAAGGAACCGGCAAGGCTCAGGAAACCGCTATCGGTTACCTGCCGACGCCCGACGCCATTGACCTCTCCGGCTGCAAGGTAAGCGACGCGGATATGGCCGAGCTCCTGAAGGTCGATAAGGAAGGCTGGCTCAAGGAGATCGAAAACATTGGTCAAAACTATGCCATCTACGGCACACACCTGCCGGCGGCATTGAAGGCCCAGCTCGATGAGTTGAAGGCCCGTTTGAACAAGTAATCACGTTTTGAATCACCTCCGGCGGCACAGCCCCGGAGATTATAGGAAGAGCCGCGATCTCAGCAGGTCGCGGCTCTTCCTGCTTGTAAGGTTTTTAGAGAATCAGCGGTCTTGCGCTGCCCGGAAGAAGACCTTGGAGTCGGGTGTTTCCGGTGTATAGGTGAAAGTGGCAATGCCTTTGCTGTCCGACACCTGCGTGTCGATCAGCCTCCATTGCTCCAAGTCCCCGGACGCATAGAGGCTGACATTGTAATCGGGGCCGCTGATGCTCGTGACAATGAATTGGCCGTCATTATTCCCGGCGATCGTCAGGGCGTATTTATAGATGGTGTTTTCACCTGCGTCGAAGATCGGCGCGATGGAAGGTGCGATGATGAGGTTATCGGCAAGGTAATTGTTGGTGGAGCCAAACTGGATATAGATACCGTACTTCATGAAACCGGTGCCGCTATTGGAAAGACGGTTGCCGATCATCCTGACATCATTGCCGAGGGTTTGGATTCCGGAAAACATCCCCATCCAGCCGCAGTTTCTGCAGATATTCCGTTGAACAAGGATATCATCCCCGGCGACCAGGATGCCGGAGTTGCCCGTGACGCTCACATTGTTATCCTCGATCACGGCATGAGACAATTTGTAATTGTACCTGGAAGGCGAATTCACCTGGATGCCGCGCTCTATGCAGTTATCCACATGGTTTCGGCTGACTTCCACGTTGCTGAGGTTATTGAACGAGGCCAGCGCGGCAATGCCGACCTGGTCGGAATAGCTGACCGAGTTATCGGTGATCTTGATACGATCCCCGCCGCTGACGAAAATGCCGTAACTGACGCGGATCAGTTTGTTATGGGCGATGGTGATGTCCGAGAAATTGACGGGCACATTCGTATCCTGGCAGGTGGCAAAAAGCATGATGCCTCTTTCCAGAATGTTGGTCAGCGTATTCCTCCGGATGCGGATATCATGCTTTAAGTTTGAGGAAAAGCATTCAATTTCAAAGCCTCTCTGGCAATTTTCCACGTAATTGCTTTCCACCAGCCAGTGGCTGCCGATGCCGCTGACCGCGGCACCGTCCACTTCCAGGTTCGTCACATTTGTCGCGCCGCCATTGTAGAAAGAGCAGTCGGTGACGGTGACGTTTTG
>ENA-UPXM01005627-UPXM01005627.1-activated-sludge-metagenome-genome-assembly--contig:-NODE-5627-length-12095-cov-3.831395_pt1 | contig 12095 bp, 10 predicted proteins | sample MGYA00238178_ERZ772708 | MGnify/ENA primary metagenome ERZ772708 (study PRJEB29002, sample SAMN05720212) | activated sludge metagenome | isolation source: anaerobic digester from wastewater... | reverse complement strand
CTCCAACCAATACCGATTCAAAGATTGCTGCTTTCAACCCGACAAATGTTGGCTTGGTGCAAGCTTCAAACTGGATGGAAAGTGGGAATTACCTCAGACTTAAGAACATCAGCCTTACCTATACTCTCCCAAAGAGTGTATTGAGATGGGGAGAACTTACAGCTACTATAAGCGGACAAAATATGTGGACTCTGACAAACTATAAAGGTATAGATCCCGAAACATATTCGAATACCGGAAGCGGGGATGTCAAAGGTGGTGACGGAGGTGCATATCCAAATGCCAAAACATGGACCTTTGGTCTTAGTTTAACTTTTTAATTTAAAAAATAAATTATTATGAAAAAAATATCTTTTTTCTTGATGACATTATTATTGATAAGTACTTCGTGCAATAAATTTTACGAAGAAGACTTATCTACATTAATTACTGCAGAAAGTGGCATTTTATCTGATGAGATTGGCCTGATGGCAGCTTTGTCCGGAGCCTATAAGCCTCTTGGAGTTGGTTTAAGTACCGGACTTCAATCTGCTCATATGGCTGCAATATTAATGGGCGGCGACGACCTGACGACTCATAAATCGAGTAATAAAGCCTGTTTCCGTGAATTCGACCAGTTCAATGTAGTTAATAATAATGACAGACTTCCCGTAACATGGAATGGTTGCTATAAAACCATACAGGGATGCAATAATATTCTTGCAAATATTCCGACAGCAATAGGTACTAAAGCCACTCTTGACCAGATAGCCGGGGAAGCTTACTTCCTCAGAGCATACAGCTATTTCTGGATTGTACGTTTACATGGGGACGCCCCAGTATTGTTGGATTCACATATATGGAAAACAGAAAATCTAAAAATGGATGTGACACCTGTAGCAGAAATATATGAACTGATAATTGATGACCTTGAGATGGCAATAGACCTTATGGCTGACAAAAAGTTACAACCAGGAAGAGCTAGTAAAGGTGCCGCATTGGCAGTTTTAGCTGAAGTATATTTACATATGGCAGGGTATCCGCTTAATGATGAAACAAAGTATGCTCTGGCAGCTTCGACTGCAAAAGAAGTTATTGATAATAAGGACAAATACGGATTCGGTCTTCTGGATGATTATGCAAAACTGTGGCCAACTCAGAAACCTCTTTATCAACCTGCCGGTAATAAAGAAATGGTATTTGCTCTATGTAACCAGGGAACTCGTGAAAGTGGTAATGCATATTTTGGAATAGCAGCAAGACCCGGTGCTGAAATGGTAGGATGGGATGATTTCTTTTGTGAAATCGGTTTTTATAACAGATTCCCTGATCAATACAGAAAAGAAGTAACATACTATTCAAAGCATACTAAAAGTGATGGGTCAGTAATAACATGGCAGGAATTCGCAACCGGACGACCATATTATAAAAAATTATTTGGCAGTAAGCATAGTGCCGGTACCGCAGATGACCAACCTTTAGAACGTTTTGCTGAGACACTTCTGATTTTTGCTGAAGCTCAGATAATGGCAACAGGAGATAATTCAGATCCTGATGCCCTTGAGGCATTCAATCAGATCAGGCGTCGTGCTTATGGCCTGAACCCATTTACTCCAAATGCTTCTGTCGATGCAATATCCATAACCCAAAGGGATGTAATTGAAGAAAAAGGATGGGAATTTGCAGGAGAATTTTGTCGCTGGTTCGATCTCATCCGGCTTGGAATGCTGGAGGAAACTTTTGCTCAAAAGGATCCTGATGATTTACAGCCTTTGACTGATAATCCCAGGTACTTTTTACCATATCCTCAGGTTGACGCACAAATTAATCCTAACCTTGCAAAATAAAGTTTTTTAAACTTCTTTGTTAAAAGAGCAAATATTTGTATCTTTAATTAAATGGGGAGACATACATAAAAATGTCTCCCCATTTCTTTGTCGTCAACATAAAAAGACAACTGATCCACATATACCATGGAGTCAACAATCCAAGAAATACTGCTAAAGCAACAGTCAACGATCCCGACAAGGCGCTCAATGAAACTCACTTCGGAAATGCCGATATCTACTCCTTTTACAAATTCGATCGATCGTAATATACCAAACAAGTGCTGAGACATATACCCCTGATTTTAGTAAACAATTCCATTAAATAAGGATAGCTATAAAAAGTTTTGGTTAATTTTATTAAAAATTAAAATTTTACCAGCTGAAACCCACATGATTGAATTCAAACGCAAACATATAATGAATACAATTTTTAATCATGTGCGCTTCCCCCACTTGAGCGGGACAGGCATCATACCATTAAAATCAAAATTATATTATAATGAAAAAGACAAATCATCTTACAGTATTTGGTAAGTCCCATAATCAGGATCTGAACGGGCGTCGTACATTTCTAAAGACTGCTGCAACAGCAGTTGCAGGTGCCCTGATTGCACCAAAGGTCATGGGATCCGAACAAGATCCTTACCAGTTACCTCTGAAAAGATACCCCGATTCATCAATTGTGGTTCTTGATAAGCGTTTTGAGAAATACTTCATCTGGAACACTCCGGTTGAAAGACTATGGAGTGGAGCGCTCTGGGGCGAGGGGCCCGTATGGTTCGGCGATGGAAGATATTTGCTTTTCAGCGACATCCCCAATAACAGGATACTGAGGTGGAACGAAGATAACGGTCAGGTATCTGTTTTCCGGCAGCCCTCAAACAACGCAAACGGAAATACCAGGGACCGCCAGGGCAGGCTCATCACATGCGAACATGACACACAGCGCATTACCCGTACTGAATATGACGGGACTATTACAGTATTGATGGACCGATACCAGGGAAAGTCTCTGAATGCTCCCAACGATGTGGTCGTTCATTCCAACGGAAGTATATGGTTCACAGATCCCGGGTACGGCATAATGTCTGACTATGAAGGACACCTTGATGATTTTGAACTACCGGCAAATGTCTACCGCCTGGATCCTTCAACCGGAGAAGCAACAGTAGTGGCAGACGACTTTATGAGGCCTAACGGATTATGCTTTTCGCCTGATGAAAAGCTGCTTTACATTATTGATACGGGTCAGCCATCAGGCAAGCCTCAACCAATAAGAGTTTTTGATGTCGTTGATGGTAAAAAACTGGCAAACGGAAGGCTGTTCTGCGATACCGGAGTAAAACCATCCGATGGTATCCGTTGCGATACTGACGGTAATATATGGTGCACTGCAAGCGGAGTCGGTGAAGGTAATGACGGGGTTCATATATATGCCCCTGACGGAAAAATGATAGGCAAAATATGCCTGCCTGAAGGTTGTGCCAATCTGTGCTTCGGCGGTGCTAAACGTAACCGCCTGTTTATGATAGCAAGCCAGTCGCTCTATTCGGTCTATGTAAACGCACGCGGAGCATTATGGCCTTAACCGAATGTATTGATTGAGTATTATGAATTTATAAATGAACTAAGGGGCATCTCTTATGCTGGAAATCCCGAACAATGAACTTGAACTGTTGTCGGCTAAGATAAGCGATGGAGATAAGGATTCTGAGTTTGGTTTTTTCTCAAAGCCATTTCGAATAAACTTAAAGAACAAGGAGCTGATTATAAAAAACATTCACCTGTTAAGGATCCGGCAACAGTCGATTTAATTATCCGGAACCATGATAAATAGGTAACAGAATTAAGGTCGCTGGGGATTAAAATACCCGAGACTATTAACAGAACTGTAAAATTAAAAAACAGACACCAGATCATCATATTACAGGAAGCATATAAAAAAGAAGAAATGCTGAGGTATCTTATTGAAAAATCCTCCGGAAAAGAGATGCTGGAACTATGCAGACTCCTCCGCGCTTATCCGGCATCTGGACTTTCATCAGAGAATTATCAGGTAATACTATCCCTGAAGATGCTACAGATTATTGAATGATGCAGATCCAAAACAATAATCAGTGTATAATAGTAAGTATTTTTTGAAAAAAATTATTATTACGATATTTGAAGAATTCATTTATCTGATTAATTAAAAATCTAAAAGAATGAAAAGACTTACGACTTTTATAAATATCTCCCTATTTATCGCAATTTCAGCTGCTGTTATATCTTGTGCTGTAAATCCTGTTTCCGGCAAGATGCAGATCATGCTGATGTCTGAGGCCGATGAAGTACAGCAGGGTCTGGCTTATGATCCTCAGGTAATTTCCACATTTGGTGAATATAAAAACGATAAGTTACTATCTTTCCTTCAGGCAAAAACGAATGAAATGGGATTGATTTCGCATCGTCCAAAACTGCAATATCACATAAAGATTCTTGACTCTCCTGTCGTAAACGCTTTCGCTGTACCCGGAGGCTATATATATCTCACCCGCGGCATTCTGGCCCAGCTTAATAATGAAGCTGAACTTATAGGTGTTATCGGACATGAAATGGGGCATATAACAGCAAGGCATTCTGTAAGCCAGATGAGCAAACAACAACTTGGACAGCTTCTTTTAATAGGCGGAATGATAGCTTCTGAAAAATTCGCTCACTATGCTGAGGCAGCTATGCAGGGAATGCAATTGCTCTTCCTTAAATTCAGCCGCGATGATGAACGGCAAGCTGATGCACTTGGTGTTGAATATTCATCTAAAATAGGTTACGATGCACATAAAATGGCTGATTTTTTTAAAGTGCTCCAGAAAATGAATATGGCTGAAAGTGAAGGGGGTGTGCCCACCTTCCTTTCAACTCATCCCGATCCGGGTGACCGTTACAACACTGTTAATCAGACAGCTTCTGAATGGCAGTCAAAACTGACAGAAACGAAAAACTGGAAGGTAAATGCTGATAGCTATCTCCAGATGATTGATGGAATTATTTATGGTGAAGACCCCAGACAGGGCTATGTTGAGGGCAGTACCTTCTACCACCCCGAATTGAGATTCAGATTTACTTATCCTGCCGGATGGCAATATCAGAATCAGCCGACCCAGGTCAATATGGCTCCTCAGGATGGAAAAGCCCTGCTTGTATTCTCTCTTTCCGGACAGAAAACACTGCAGGCAGCTACAGATAGTACGATAGCGCAACTGGGACTAACGCTACAGTCACAAAAAAGCATTAGCGTTAACGGACTACCTGCTATAGCAACGGTTGCACAACAAGTGACGAAAAACCAGTCAACAGGCACTCAGACAGCAAATATGGTGCTATCCTATTTTATCCAGATGGATAAGAACTTTTATGTTTTCCATGGAGTGAGCACAGATGCCGATTTTCCCAACTACGAAAACTCTCTTGAATCAACGATGAAATCGTTTGCAAGACTCACAGATGCATCTAAAATAAATGTAAAACCAAATAAGATAACTGTCAAAAGAGTGCAAAGAGCAGGCACACTGGCAGATGCATTTACTTATTATGGAGTAAAACAGGACATGAGGGATGAGCTTGCATTGCTAAACGATATGGCATTGACTGATAAAGTCCAGGTGGGAAAATTAATAAAGATTGTCGGACAATGATAGTATCACCCGGCAATATGATCATCAGGTTTTCTGACAATCATGTTGTTATCTATAAGGCGCTCGTTATATGACTGAATAATTGCCTTTAGCTTTTCCTCCATGCGCCTTGCAAGTTCCTTATTGGAATCAAGCAGGTTGTTTTCAAGAAACCTGTCATTTTTGTAGTTATATAGCCCCACTGGCTTATTATCTACCATTCCGAGCATATGATCATACATATAAAGATGATAATTGCTCCCATTTGTATTGAAAGCAAAAGATTCCTGTGAGTCATCAAAAAGATTGTTTCCAAATGCTATAAACTCCTCATCATAATTCAGGTAACTCAGTATTGTAGGCATTATATCTATTTGCTGGGCTATCCTGTTCTTCATCCCTTTCAGTTCGCTCCCGGGCTTGAAAAAGACAATAGGTATGGAGAAATAACCGAAGTCATTCTGGAATTCCCTGTGTATTGACTCATTAGTATGATCAGCTGTTATGACGAATAATGTATTTCTGAACCAGGGGGATTCGGAAGCTGCATTGAAAAACTGCCGCAATGCATAGTCGGAATAGCCGATAACCTCAACAATGGGAACCGGACCCTTTTTGAAAGTATCTTTATATTTTTCCGGAACAATAAAAGGATGATGCGATGAAAGGGTGAAAACGGATGCAAGAAAGGGTTCTGGAAGAGTATCAAGAGTTTTCCCGAAAAACTTCAGGAATGGCTCATCCCATATACCCCACATACCATCTACATCTTCATTATTACGCGGATATTGTTCATACCCCACATAATTCTCGAAGCCCGACATCTTTGCAAAAGAGTCAAATCCCATTGACCTTGCCGGTCCCCCATGGAAAAAAATAGTATAATAGTCTTTCTTTTTGAGAAGTGAAGCCAGGCCATTTATCTGGTTATTTGCATAATGGGAAATAACATAAGGTGTCTCAAGTGAAGGTATTGATGCCAGGACTGAGGGCATTGCATCAATAGATTTTCTCCCGTTTGCTATTGAAACATCAAAAGTAAGACTCTCGCCTATCAGTGAATCAAGGAAAGGAGTATATCCCTCGTAAGTGCCTCCCTCAAGATCTCTGTTCAGGGAACCAATATACTCGCGCGAAAAACTCTCCAGAATTATAATTACTACGTTCTGTGCGGAGAATTGATTTTCCTTGTCAGGTATGTGGTGTGGATTATAGAGTTCCTTAAGCTTCGCTTCATCAAAGAAATTATATTTTTCAAGGACTTTCTTTCCTGAAGTACGCATCAGGCTGAATGGTGTGTTAAGTACGATTGCCACATTGCGTGGATTATTCACATAGCGTGCTGCATTGCTTATTGTTATGGGCCGGATGGATTCGTTAAGTCCTCCCCTTGCACCCCCGATAACAAATGCAGCAAATACTGGTATTGCAAGGATATTCAATGTATAGTAAAGCACCTTGTTGCTAACCTGTGGCCTTACAGGCTTAATCCTGTTATACAGGTAAACCATCAGAAAAAGTATGAATATACCGAAAAGTGTTACCTGCCAGTAATCAATAAGGAATTGAAAAAATAATTTAATAAGATTCGATTCGTTTTCAAAAGTCTTGAAAACATCAAAAGCTGCCCTTTTTAAAACAAACCTGTAATAGACAAAATCTGCACAGTTAATTGCAAACATGAGTCCATTTGAAATAAAGAAAAGGTATTTGGATATTTTCTGATATGTGTTGTTATACCTGAAATCGAATGGAAGGATCTGCATCAGGATAAAAAGCATATTGGTATAGACTGTTGCCGAAATATCGAAAACAAGTCCGCCTCTCATTATTGATAAAAATTCACGGACATCAATACCCGGGAACATCCTTAGGTTAAAAATATAAAAACCTATTCTGCAAAGAGAGAAAAGGAATAAAACAATTAATATCCTATAGATTAGAACAACTAAAATATTTCTGGAAAGATTCCAGCTCTTTATCATTTAAAAAGAAAATAGATTATATGATACAATAAGACAAAATTAAGAAATAGTTTATTCCTGAAAATCACTTTTCCAAATGAAAATACTTTTCTTTATCAGAAGAAGCTGACAGTAAGCGATAAACCACACAATTTAGGAAAAAGCAATCAATAAAAAAGCCGTCTGTTCTGACGGCTTTAAAAATTCTTAACTATAGTTAATTAAACAATCTTCTTAACATTAACTGCATTAATCCCTTTTTTACCTTCAGCAAGTTCAAAAGTAACTTCATCGTTTTCTTTGATCTTGTCAATCAATCCGGAAACATGTACAAAATATTCATTTTCTGATTCTGCATCTTTTATAAATCCGAATCCCTTTGATACATTAAAAAATTTTACTGTCCCTTTATTCATTGTATTGTGTTTTAAATTTCGACGCCAAATTAAACAATTAATTCATAATAACAAATAGCACATTAATGCCTCCTACTGCTTTACTTATTAAGTTTATACGGATATTAAAGATAGAAAAATACTAATAATTTTACATGATTATCGAAAATGATTGGCAAAATTTCCATTTTGACACAAAACACGGGTAATCAGCAATATAACAAGCAATTTTTCTCCGTAGTATTTTCTATTGACTTTATAACGGAACTCTTCAAGTTCTACAATTTTATTAATGAAATACTTACTATCTCTGGCACCAATAGATTGACGTTTTTTTTGCATCATAAATCAAATCGGTTCATAATACTTGTGTCCAATTTGAAGCAGCAGTTCCAGATGAAGTCGTATCATTATATTAACTGCAGGACGGGCGAAGTGCTGCAAGCCAACACCAAAATAAGGGTTAACATTTACAATAAAAGTTATTAACAATATTTATGATTCTGAAGTCATGAGAAAAGGTAGAATTAATGTATTGGATAATCAATATAATAATTGGAAAAAAATTACATAAACAGAGGGCTTTTATGTTAAAAACTTCCTATTTCTTTTGAATGTGATTTTTTATTTTTGATAAATCATAACCATCAAATAAATTTTAAAAGTCATGTCACACGAAAAGGCAAAACAACAGCCAAAAATTAAAAAGAAAGCTACAAAAACCCTGAAAGAAAAGAGGGCTGAAAAAAAAGCTAAGAAAGAAGGGAAGAAGTAATCCCTCTCAGCTTCATAGAAAAAAATTGGAAGCGATTAAAAAACCTATGTCAGAACATGAGGTATGCTTATTGCTTTTACAGTAGCTATACAACTATTTTAGGTAAAATTTATACCTCTACTGATTCAACAGATCAGATCAACAACAATTAATCTTCCTATTCAAGGTAGGTATATCCATAAAGTCCGGAACGGTAATTTGAAAGGAATTCTTTTCCTTCTTCAAGGGTTATTATCCCCTTTTTTACCGATATTGTCACCCATGATTCTACAGATCTTACCATTTTCTTTGCGTTATACTGCACATAATCAAGTACTTCTGCTACTGTCTCGCCATCAATTACCTGGTTAATTCTATAACCGGTCTCATCAACCGAAACATGTACAACGTTGGTATCGCCAAAAAGGTTGTGAAGATCTCCGAGTATTTCCTGGTAAGCACCAACGAGAAATACTCCAAGGAAGTATTGTTCACGGGGTTTGAGCTGATGAACAGGTAAATGATGCGAATCGTTTGTTGTTGAGATAAAATTATCGATCTTACCATCCGAGTCGCATGTCACATCCTGGATAGTTGCCCACACTGTCGGTTCTTCATTCAGGCGGTGAATGGGCATTATAGGAAACACCTGGTCGATTGCCCATGCATCAGGCAGGGATTGGAAAAGAGAAAAATTACAGAAGTACTTATCAGATAATATCCTTGATATCTGTTTTAATTCATATGGAACATGTTTGGCAGTTCTTGCTATCTGATACACCTTTCTGGCTATTGACCAGAAGAGACACTCAGTCTGTGCCCTTGTTTTAAGATCGATAAGCCCCAGGCTGAAGCGGTCAAGAGCTTCTTCTCTTATCTGCTGGGCATCATGCCATGTCTCAAGCATGCGTTGCTGGTTGAAATTATCCCAAAGATCGAAAAGTTCCTTAACAAGTTCATGATCCTGTTCATTTATTGTATCATCACTATTCCATGACGGAAGGGTTGCAGTTTCAAGGACCTCAAATATAAGTACCGAATGGTATGCAGTCAATGCACGGCCTGATTCTGTTATGACATTTGGATGCGGTATATTATTCTTATTGCTTGCATCTACAAAGCTGCTTACCGAGTCGTTTACATATTCCTGAAGAGTATAATTCATGCTGTTCTCGCTGTATGACGAACCTGTTCCGTCATAATCAACTCCCAGTCCTCCTCCGATATCGACAAATTCAACATTGAAGCCAAGCTTCCTTAACTGAACATAGAACTGGGAAGCTTCACGAAGTGCAGCCTTTATCCTGCGTATCTTTGTAACCTGACTTCCTATATGAAAATGGATTAATTTCACACAATCCCTCATCTTGTTGCGCTCGATGAAATCGATCGCATCAAGCAGTTCACTTGATGTTAGTCCGAATTTGCTTATATCTCCTCCTGAATCTTCCCACTTGCCGCTTCCGGAACTTGCAAGTTTTATCCTGATCCCAAGGTTGGGTTTTATCCTGAGGCGTTTTGAAATTGTTGTTATAAGTTTAAGCTCGTTCAGTTTCTCAACAACAAGAAATATCCTTTTTCCCATTTTCTGTGCAAGAAGAGCAAGCTCTATATAATCCTCATCCTTATAACCGTTACAAATTATAAGTGATTCCGGATCAGTATTTATTGCAATAACCGCATGGAGTTCCGGTTTTGAACCGGCTTCCAACCCAATATTGAATTTTTTGCCATGACTGACAATCTCTTCCACAACAGGTCTCATCTGATTTACCTTAATTGGATAGATTATAAAATTCTGAGCTTTATAATCGTATTCCCTGGAAGCTTTGCGGAAACATTCGGAAATACTTATAATACGGTCATCCAGTATATCAGGAAACCTCACCAGCAAGGGTGTTGAGACATCGGTGAGCATTAATTCGTTCAGTAATTCCTTCAGATCTACCGATCCTCCATCCTTTGTCGGAGTAACTATTACATGCCCTTTGTCATTTATTGAAAAGTAATCTCTTCCCCACCCATTGATATTATATAATTCTGCAGAATCCTCTATACGCCATTTTCTCATTTCCTCTTATTATTGTTACTGTTTTTAATAGACAAATGATACGGAAAATAGTTTTCTGCAATGTTATTAAAATAACATGAAATTGAGATATAATTGAAAAATAATTATTCTGTCTGTCAAAATTATATATCATCATACATAAAGTTATTTAAAATAATCTTAACAGGATTTCTATTGAACAGTAAAGCAAGGATCAATATTGCTAATAATTCATTTTTGTCGTATCAATTTTGATTAACGTTCATTTAAATGATGCAAAAGCCGGTAAAATTCCATAAAAGGATTTCAGTTATTTTTTATTTCATATATCTTTAAAGGCCTTTAAAGGGATTATCTGGACCTTGCATAAAATGAAACGATGAAAAGCTGGTTGATGAATTCATCTTTTCACATGACCTAAAAATTCCAGGCGAAACTCTATATGAAGTACATGCATCTTGTTTGTGCGTGTATCTTAAATGCTTTAAAGAACAAGGATGTAACTAAGGATTGAGTAATATAGATCTTTGATAAACAGATACCTAAACTATCAAAACAAAAAAATGGAAACATAAGGAACTGATTGCATGTTGAACAAGGAATTATTGCCTAGTTGAAAGGCTTAACAAGGATCATAAAGAATTTATAAAATATTTTATTACAAAATCAGATGCTTTAGAGAGTTTTCTCAGCTTCCCGGAATTAATGAAGAATAATCTTCAGAGTAGCAATAGTAATCTGAAACTTTGCATTTAAGTAGGAAATGAAAGAAACGAATAATAACAAAAAAGGCTATCTTTCTGATATTGAGAGGTATGTCAGAGGAGAGATGTCGCCAAAGGAAGAGAATTCCTTTAAGAGAAGACTCATGAATGATCCGTTTTCGGATGAAATTGCAGATGTTTATTCAGAGATCAGGCAAAATAAATCTTTAAAAGACCTGGATCTGCGTGAAAATAAGGTTAAGAAGAGGATCAGCCCAAAACAAAGAAGACTTTATTATCGTATTGCAGCATCAGTAGCTGCCATACTTGTATTGGTTTCTGTTTCAGTACTATTCTTTAAAAAACGATCTGAAGCCCGGATAGCTGATATGTTTGTTCCTGCCAGGAACATTGAGGCATTTCAACCCTCACCGGCTTATGATTCCGGTATGAATTATGAAATTATGCAAGAAAATACCGTTCAGGATGAAGCTGAAACAACAAACTGGCAGATGGCTGTAAATGAATCTGTTAGAGCACAAGAAACTTATAACCCGACTGCTGCTGAACCGCAATCAGAGACCGGGTTTCTTGCTGAAGCAATGGAAACGGAGGCTTCCCTGAGTGATTCTGAGCAAACCGGACTGGAATCAGACTCAGCCGGGTATGCAGTAGAATCTGCTGAATTTCAGCCTGATGTTCCGGCACAACCGGCTGAAGGACAGGAGAATTATTCAAAATATATAAAAGAAAATATCAGAAGGCCT
>ENA-UPXM01005600-UPXM01005600.1-activated-sludge-metagenome-genome-assembly--contig:-NODE-5600-length-12140-cov-8.063798_pt1 | contig 12140 bp, 7 predicted proteins | sample MGYA00238178_ERZ772708 | MGnify/ENA primary metagenome ERZ772708 (study PRJEB29002, sample SAMN05720212) | activated sludge metagenome | isolation source: anaerobic digester from wastewater... | reverse complement strand
TTTGGTCCTAGTATGCCGGTAATCCTGCCTTCTTCAGCAGTAAAGTCAACATGGTTGAGAACAGTTTTTCTGCCGTATTTTTTGAGAATACTGCTGCATTTTATTACAGGCTCCATGTTATTTGTTTACAAGAGTAATCACAGATTCGGTTATATCAACGTTTTTGCTCGCATAAACCACACTCTGCTCAAACAGGACAAGATCGTAGCCATTGGTCTGGGCATACTCGGTGATCTTGGTTTTTATTTCAGTAAGGAGAGCATTCGTTTTAGCTGTGTACTCATTCTGAAGAGCTGTCATATACTCCTGAGCTTTGGTCTGTATATCCTGATATTTTTTCTGGAGGACATCTGTCGCTGCTTTGGAATCTTGGAGCTTCTTAAGATCCGCCTGATCCTTGTCTATCTTCGACTGATAGTACTGGAGATCATTTTTATACTTGTCTTCCATATCTTTCCATTTAATAGAGTTTTCGGTTACCTTCTCTATATCGACGAAAGCTATCTTGACGGTCTGGGTATTATTGGCGGCCGCAAAAGATATAACCGCAAATACTACAAGTATCGCTGCCAAAGAGAAAAAAAGAGTCTTTTTCACAAAAAACACCTCCGGTATTTATGTTTGAGCTTATAACATTATACTCTAAAACTGCACTTTTTTCAATTACAGACTCTAAAAAAATTAATATATCAGGTGATACGAAAATTTACATTGCGTTTTTCAATAGCAAATTATCAGCAAATATATCTTTACATTTGGCTGTTACAATTATACCAGAAACATGTAATACCCCTATCCCCCTTGAGTATAAATCCCCCACCCTTTTGGCGGAGCCGATGATATGGTTCCGTTTTTTTTATATATATGCACAATCTCAAAACATTAATTTTATTCAGTAACAAATTATAACAGCTTTTTTGAGGTTATTAGCAAAGTATATATGCAGTTATTTTTAAAAAACTTTATTTTATATTAAGAAAACTCCTTTTTATGATAAAATAGCAGTGTCAGGAAAAAAGTTTTAAAAGGGGGGATAGGGAAATGGAGCTGGATAAAAATCTAATTCAGATGTTGAAAAACGAGGAACCTACCATCCAGGACCTTAGGAATATCGCAAAATCTCTAGGCCTTAAGCTTAGGAGGTCAATGAAAAAAAGAGACATAGTAAAGGAGATCCGAAGGGCCCTTTCTCAGGAGAACTATTCCGCAGTAACTTCAGACCGTCTTCAAAACAATAAAAGAGCAGACGTATCGTCAGGCAGGCTTTCCAGAACTTTAACAAAAAAATCCAACGACAGCACAGAACTATGCGAAACCTACAACAATGACAGACTGGTTCTTATGGTGGTTAACCCTTTCTGGGTTTACACTTACTGGGATTTTTCAAAAGAGCTTTCCTTTAATCTTAAAAATTCTCCTCATGCCGATTCCTTTTTTATGAGGGTATACGATATTACAAATATCATTTTCAATGGCAGTAATGCAAACAGAATACTTCAGCAGAGTATAAAGATATTTGAAAAGTCCAGTGCATACTTTAATGTTCCTATGCCTGATGCGGATTATATTTCGGAGATAGGATACTATGAAAACAACAGGTTTATAGCAGTTCTGAAATCAAATATAGTGCATACTCCGCCTTCTTCACCCAGAAAAGTTAAGTTCCAAAAATGGGTTAATTTAAAAGATAAAACCGTCAAACAAATAATTTTAGACGAAAATTACTGTCCGCTTATAACCGTAATCGAAAAACTTATCGGTCCGGAGAATGCTTTTTCCAGCGGCTCTGCTTTCAGAACCTCAGAAATCTCAAAATCAGGAGGTATAAAATGAAGAATCCTAAAGGTTATTTTTCACTGATGCTTCATGCTCATCTTCCTTATGTCCGACATCCGGATTTTGAAGAATTTCTCGAAGAAAGATGGCTTTTTGAAGCTATAACTGAAACATATATTCCCTTGATAAAAATGTTTAAGAATCTTGAAAGAGATAAAGTGCAGTTTCATCTTACCATGAGTATAACTCCTCCTCTTATGGAGATGCTGGGATCAGATGATCTCAACCAGAAGTATTCCAGACACATGGAAAAGCTTATAGAACTTTGTGAAAAAGAAGTTGTAAGGACAAAAGATGAGGATCTTCGTAAACATAAGATGGCCAAATTTTATTTAGCTGATTTTAAGGAAACTTATGTATTATTTTATCATGATTATAATCAAAGGTTACTTGATGCATTCAGAGAGTATCAGGAAAAAGGATATATAGAAATAGTTACCTGTAATGGAACACACGGCTTTCTACCTTTTATGCAACAGTATCCTTCTGCCGTAAGAGCCCAGATGGATGCAGGTGTGAAAACTTACGAACGCTTTATGAAACGTAGTCCAAAGGGAGTATGGCTGGCTGAATGTGCTTACTTTCCCGGAGCCGAAAAGTATCTTTCAGAGTATGGAATAAATTACTTTTTTACTGACTCGCATGCCTTGTGGTTTGCGGATGAACCTGCGCATTACGGAGTGTATAGACCTGTAATGACTAATGAAGGGGTTTTTGCTTTCGCGCGTGATCCGGAGTCAAGTGAACAGGTATGGAGTGCGACGGTCGGATATCCCGGAGATTTCAGATACAGAGAGTTCTACAGGGATATAGGCTTTGACAGGGAGATTGATTATATAAAGCCATATATAGACAGAAGCGGAGTAAGGTGCAATGTCGGAATAAAGTATCATAAAATTTCCGGAAAAGATATACAGATCGATCGAAAGGACTATTACGATATAGATGAAGCGAAACAGGCAGTAAAAGAGCATGCAACTGATTTTCTCAATAAGAAAATAGAACAGACCAAAAGACTTTACGGTATTTTTGATGGAGAAGTGCCGCTTATAACTGCCCCTTTTGATGCGGAACTTTTCGGGCACTGGTGGTATGAGGGGCCGTTATTCCTCGAAGAGCTATTCAGAGCCATGAGCGCTCAGCAAACTGTCAAGCCGGCAACGCCCACATCCTTTTTGGGAAAAATAGATTCGGTGCAGGTTACGACTCCGTGTCAGTCAACATGGGGAGCTAACGGTTATAACGAAGTTTGGTTAAATGGTTCAAATGACTGGATATACAGACATCTACACCAAGCAACTGAAATTATGGTATGCTGCGCCAAGAAATATGAGCAGCCGGACTCTTTGAAAAGAAGAGTTTTGAATCAGATGGCAAGGGAACTTCTTCTTGCGCAGTCAAGTGACTGGGCATTTATAATGACGACAGGTACCACTGTAGAGTATGCTGTTTCCAGAACCAAGAACCATATAAAAAGATTTTTTGATCTCAAAGGCATGCTCGAAACCGATACTGTTGATGAAACCTTTTTAAAGTACTTGGAATGGATAGATAAAATTTTTGAGGATATCGATTTTTCAGTTTACTCAAAGGTTTAAACAAAAAACCATGTCGGGCAGTAATGAATTATTGTAACACAATTCAGAAACTTTTATGATAAAATACTTAAAGCGAATGTGTTTTAACCAAACAAATAGGAGGAGCAGAAAGATGAGAAACTGGTTTGTGAAACACGAAAAAATTATATCCATAGTCATAGTGGCACTCTTTGTCGTAGGAATAGTATGGTGGTCTATTGCTGCTTATATTTCTTCTCAACCGACAGGTTCCGGTACTTCTGTAAGCAGGGAAAATGCTGTTGCTGTTCTTACAAAAGATTCTACAGAACTAAGCTATCCCTACTGGGTAATGAGCGATGAGCTTGATAAGGCGTATCAATCACAGTCTCAGCAGTACTATCAGTACTACGGTCAGGAAATAGATCCTGTTTTTGATTCTCTCTCTTTTAAAATAAGCATAATCGATGACCTTATGGATCAGAAAATAGCCAGATATTATGCCGAACAGAACAAGCTTCTTCCTTCAAAAAAAGACACTGAAAAAGAACTTAACAAACAGGTTGACGATTACTTAAACCAGCTGAAAGAAAACAAAACCAACTGGGATCAGATTATACAGTACTATGGTTCTGAAAAGCAGGTAAGAGATATACTTGTAAATTCCATAAAAGATTCGATAGAAATTAAACTCGTTGTTGACAGGATAACCGAAAAAGTCGTATCAGTTACCAAAGACGAGGCAATTGACTATATAACAAAGAATTTTGACCAGCTCAAGACTCAGTATGAGGAAGTAAAAGCCCAGCATATCCTTGTGACAGATGAGGCTACTGCAAATAAAATAAAGGCAGACATACTCTCCGGCGCTATGAGCTTTGATGATGCAGCTGCAAAGTTCTCCATTGATACATCCAATGCAACATCATCCGGTGAACTTGGTTGGTTTAAACACGGAACAATGGTTCAGGAGTTTGAAGATGCTTCCTTTGCCGCAACTGTAAATGAACTGATAGGCCCTGTAAAGTCACAGTTTGGTTCCCATCTTATAAAGGTTGAAGACAAAAAAGTTTTCAGCACACCCGAAGATGTATTGAAGTATCCTGATATATACAGTCAGATAGAAACCACATTAAAGCAGGATAAGTTCAAGACATGGTTTGAAGCATATAAAGCAGACCAAAAGTTTGGAAAGGTTTATGTTGACAAAGCCATCGGTCTTGCAGCAAGACTTAACTCATCAGTGGAAGATAAAGCTGCTCTTGAAGAACTTTTGAATGACCTGTCCATAGATGTTATAGATTCAACCGGAAAGGCTTTGCCGGATGCTAAATCCGAGCTTATGGCCATTTTCGCAAATACTTCAAACGCACTTTCGCTCATCTATGATACAAATGCCAATGATGCAACAGCCTATATTACTCTAGTGAGCAGCGTAGATAAAAAAATAGTTGCATTGGGAATTGAAAAAATCAATGAAAAGATAACCGAGCTTACAGAAAAAATATCAAAAGATACCTCCAACTTTACCCTTACTACCGAAAAGCTTAAGTACGATGATGCCAAAAAATATATCGAACTTAAAGAAAAATATGAAACAATGAATCTTACGGATCCAAATGTACTTGCACAGTATAAAAAGGAAAATGAAACCAAATCAGCATCGATAACCTCTCAAAGAACTGAAGTGCTTAAGGAGCTTTTCCTTCAGTATCCTTCATCTTCCAGAGTCGTTTCTGAGTACTATCAGGTAAATCCTAACGATAATCAGGTAAAAATACAGTATACCAGGATACAGCTTAACCAGCTTAAGGGCTATATTTCATATATAGGACAGGAAAACCTTATGGCCTACTTCAGCAAGCAGATAAACGACATGCTTAGAAATGTTGCAACTGTAGTAGGGGCAACTGACTCTTCAGTTGGCACAAAGCTCTCTGCTCTTGACCTTGGACTTGAAATTGCCGATACACTTGGCGACAAGAATCTTAAGATAGGCTATCTTGAACAGATAAAGGCCATAGATCCCAACTATATTACCGATATAGATAAGGTTATACAAGACACTAAAAACGCAACAGATGTTATTAACTGAACGATAAGGTATAACCGGGCCTTATATGGCCCGGTTTTTTATTTTAATGTATAATTTTAAAAAAACTAAATCTATGATATAATTAAGTACATGCAATGCAGGGACAAGATAAAAAACCGGGCTGAATGCCCGGTTTTAAATCCCGATGGCTGGGACGGTAGGATTCGAACCTACGATGTCGGAGCCAAAGTCCGATGCCTTGCCGCTTGGCTACGTCCCAACAATAATTCTGAATAATTATAGCACACATATAATCTCTTGTCAAATGAAAAGGAGGAAAAAGAAGTATGACTTTAACTTTAAGATGCTCTAAAACACAGCAGACATACTTGATAGAAAAAGGAAGACCTTTTTCGGAACTTGCAAAAAAATTTGAAAAACAAACCAACAGGAAAGTATATGGAGTCAAATTCAACAACAACATAAAAGAACTTTTTAAGCCTGTTGAAGAAAACGGGGAAATAGAATTTCTTGATCTGTCTACCCCTGATGGCGTGAGGATATATCAAAGAGGCCTGCTCTTTATACTTTTTCTAGCATTAAAAGATATTGACCCCTCAGAACATTACAGTGTCCACTACTCTGTTGGAAACGGACTTTATTGTGAGTTCAAGAATTCAGAAGCATCCGAAGAAAAACTTAATGCGCTTAAAAACACAATGCTGCAAATCATTTCTCAGGACATAAAATTTGAAAAACTTTCCATAGACAAGTATAAAGCCATGTCTCTTTTTTCGGAACAGGGGCTCCATTCCAAAGCGTTACTGGTTAAATTCCGAAAAAAGAGTACCGTCAATGTTTACAGAGCCAAAGGATATTACAACTACTTTTACGGCTATATGCCTGTTTCGTCGGCCATGATAGATAAGTTTGACCTACAAAAATTTAATGGCGGTTTTATGCTTTTACACCCAAATGAAACTTGTCCCGATGCTGTTCCACAGTACAAACATTTTGAAAAGCTTTCAAATACTTTTTCCGAGTATAAAAACTGGCTTAAGATAATGGAGATCGAAACGGTAGGTGAACTAAACGAGATAATACTTAAAGGAAAAGAACACAGCATTGAATTAATAAGGGTTGCAGAGGCTCTCCATGAAAAAAAATATGCCATGATAGCAGATGAGATAATAAAAAGCCAAAAAGCAAGACTCATATTGATAGCAGGTCCGTCGTCCTCTGGAAAAACGACTTCAGCAAAAAGACTTTCTCTTCAGCTTAAGGTCAACGGTCTTAAACCGGTTTCTATTTCGCTGGACGATTACTTTGTAGAAAGATCCCAGACACCTAGGGATGAAAACGGCAACTATGATTTTGAGTCTATAAATGCATTAGATCTGGAGCTTTTCAACAAAAACCTTGTTGATCTTCTTGACGGCAAAGCTATAGAGCTTCCTAAGTTTGATTTTATAAGCGGCACACGCAAACCATCCGGAAAGGTTCTTAAAATAGGAAAAGATCAACCGGTTATAATAGAAGGAATTCACGGACTGAATGAACAGCTTACCAACAGAGTTCCCAGAGAGTACAAGTTTAAAATATATGTGAGTGCTCTTACCCAGATGAGTCTTGATGACGTAAACAGGATTCCAACGACCGACACTCGTATAATAAGACGCATCGTGAGAGATTTTAATACAAGGGGACATTCAGCGTTGTCTACGTTGAAAATGTGGCCAAGCGTAAGACGCGGTGAAGAAAAAAATATATTTCCTTTTCAAGAAGATGCTGACGTTATGTTCAATTCGCATCTGGCATACGAACTTGCCGTTCTTAAACTTTTTGCCGAACCCCTTCTTTTACAGATAGAGCCTTCCTGTGCAGAGTTCTCAGAAGCCAAGAGGCTGCTCCGCTTTCTTGATTACTACCTTCCCATTACCGAACTGGAAGAAATTCCAAGACACTCAGTAATAAGAGAGTTTATAGGCAGAAGTACCTTTGAATACTAGATGAATTGAATAATAAAATATATAGCCACAAAAAATAGGGACATCAAATGATGTCCCTATTTGCTTTGCGTATAAGCTTGAGACTTTTGATTTTTAGGTAAAAGCTCAATAGCAGAGACAGAAGGCCGAAGAGTTAAGTCAGGCTGAAGGATACTGTCTTCCTAAAACAGATACTACAATGTTGGGATAAAAATAGCCAGAACGTATTCACCAAAAAAACCATGCTGATTGTTTGTAAAAATCACCCCGTTGTTATTAGCTTAATCAGAGGACTAATAAGCGGGGTGATTTTGTTATAGTTTTTTATAATTAACTTTTTATGGAAATCATCCTTTTACGGAGCCTTGTGTAAGACCACCTACTATCCACTTTTGCATTAATAGGAAGATGGTCATCATAGGTACTGCTCCCATAAGCGCAGCTGCTGTAAATATGCCCCACTCTGTTTCAAACGGTCCATTGGCTGCGGTGAAGGACTGCAGACCTACTGCATAGGTAAACTTATCTTCACTCTGAAGTATTATCTTGGCCAGTACAAACTCGTTGAAATTGCCCATAAAGGTTAGTATTGTTACTACTGCAATAATAGGCAGGCAGAGTGGAAGAACGATTTTTATGAAAGTCTGAAATCTTGTGGCTCCGTCTATCATTGCAGACTCCTCAAGGGAATCGGGAATCGTATCGTAATAGCCTTTGAAAAGCCACATGTTATAGGCTATTCCTCCAAGGTATATGAAAATGAGACCTCCCATTGTATCAAGTCCGATAAAAGGAACGTAATCTCCTACGAACTTAAGTATTCCATACATTGAGACCATATACATTACTGCCGGGAACATCTGTATTATCATAAGAAACAGTAACCCTTGGTTTCTTCCTTTGAAACGCATTCTTGAGAAAGGATATGCTGCAACCGAAGTCATGGCAACTGTGAGCAACGAAGTTATAAGAGCTACCAAAACAGAGTTAAGCACCCATCGCAGGAATGGTTTTCTTATAGCTTTTTCCCAATCCTTCTGTATATTGTAAATATTTTTATCTATACTCCTCATCTTGCTTTTTATCTCGCCGTAAGGAGAGTCGTCTGCCAGATCACTTACTATTCTTGAAGCTCTTGCCATATCTGCGTTGGCGCTTTCATAAGAGCTTTGATATATTTCAAGCATCTTTTCTACCGGAGTAATTTCGGCAACATTTGCACCATAATTTAGCTTCATGTAACTTGGCAGATCGTTCATCAGAATATCCGATTGCTGAGAGATACTGCTGAACATTACTGAAAGTTTTTGTTTTGCAGTGTTGAACTTTTCAACTGACTCTGTCATCCTGTCCTGAAATTTAAATAAGAAGTACTTTTTAAGGTTTGTAGGTAAACCAGGGTAGAACTTTTCATCTTCGATAGTCTTTGCATATGAGGATGCTTGGTTCATGGTCTTAATATCCTGCTGTGCAAGATTGTAAAGTACTATCATGTTTGGAAGGTATGTGATCTTTTCATTGAACTGTTTTTTGTCTGAATTTTCTATATCGAGAAGTTCTAGGTTTTGCTGAAGAAGAGCCTCTTTATTTTTGATAGTGACTAACGTACTGTCAGCCTGAGATGTTTTTTCCAGCAAAGTGACGTAAGAGCTTGTTATGTTATGCAGCTGGCTTACAGAAACATATATCTTCATACTTGAGCTTTCAATTGCTGTAAATGCAGGATGGACAAGTTCTTCATCCCTACGCTGTACAATTGAATCAAAAGAAGAAAGAATATATTCGTATATCTCTTTATAGTTTAGTAAAACAGATTTAAAAGTATTGTCCCCAAATGATCCGACTGCTGATATATCTTCCAGCACAAGTCCAATGGATTTTTCTATCTCTCCTATTACAGAGTAGAGGTTTTGGGTTTTTTCATCCAGATTCTCCGGCCATAGCATATTTTCTTGTGGCGGTGAGGTTATATCTGCTTTCTTTAAAAGGTCGTATGCTGCTTTAAGCCGTTGCTGCTCAGGAGAAATTATGTCTGAAACAGTTTTTATCTGATTCTGTTTAGTAAACATTTCTGTATTAAGAGAATTTTTCTGATTCTCAAGCATTACAATCTCTGACCTCAATCCTGCAAGTTCAGCTTCTTTTTCCGTCAGCTCCTGTAAATATGAGCCAAAATTTTCAGATTTTAAAGCTTCTATTTCTTCAGAAAGCTTTTTCATTTCAGATTCGACAGACTGCCAGCTTTCAGAAAGAGTATTTATAGATTCATAGATGTTCTGGACTTTCGGTTCCTGGGCAAGCCATTTGTTGTATATCCGTATCTTCCACAGCGTAATTTTTATGGGAATAGAGTATATAAGTTTTTCAGTTTCGATAAAGTAAGGACTTTTAGTATCCAGACCGGAGGAAAATAATGTCCGTACAGCCTCTTCCCTAAGAACGGTATATGCGGCTACAGAGTTTTGCAGATTTGAAGTATCGGGTTTTTTAATATTCATGGCCTGAAACTGTTTATCCAGAGAGTTTATGTCATCTTCAAGGATCTTTCTGTCTTTATGGTATAAATCATTTATATCTTTGAGTATGCGGCTGAGAACCTTTTGGTCGAAAAGTTCAAAAGCCTGTGTGTATTGAATGGATATATCTTCCAGTTCGGTGTTTGACTTGTCTATGAAGTTTTTAAGGTCAGTTATAAGAGTAGCGGTTGCTTTTTGGGCTTTTTCAGTGCTGTACTGTTTGTACTTGCCTATGTACGCAGTAGAAGAGTTCATCTCCTTTATTATTTCAGGTGCATTGGGAGAAGGAAAGAGCAAAGTAGTGTAATTACGCATAGTAAGTCTGGAAGAAAACATTTTAGGTGAAAATGCGGCATTATCTCTCCTTATGGAGGTCAAAACAACCCACAGCAGAGGAAAGAGAACAATAACCGTAAATATAATCAAAAAAAGATGTCTTAGAAAGTAGTTTTTCTTTTCTATGCTGGCCATTATCTGCTCACCTCTTCAAACGACTTTGTGAATTTAAAGTTGGCATAGCTTATTCCGGCTACGATTACAAAAATTATAAGCGAAATAGCGCTGGCAAAGCCGAAATCCTGTCCGCGTCCGCCTTCAAAAGCCAACTTGTAAGTGTATGAAATCAGTATGTCAGTTTCTCCGGCATAAGTGTTTGTATTTGCCATTGCGGGATTTCCGGCAGTAAGAAGGTATATGTTGACAAAATTATTGAAGTTGAAAGCAAAGCTCATTACTAATAATGGAGCGACAGAGACCATCAGAAGAGGAAATGTGATCTTCCAGAACTGCTTAAATCTGCTTGCGCCGTCAATTGAGGATGCTTCATAAAGTTCTTCAGGTATACTTTGGAGAGAACCCAAAGTAACTGTCATCATATATGGAAAGCCAAGCCATGTATTTACAATTAGCACCGCCACTTTTGCCAAAAATGGATCATTAAGCCATTTTAGTGGTTCAAATCCCAAAGGAATGACTAAAAATTTGTTTATGAATCCGTATGTTTCGTTAAAAAATCCGTTCCTCCAGACCAGAACCGAAATAAATGCGGGAATGGCCCAGGGAAGTATGAGAAGTGTTCTGTAAACCATTCTTCCTCTTAAGCCTTTGTCGTTAAGAGCCAGTGCCAGCATAAGTCCTATCGCAAAGGTGAATAAGACGCTCAGTCCTGCGTATGTAAATGTCCATATGAAAATCTTTATAAAAGGTCCTGTTATCTTTGGATCCTTGAAGATCTTTTCAAACTGTCCGGTTCCGATATCCCGGACATATCCTTCAAGGCGCACCAGACTGCCGCTTTCGTCATAATCCCAGAATGCACCGTCTTTTTCGGTGAGATTTCTTGAAGCAAGTTTGTTAACAACAATAGTTTTATAAATATTGCGCTGACCTATATTTTCAGTTGTGACAAGAATATCGTACTTTTTATAGGTTTCGGAGAACTTTCTGTATATGTTTCTGTCTGATAGCCTGAACTTAAGTGCATCGTAGCTTATCTCAAGGTTGCCGATGTACTTCTGTCTGAGTACGGAAGTGTAAAAAGCTGAGTTCCCGGCGACAGACGGATCATTGATAGAATAGAAGTACGAGTAACGGACTCCTTGCGAATCTTCTATAGCCGATATGTTGTCAACTCTTGAAGAGAAACTGTCAAGAACCGTTTCTGAAATACTGCGGATAAGTTTGTATGATGAAGAATCAAGGTTTACATAATCATCCTGAACCTTATACATACGTGTTTGTGCACTTATGGAGTTTCCTTTGGAATCATACTTTATATCGGAAAGCTTTTCTGTTATGAATATGTTTTCATTATCGTACAGAAGAATTCTGAAATCTTCGGTAGGCTGGAACTTTTCATCATATTTTACGTATACTCTGAAATCAAGCGTTTTTCCGTCCTGAGGTTCATAATTGAATCTTGGATCGGTAAGCAAAGTCTGTATTGCCTGGTCACGTGTAAAAAGATGACCGGTGCCGTAATCTGTAAATGCAGTTTTTATGGTGTAGTACATGGGATATATTGTAAGTATGAAAAGGAAAAACATCGCAGGAAGTGTATAGCGGTAGGGATAACCTTTTTTTGAAAATACAGCCCAGTCCGCTATCGCCAAAAAAATTCCGACGACTATTCCCAATCCATAATTGCCAAAAGCTAAAAGTGTAAAGAAAACCCAGAAGAGCAGTACATTCATAACAGTTATAAAAAGCC
>ENA-UPXM01005595-UPXM01005595.1-activated-sludge-metagenome-genome-assembly--contig:-NODE-5595-length-12147-cov-6.318227_pt1 | contig 12147 bp, 20 predicted proteins | sample MGYA00238178_ERZ772708 | MGnify/ENA primary metagenome ERZ772708 (study PRJEB29002, sample SAMN05720212) | activated sludge metagenome | isolation source: anaerobic digester from wastewater... | reverse complement strand
TGAAAATGTTAAAAGCATTATTTAAGTTTTTAAGTGAATAATTAAATTAAGAATATTGGTTCATTAGCTTTCTTGCTTCTTCTTTCATGATTTTGGGTTTTTAAATTGTTTGTTTTCTATAAAAAATTGGATTATTATTACTGTGATGTAGATCACAGCTATTGCTGCCACAATGAAAAAAAATACCGGTGCTTTTTCAAAGGTGCTTGATATTCCGGTAAGGAATATTACCAGCATACAGGCTACAAGGGTGTTTCGGGTGTATTTTATTAGGTATTTCATTTTGTTTCCGGGTTGAATAGGTTGTAGCCGCTTGATACAAATTCATTCGGCAGGTTTTCTCGATAGTATCTTACATCTTTGAGGATCGAATCTTTTAAGTAAACTCTCAGATTATTCTTTGTTGTGAGCGCAATAAGCTTAAAGAGGAAGGACTCTTGTTGCGATTTGTTATAACTCTTTCCGCTTTCAAGCCCAATCTTGTACAAATCACATATACCGATTGTCTGCTCGATCATTGCCATGCTGCTTTCAAAATCAATTATAGGCTCAATGCTGGCCCAGGTCTTAACTCCGGCATCATGGAGCTTTCTCATAGCCTCAATACGCTCGGTGTTTGTGCTTGCCCCCGGCTCTAATTCATCATGGCCAGTAAGGGTGAAACCAACCGCCATAATATTGGGAGTTAGGGGGCCTAATATTTTCTGTTCTCCTATTCTGTATCCAAGAAGCGGCTCAACCCAATCGGCTCTTTTTGTCAATATTTTAAATGGGACTTTGTTGCAAATACAGACAATGATTGCATCAATTGTTAATTCAATAGTTTCCGGCAACATAGGGTCAGTAGAGAAACTAAAAAATATCCCATGCTTTTGAAGTTCGGTAAGGTTTGCTTTCAGCTCCTTTATAAAAACTTCTAAGGCGTGTTGTTCATCCCGGAAGCACTTCTTTAGTGTTGGCACATGGCCACCAAGTATAGCAGCCCCTCTGCCTTTCTTTAGGTAGCAATAGGAACAGTTGCTTGAACAGCCCACATAAAAGTTACAGGCCCATTTTGAATACTCGGCAGCTTTGCCAGAAGGTTGGTAAATAGCCTTACCGTTAAATCTTTTCTCTTTCATTTCTCGTTATATTTAGCATATCGCTTTGCACATTTCATTTTGCTGTTCCATCCGGCAACAAGCCTTACCTGTCCTTCGTTGATGCCGTGCTTACAGCAGACCTCAGTTATCAGCTCGTCTGTAATGTCTCCATCGGTGGATGTAATTTCATCAATGGCTTTTTCTACCAATGCGGCAATCTCTTTGACCGGGCGCCTGGCTTCCTGTTCTGGTGTTCTGGTTAATGTTATCATAGCTTTTCAAATTCTTCTTTTAAAACAGAGCATTCCGCCTCATAGCAGTCTCGTATTGTTTTTAAGACGCTTTTTATAATTCTGTCCGGAATTGGAATATCGTTAATTTTAGTTTCTATTCTCTTTCCAAACAATTTTCTAATCACTTTCCCATGAATACATCTTGTGTATGCCGGATGTGGAATACAATCACGTAATAGTACGTCAATAGAAATAATATAACATTCATACTCTAGGATTTTACGCCTCAATACATTAGCCTTAGTAAGTGCTTCTTTTTTCATAATTGCTGGTTTAAAAGATTATTGTGTTTGTTGTTGCTTTGTGTCATAAACTGCCAAAATCTGTCTTGCTAAAAGAATAGCATTATCACTACTGATTTCAAACACAAATTCTGGATCTTTGCCGAATTGCTGAACTTTAATAACAAGATTATCCCATGGCAACAATACAAATGTTATTTCCTTTTCAACAATTTCATCTTCTGGATCCACCTCAATAAATTTATCCTGAGCGTGTGAAATAAAAATTTTTGCAACCATCGTTATATCCTTTCTGTTTAAGCCCAGCCCTACCAAACAATACAGTTAGGCTCCGGGCATATTAGTTAATCTAAATCGTTTTAAAATCGCTTATGGGCGTAATTACGCCCTTAGTTTGTCTTGTGTCCCGGCCTTTATGGCTGTAACTCTCTTTTATGGATAATTCCATCGCTGCCTGAGATCGTTCCATTGCATAGGCTCTAAACCAGCTCAGGATGATCTGACCATCAAGCCGGTCATAGAGCTGTCCGTAATACCCGGACTTTGCCCTTTTAAAGACCAGGTTGATATCGGCAACGTTCATGTAATAAAATTCATCCATGATCATCAGGGCTGTTTCCATAGACTGCGGGCCCATCATGCCCTTGCCTAGATTTACAAATTCATTAAAATTGACAATCCAGGATTCAATGTAAGCCTGACAGAAAACATCTCCATATGCTTTCTTGATACTGCCTATTGTTGGCATATCGCAGGCAAATACTTTTACCGGATTGGTTATAAACCTACAGGCCATCTGTGCCACAGGCACTTTGAAGTCTTTCATAAATTGATCGCTTGTAATCCTGGCTAATTGAGTTGTTTTTCTTACTGGTGTTGTCATTGTCTTTGAGTTCAAATATCCCGGCCCAGTTATTGGCCAGGGACTGTTCTATTATTTGTTTTGCTGTTTCAGGGTTGCCGGCCGAAAGTTTTAAAAGCTTATTCGTAAATGCCCGGATTGACTGTTGGGATTTATAACTTTCCTTTCGGCTTTTCTTATACTCCAACCAATCCCGTACGATAGGTTGAAAATCTTCCGGGACATCAATCAGGATTTCATCTTCTTTCTCCTTTTTCCCCATACCCCTTTTTTCTTTTTTATTTATACTTTCATCTTCATATTCATCTTCATATTCATATTCAGTATTTTGCTTGGATTTTTGCTTAAGCAAAATTTTCCTTTTTCCGAGTGAATTTTCACCCCCCTTTTTACCTGATTTACTTCTTGTGTCGCTTAACAAACCATCCCTAACCATGCGCTTTTGGTGTAACCCAGCTTCGTCTATTTGTAGAACATCGAAATCAATCAATTCCGTCAAAGCGTTTATCATTTCCTGCAACTGACAGGGAATTTGTCTAATCAAAATCGAAGCAAAAAATTCAACCTTGCTTAAGTTTTGCTTGGACGTTTGCTTGGACGTTTGCTTGGACGTTTGCTTGGAGATTTGCTTAAGCAAAATTGAGCCGTAGGATTCTTGTTTATGAAGAACACAAAGTATTTTTATGTAGATACCCTGGGTTGCCCAACAGCACATATTTAGCTTTTCATCAGTCATGTAATCCTGAACATAAAGCGGAAAGTATGGTTGATCCCTTAATGCCATATCAAAACGACTTTAAACGTATCAGATAACCGGCCGCTAAACAGCAAATTAAGGCCGCATCCCTTTTCTCTTGATTGCTTTGTTTGGGCCAGTTTGGAATAAATTGCGCTATTTCTTCCTGGCTGATTTTGCCCTTTTTCCAAACTTTCCGAAGCGGAGGCTGCTCAATGGTATCAATGCCGTAATACCGGCACATTTGAACAATCAATTTACCGGTTTGGTGGTTTGCTCCTACATACTCTCCAATCTGTCCCTGTACTCTTTTGTTTTTGCCTTCGTGCCATTGACCATCATTTAGATAGCCGGCTTCAACAGCAACAATAAGGGAACCATTGTGTTTGGTTTGCAGGTTTACCAGGTAGCTTATAAGCTCCGGAAAGGGCATACAATCCACCAGCATTTTATCATTACCTGTGTTTAATACACAGATACCGGAGGCTTTAACATCGGGATCTATCCCGACAATTACTTTATTATCTTTCTTTTCCATTTTCCTGAGTAATAAAATAAACACTTCTATTGTCAACTCTTTTGTGTGCCATACACTCAATAGGTGGATCCAGAGGGTCCTCACAAAATCGGTGTAGTACACATTTTGAGCATAGATAATCCATGCCTGGATCAACATCTACCGCAACAAGGAGTTCCGGATTTTCTAGTATTTGCTTCATGCTGAATAGTTTAAATTTTTCATCTGTTCTTTTGTATAGGATAATATGCTTCTTAGGGCATCTTGTTGGTGTGAGCAGGCAGCATTAAGCCTATCAATCCAATCTACCAGGTAAGCTTCATCTTCAGCAATGCTCTCAACAAGTGCTTTCTGGGCGCTTGCAGAAAGAAAGTTCTGCTTTGCTATATCAATAACAATCCGGGATATTTCGCTTGAACGCATCCTCCTATATAGCTTCTTTGCTTCGGCAAGCATATAACCTGTCCGGGCCTGGTAGACATTGATCGCTTTTATTCGCTCAATAACTTCCTCCGGGTTATCAGAGCAGGTTATTTCCAAATACTCCTGGATCTCCTGTGTTTCCTTTAATAGTTTATCGTAGGTGGTCATATCAATACGGATTATTGCTTAATTCTATGGTCAAACCAGGCTCGGCAATAGCTATCTCTTTACCCGAAGCTTTTGCAATAGCATCAATAAATTGTCCGGTGTCGGAATTATGGCTGGAAAGGTGCAGTAAAAGGATTGTGTAAACCTGGCTTAGATCATTGTCATTAATCAGCTTTGCGGCTGTCTTTAACTCCATGTGTGTAGTCATAAGGCGCCGGCGCATACTTGGGTGTGTGTAGCCCGCTTCTATGGCTTTAAGCAGCGCTTCATCAGAATAGTTACACTCAATAAGCAAATGATTTACGTTCTTAAATGTGCTGTCCACCATGAAGCTGTCAGTAAGGAACAGTAGGTTGCCAAATTCTGGATGATTTATAAAGTATCCCAGGCAGGGTATATCGTGATAAGCCCGGAAAGGGAGTATTTTCCATCTGCCGGCCCGGATCCCTTTGCCCGGCTCTGCTATCTTTGCCCTTGTAAGTTTTTTTACCTCTATGGTGTGTGCATTAGCCCATAAAGGGAATACTTTCTCATAGTAGGCAATATGCTTGCAATGATCTATATGGGCATGGCTGATAAAGCAGCCGTTCACCTTTTTTATGTTGTACCCCAAAGCCTTCTTTACCGCACTTATGGTAATCCCGGCTTCGAGTATTATGGCCTCCTCGCCATTCTGGATAACGTAGCCGTTTCCACTTGACGAGGAGCCTAATACTGTTAGTTGCATATCAATAGCCTGGTTCTGCCGGAGCATCTTCCGGCTGGTTTTCTTCAAAAGCTTCATCCATACTAATAACCTTTGCTTCCACGTCCTGAATAGCAGCATCCCTTTCTGATTGTGGCGCATAGTCCTGATCGTCGGCCACAGCCTGTTGCATATCAATAGACAGGTAGCCATACTTGCTCAGCAGTTCCCGGAGGACTGTTTTAAGGGCCATGCTGTCAAAGTCCCCTTTCCAGCCAATACCGGTAGGATCTTTGCCGGCAAGCTTAGCTAATTGCTCGGCGGTAATGGTGTCAAACTTTAGGCTGGGGGCGTATTTTTTTGCGTGTTTGGCCACTTCCTCCAGGGTTGAATACAAAGTCTTGGTGTAGCCATTCATTAGCTCAATATGAGCGAAATAGCCTATTACCTTTTCAGAGGATTTCTGTCCATCAAAGGCAATGGATCCGGTTAATTTATCCCTTCTTCCAATTTCGCCTTCATAAACCACATCGGCATTAATATTCTTGTATTGGCCTGTACGGATAGCAAGCTGGAGCAAACCCTTGTATCCGATTACAAACGTGGGTGTGGCTACCCCCTTGTTTTTAAAGGAAAGGATATAGGCATAGCCCAACTGTTTGTTGACAGGCAGGCCCATTACGGCGGCCTTTAAGGCTTCCATAACTACCTGGTCAGGGTTGCATGCTTTAAGTTGTTGGTCCGTGTTGTACAGGTCAATAACGGATGCTACAAACTTGTCGGCGTGTTTGCCCAGGGCGTTTTTGAACTGTGTTTGTACGCTTGGAGCATACAATACCGTTTTAAGCCTTTCAATTGGCCGTTGTTGTTTTGCCACCTGATTGGTGGCTGTTGCTGTTGTTGTCATGTTAAGTAATGTGTTATGGGGTAATAATTAGTGTGTTTGCTTCATTTGATACATAAAGGTTTATGATCTGACAATCCATGTCCGGGATTTCGGTGATGCTTTCTCTGTTATCAATAAAGATCGGAGCATAAACGTTGTGGTGCCGGCTTATGGCCCGGATGATATCCAGCCCGGCATATACCTGTTGGGCTTTACTGAGTGTTGCATAAGGCACATTGTTCATTGTGCATTCACAGGTGGATTTTGTGTTTCCGTTTAATTGTTCATCGAATAGCCGGAAGCGAACAGCCTGGAACAGCCTGTTTACAGCCCTCTCGTATTGGCTGTTGCGCTCCAGCTCAAAGCGCTGAGCAATATCTTCTATGGCTTCAATGTCCGCCAGGTCTTGGTTCAGGGTAGTGGCTTGCCCTTCAAGCTCGGCTATTCTTTTTTCCAGCTTGTCAATCTCAGTTTTAGTAAACAGGGATCTTTCCAGCGTGGATATAATACGCTCCAATTCTGCCTTTTTCTCTTTAAGCGGCTCTGTTGCGTCATTGTTTCCACCGGTTTCCTCTTTTTGCTTAAGGAGTACATCAATCTGCTGCTGGGCGGCCTTCCATTCAACAGAATCTTTGGCGGTAAATGGGGAGGCTTCCAGCTCGTTCAGGAATGCCCTCATTTCTTCAATCCGTTTCTTTAGATCTTCGGTATCGGGCTTCTCCGGCAGGGCAATAGCCTTTTTCTCTTCCTCAATAGCCAGTATTTTAGCTTTTACCGCCAGCCCGGCTTTCCTGTTTTCTTCCAGATCGGCAGCTTTCTTTGCTTTGAAGTTGTCTAGCATTTCCTGCTTCTTGCCGAATACATCCTCCGGTTCAAAGGGCCTTTTGCAGGTAGGGCAGGCAAAGTCAGCCTCGTTGAATACCAATGTACGCTCGTTAATCTGCTTCCACTCAGAGCGAAGCGCTTCAATGCGCTTGGTGTGGACTTCCATCTCAATGGCCAGCGCTTCAATCTTAGCCTTCTTATTGTTGTAGTCTCTTTCAGCATCGCCGACTTCCATTGTGACCTGCCGTATTTCAGAGCGCTTGCGCTCCAGGGTTTCGTCCCTGTGCAGCTTGGCTTGTCGCTCCAGCTTATCCTGTACAGCATACAGGTCTTGTATCTGCTGTTGGATCTTCCAGCGCTTTGTGGCGTCGGCCTCGGATAGTTTTGAAGTGTCGGCTATCTGCCCGGTAATTTCTTCAAGCTCTGCTTTCTTTGCGGCCAGATCAGCCTCCAGTGCTTTCCAGTCCAGCGCTTCGGGCATATTGCGGTTGTTTTCCTCGATAGCCACCGGGAGCCTTACAAGCTCAGCCTGTATCTTGCTTTTCTTTACGGCCAGCTCTTTTTTGAAGTCTGACAGGCTTTTGTCTTTTAGGATATAGAGCAAATTCAAATAGTCCTTGTCTTTTCCGGCCACATCCGAAAAGGTGATGTCAGGCACCATGTCAAACAGCATCTTGCGCTGCTCTGCCGGGTGAAGGGATGGAAAGTAGTGGGGGTTTGTAATAGCTTTAAATACATCAAAGGCGCATATTTCATCAACCTTTTGGTTGTAGTCCTTCATCTTTACCGGCACATCGTTAATAAAGTAGTCGGTAGTATGGCCTTTGAGTTGGTTGTTGGCCCATTCCTCTTTATATATCCTTTTCAGACTTAGGTAGTCTTTGTTTTGGACAGAGCCGGCTCTGTCCTCGTCAAGTTCTAAGACAGCTGATACTTCTACATCTGTCTTGCTTCGCCCAACAGGCTTTAGTCCTTCATCATTCTTTGTTTCATCGTGCAACTTGCCGAACAGCAGCCACGTAAAGGCATCAAATATGCTCGTCTTGCCGGATCCATTCCGGCCATAGACATTAATAACTTGTGTTCCCGCAATATCCAGAGCGGAAACACCTTTAAAGTTCCTGATAGACAGGCTTTCAATAGAAATTTTCATAATCTTCTTTTTGTTCTTTATGAATTAAAAACACAAGGCCGGCGAACAGCAGGCCGATAATTAGCATACCAACGGAGAATATCAGCGCCGGTGTTTTAAAGTTGCCTGTGGCGGCATAATGTTCAAGGACACAGATCATGTCCCGGAAAAAGGCAAGCATACTGCCTATAAAGCCCAGGCAGAATACGACCATAAAGATTTTACTTAGTGTGTTCATGATATAATGGTTTGTAAGTCGGACAATCGGAATCTGTATTGCCCGGTGGTTGTTTTAATATGGGACAACTTCCCGGTCTTTGCCTTGTATCGTAGTGTTTTTGGCGCAAAGCCCGTAAGCTCGGCGGCTTCTTCGGGGGTATATAGCCGGGGGTTTGCGTTTGCCACAGCTTCGACAATAACAGGCCGCAGTTGCCGGACCACTTCCTCCGCTATGGCTTTTATTTCAAGCGGGGATAGCACGACTTTGGTTTTTTAGGAAGTGGTTGACAAAGTATATCTGCCCCTTTCCGGTTACCTTACTTGTTACAGAGACAAGCACTGTGCCATCCGGCTTGGTAATAGAGGTTTTCTTTATCTCGAACAGCTCCATATCCATAGCCTTTTGAGTGGGCTGATTGTAGCGCTCTCCATATTGGCACAGGTAGCCACGTTGTCTCAGGTATTCAAACAGCCTGTTCTGACCAATTTCGATACCGTTCTGCCGGAGTATTTTTGCCAGCTCACCGACAAGGCAGGACTGAGTAGAAGTGGCCACAGCATCAGCAAACAAGGCTTTAGGCCGTTGTTCTTCGATTACCTTATTGGCTTGCTCCAATTCCTCGGCTTGCTTAGCGGCAAGTTTCAGGGCTTCGGCAAATGATTGAGGGATGGAGTACTGGGCCTGCTGTTGCTTTGCCTGTACTTCCAATTCTTCCCAGCGAAGAATAAGCCTTGCTCTTGCCTCGTCGTTGAATTTGGTGGCGATGTACAGGCATTCGGTTTTGGTAAGCTCATACATGGGGCGCTTTTCGCCTTTAGCATCTGTATAATCAACCAGCGAAAATTTTCGTCGGTTAACTTTTTCCCATGCAGGCTCCATTGTCCTAATGGCCGCCATTACATCAGAGTGCCGTTTTCCAGCCAGCTCGGCAACTTCCCGGCTCGTCATTGTGGTTTTAATTGATGATAGTTCCATAGCTTGTTGATTAAAAAAGTTTGTGGAGCGGGCAGGATTCGAACCTGCGTACTGTCTTAGTCTTGTTATAGTGCACTGACCGCATTAACCTCTGTGCTACCGCCCCGGTTGCCGGTCTTTCCCGGCTGTCAGAAGCTTTCGTGTTACCTTTCAGATAGAGTCAACCAGTCTGTTCCTGATCGTCAGGCACAACCAATACGTGCCCAATCCCCTTGCGCTATCTTCGCTCTACTTGCTTCCTCTCTCTCCTCTCGTGGTGGGTTTATTTTAGTCGTGTAACTCTTGTCCCGGATGTTAATCCATCTGTAGAAACAATAAAACGGAAGCCCTTTGAGTTGAGCCGGGTAGCTGCATTTCTCAGGGTCTCCGTTTTAAATACTCTATAAGGGAAAACTTGCGTTTCCCCTATTCGCATAGCCTTTACTGTTCCGGCTACGGATATTTTTTTAATGTAAGTTATTGCCATTCAGTATTTTTGTTATATTTGCAGGCTGTTTTTATTTGTTTGCACTGCAAAGTTGGTTGATATTCTGGATGCAAATATAACTAAACAGTTATGATATAACCTACTTTTAGGTTCTTTTTTGTAGTTAATAATAGTTAAGATATGGAAGTATATGATTTAAAAAGGTTTAGAGGTGATATCCGGAAAGCATTTTTATAGCAATATGGCAAGTATAGCCAGCCCCCACCCGGCAGCACCAATATACCCGGCTGTTTTAGTCCTTTGCTTTTGCCTGTCCAGCTCCTTTTGCTTCTGGTGCCATTCCGCCTCAGCGATATTCTTTTGATCTTCTAAAAATGCTATGTACTCTGTGCTGCTCTGTGCTGCCTCCCGATAGTGTTCGATCATCTTGTTTAGGGTAACATTCATCCGGGATAATATTTCCGCTTCTTCCTTAGCCCCCTGCCCTTCTGCTATCAGAACATTAGCCCGGATAATACAAGGCAAAGGAACAAGCGTCAGGCTGTCCTGTAAGCGCATTTGTAGGCTTGTATCTCCGGTTGTTTGTCCGAATAGCTGTACTTGCTCTATGGGCGGCATAGTGGCCAATAGAAGCATATCCTTACTGTGTTGCTGCTGCTGTTTCTCCAAACTCCGTTTAAGGCCGGCATTGTCTTTATCAAGCCCGGCAATAATGTAGCTTAATGAATCGGCTTTGTGTTTATAAACCTGGGAGCTGTCTGTTTGAGTTATGTAGATGATTTGCGGCTCCGGTGTCGGCTTAGTCCAATAAAAGTACAGGCCCAAGAGAAGCATCCCGGCAAAGACAATATAAGGAATGTTTTTCTTACTCATTGCTTTTAGAGCTTTCATAGATTATTTCAGGTTGCACTGTAAAAGGAGGGTAGCCTGTACTTGAAAAAGGACATGGATAATACATAACAGGCAATAATCTTTCCACGTGCTTTTGGCTTTCAATTAACAGCTCAATAACATCCTTTTTTGATAGCTTAGCATACATTGTACGCTTTTCTTCGTCCGTCATAAAAATAGTCTGTATCATAATATATTTGTTTAAGAATTAAAACTCATACACCTTTACCCCTTTGTCGTAACAATCAATATGCAGCCAGGTGACTTCTTTTTCAATCCTGACATTATAGGGCAACAAGTCCTGGTATTGATAGATAAGCCTCCGGGCCTTTTCGGCTGTCATGCCGGTATGTTTACCGAATACCACGTCAAAGCCGGCACCATTACAATGAGCCGAAAGGTAGATCTGGTTTTTATCGGTTTTATCTTTTGGAATAGGACAAATGTTACAACGAAGTCCCCTTTGCTCATTACCGCCTCCAAAGATGTAATCGTTGATGACCATACCGCATTTTAGGATCTTTGTCCGGAGTACAAGCAGCGTATGTAGCGCTTCTGTGTCAAGGAACTGCCAGGACTCATCGCCAAACTTCTGATATGTGTGTGAGCAGACAAGCTCCCGGATGTCAAAGTATTTCTTTAATTCTGTGATGATTTCCTTTCTGGTCATAGCGTTTTCTCCTTTTCTTTTGGTTCGTCCTTAATTTCTTCAATAATATTTTCCAGCCCCTCATTTCCGGTCTTTTTACCAATAAAACTAAACAGTCCCTTTAGGTTCAATCGCTTTTTCTTAGGCTCCAGGTAGTTATTAACGGCCGACACAAGCTCTATCACTATCACAAAACCCATAACCAAAGGGGCGACCCAATCCAGGCAAAACGATACCTTTAAGCTTGCAGCAAGGAATATCCAACAGCTATAAGCTATGATCTTGTTACCTGTCCTCCTCCAGGCTGTGCTAAAGCGTACTTTTTCACCCCTGAAACGTGCTGCATCAGAGCCGCATTTTAAATCAAGTAAAATGGCGGCAATGGAGGGTAATACCCATTTGACTGCTTCAAGGGAGGCGTCTTGCATGTAAAACAAGGCGGTGGATCCGACTACTATCTGGATTGCAAGGGCTGGGGGGCTGGTGATGATGGCTGTGAGTTTCATGGCATAATCATGTTTTCTGGTTCTTCTTCAGGTTTATCTATCTCCTCAAAATGTTCAGGCAATTCTAATAATGGCTCAGATAACTTTTCTCCATTTAGGTAATATGTATATCCCAAATAAACACTTTCTCTAAAAATATGCCCATCCGATATTCTTCGGAGTACTTTGCCTTCTTCTGCTGTGATAATATTGTTATCTATTGTCATAATCGGTATTGTTTTATGCTGTTAATTTACAATAATATGTACCATCGGCTGGTGCTGTGCCTCCGCTTACAGGTGTGGTACAAGCCTCATCGCTGTACCATGTACAAGTAGTGTATGTTGCGCCTGAATAATCAGGTAAGGTGTCTCCAGACAAAAATGCCTCCTGACCAACCATTTGGTCTTTGTTTGAAGCCCAATTTGTGGCTATCATATAAGCGTGGGTGGATATGGCAGGGACAAATATTTTTTCGCTACCGGATATTACAGATCCTATTTCACCTCCCAATGTTGGCGGTGTAATGGCAAGCATTACGATAGATGTTAAGCCGGTACAACCATTAAATGCATTTTCTCCTATCGAGGTCACCCCATCAGGAAGGGTGATAGATGTTAAGCTGGAACAATCTCTAAATGCATTACTT
>ENA-UPXM01005588-UPXM01005588.1-activated-sludge-metagenome-genome-assembly--contig:-NODE-5588-length-12157-cov-6.339779_pt1 | contig 12157 bp, 9 predicted proteins | sample MGYA00238178_ERZ772708 | MGnify/ENA primary metagenome ERZ772708 (study PRJEB29002, sample SAMN05720212) | activated sludge metagenome | isolation source: anaerobic digester from wastewater... | reverse complement strand
ATAAATGGCAATTGGTGTTCCCGCTGGCAATTCATTGGTAGAATTTGAATTATAAACTGTAAAATCAACCGTAATAATTTTCGAATCACATGTTTTTTCAACAGTATCTATACTAATTGTTGCATCGGGCAATTGGTTGTTTAGTTTGGTTACCAATGTGTTGATTAATACAAAGTCTTGTGCTGTAGTTAAACTAATATCGAGACTTTGATCTCCAACCTGAATGTTTCCTTGAATATCAAAAATATCCAAATCCATATTATATAAATCGGATGATTGGGTGATGCTGTTGGTACCATTAAAAATATTATTTCCTGGATTCAATGGTGGATTTGCAAGCAAATCATTATTAATATAAACCGATTCTTGATTGGCAATATTTTCATCACCTTCCCAAGCAATAAAACCTAATTTTGCACCATTATTATCTAATACATTTAGTGCAGAAAGTGTAATGGTTATTTGTGATTGAACATTTACTACCGCTGCGGACAAAGCTTGTAAGCCTTGATAAACATTGATTTGATTGATGGGTAAAGTAGTGTTTTTATAAACAATTAACATTGCCCAACCCGCAAAATTTGTTGCATTATTACAATATGTATCCGAATCGATAAAAGGATTTATGTCCAATTCTGAAACTGTATAAATGCCATTTCCAGTAGTAAGTACTTGTTGTGTAACATCTGCAAATGCACTAAAAAAATGATTCAAACTAGAGTTTTGAATAGCTGTAAAATTAATTTGTGAACTGATGTCAACATCATTTAATTGAATATCAAAATCGCCAGTTCCTGAACCAGCCCAATATAGAAACACTTTTTCTATTTGATCATTAACGTTTAAATTTAAAGTGGCACTAGAACTGGTCAAAGCATAACAAGGCGTAAAAAAACCATTAGCTTCAGTATTCATCGTGTTTCCAATAAAAGTAAAATCATATCGACCATTAAATTGTTGATACAATTCAATATCTTGTGCATTTCCTTTTAAAAAAATGCCAAGTAATACAATAAATAACGATAAAATTCGTTTTCTTTTCACAGTGTTAAAATAGTCATTAAATTTAAGAATTTATTTTTATAAATAGATTATTTGTCGTTTTAGTGTATTTGAAAATAAATGTTTACTTTCGGTCAAATTAATAATTACTTGCAGTTTATAAAAAAAATAACTTCTAAAGAACTATTTAAAGTCACTTCTTTAAACAGTATTAGTGTATTAATTAAAATTGGTGTAGGGTTTGTTTCTTCAAAAATTATTGCGGTTTTTATTGGACCATCTGGAATGGCAATTGTTGGTAATTTCAGGAATTTTATAACTTCAATAGAGAGTATTTCAACTCTTGGATTGCAAAATGGAATTGTAAAATATGTTGCTGAATTTGAAGAAGAGCAGCTTAGATTAAAAAAAACAATATCAACAATAGTTTTTTGCTTGTTGATAGCTACTTTTTTAGTCAGTATAATACTTTTATTGTTTTCTGATTTTTTAAACTCTATGGTATTCGGTGCTTCGAATGAATATCAAACTATATTCAAAATACTTGCTTTTTGTTTACCTTGGTATATTGCTTCGTTAGTAATTACAGCGATATTAAATGGGTTTGGAGCTTTTAAAAAAGTAATCACGATTTCAATTATTGGAAATGTGATTGGTTTACTTTTGACAATTATTTTAATTACAAACTTTAAAATATTTGGTGCTTTACTTGCTATGGTTTTAGCTCCAACATTGTTGTTTTTAGTATCTTTTTTATATAGTAATAGAAAAATAAAGACAATATCTTTCAACAAAGAATTTATTGATTTTAAAATCATCAAAAATCTTTCAGAATATAGTTTAATGGCTTTGGTTTCGGCTATTATTGGTCCATTTGTTTATTTAATGATTCGAAATCACATTATCAATACTATTGGTATTAATGAAGCTGGATATTGGGAAGGACTATCAAGAATTGCTAGTTATTACTTTGTTTTTTTGTCCACAATTATTGGGTTGTATTATTTGCCAAAAATGGCAAAAGCCAAGCTTAACAAAGAGTCAAATCATCTAATTTGGAGCTATTACAGGAATATACTTCCTATTTTTATATTTGGATTACTGATGATATATGCTCTCAAAGATTATATTATTCCTTTGATTTTTACAAAGGAGTTTTTGCCCATAAAAGAATTAATGTTTTGGCAATTATTAGGAGATGTTTTTAAAGCGATTTCATTAATATTAGGGTACCAGTTTTTTGCCAAAAAACTTACTTTAGCTTTTATAATCTCCGAAGCTTTTTCATTGTTGGTGTTGTATTTTTCGAGTATTTATTTTATAAATCATTATAACATAAAAGGTGTTGTAATAGCACATTGTTTTACTTTTTTTGTGTACTGTTTAGTCCTTTTTATTTATTTTAGGAAAAAAGTTTTTACTCTAAGATGATTTAGTTTCTTTTCCAAATAGCTAAATATTGTTCAGTAACTTTTTTTACTTCGTGCACTTCTTCAATAAATCGTCTTGCACGAATGCCAATTGTTTTTATTTCTTCGGGATTTTCAATTAAAAATGACAACTGTTCGACTAAATAATCTACATCAGGTTCGGCATTAACGGCTACTCTTTCAGTAATGTTATAATGCTTTTCAAATTTTTCACTGGCATTAGTAAAGACTACTTTTCCTTTTGCCATTGCCTCTAAAGCATTCATTCCTTGATCATGACCATAGAGTTGGTCTAGTATAATATGTGCTTTGTTGTAGCTGTTGATATAATCTGCGTAAGGAACATTTTCTGTAACTAAAATTTCTACTTTATCATCGAATTTTTCTTTAATAATCTTTAAGGCTTTTTCGAAAAAGTCATTGCCTTTTTTGTAATGATTTCCTCTATTTATACCATGAAAGAGTACAATTTTACTGTCATAACACAAATTAATGTTCTCTAGTTTTGATAAATTTATTGGGTTGGGAATTAATCCTAAATATTTTGAATGATCTAATAACGGAATGTGATAATCTACATCTGATGCAATTACACCACTAATGTTTTGATATATAAAATCATGAAGTTTCTCAAAAGATTTAGTTTTGTATTTCAAGACATTTAAGAAGTCTTTATCTTTGATTTTTCCCTCTAAATAGGGAAAAATAATTGATTTGTTCTCTGGATGATTAAAATTGTAATTTACATAAACGTAATCATTACCGCATGAGAGTAAAAAAACTTTTTTATTATTTATAAAAAGATATTCTAAAATTTTTTTTTCGTACTTATAATCACAAAAAAAAGAGTTTTCATTTATCAACTGAACAACATCAAAATCTTTAAATTTCTCTCGATTTTTTTGAAATTGTTTAAAAGTAAAATAGGACGTAACATCAAAACCAGTTAGACGTAAAACACCTATTTTTATCTTCTTTAAAATTTTTTTATCCCATTTTTTTTCTAAAGGAAAATCTACAGGATAATTCTTGAAACCATCTTTAAATCCTAGTAGAGTGACTTCATTTCCTAAATCTTGCAAACCTTCTTTTAAAGAATTATGTAATCTACTGTATTCTCCAATGAGTAAAATCTTCATTATCTTGTTATATTTGACAAATATATTTATAAATTATTTTTAAAAATTCTATTAAAATGAAAATTGCAATAATTGTTTCTTCTTTGGGCGAAGGTGGAGCTGAAAAATCAAGTGCAATTTTATCGTTTTTATTATATAACCTAGGATTTGAAATACACATAATTTCAATTCTGGATAAAATAGAATATCCATATAAAGGCGAACTTTTAAACCTTGGAATTTTAAAAAATAAAGAAGACTCACAAATTGGGCGTTTTAAACGAATGCTTATTCTTAAAAAATATATTAGAAACAATAACTTTGATTGGGTTATAGACAATAGAACAAGAATGTCATCTTTTTCAGAATATGTAATTTCAAAATATATTTTCAATCCTAAAAAATCAATTTATGTTGTTAGAAGTTCAAAAATTGAGCTTTATTTCCCAAAAATCAATTTTATAGCCAAAAAAATATATGCTAACTCCATAATTGTAGCGGTTTCAAAAGGCGTAAATACTCTAATTAAAAATAAATTTCAGTACAAGAATGTTTTAACTATATACAATCCAATTAATTTTGATACTATTGAAATTGATGCAAATGCATATAATGTTGAAGGAAAATATATTATTGCTTATGGAAGAATTGATGACCAAGTTAAAAATTATTCTCTTTTAATTGATGCTTATTGTATATCTAATTTAATTCAAAAAAATGTTTTCCTTTATATTTTGGGTAAAGGTAAAGATGTTGTTTTTTTAAAAAATAAAGTAAAAAATAATGGGTTTGAAAAACATATAATTTTTCATGATAAAATGACAAATCCATTTCCATTTGTAAAAAATGCTATTGCCACAGTTTTAACAAGCAGGTTTGAAGGGTTTCCTAGAGTTTTAATTGAATCTTTGGCTGTTGGAACTCCAGTAATATCGGTTGATTGTGAAACAGGTCCGAGAGAAATCATTAAAAATAAGTTTAATGGATTATTAGTCGAAAATCATAATTCAAATGCTTTGGCAGATGCAATGCAGCTTATGGTTACAGATACAGATTTATACATCAATTTAAAAAAGAATGCCAAGAAATCTGTAGAGCATTTATCTATGGAAAACATAGCGCAACAATGGAAAAAAGTATTGGAGAAAAAGAAAACTTAATTATTGCTTGAAGTAACTTGAAACTTTAAAAAATTATCTAAAAGCAGAATTAGTCAGACCAATTTGAAGTAAAAAATGATTTACTCTCATTAAAATTTTCAAAAGAAATCTTGGTGTTTTAAGTAAAATTCTTTTTTTCCAATTTAAATTCCTTAGGTTTATTTCAGAATAAATTTGTTTCGAATTCTTCCAATCGCCATTAATTTTAGATTTAATTATAGCTGAAAAACGATTCAAATCCATTATTTTTTTTAAAGCAAGGTTTTCTTTTTCCAGATTTTTGTATTTGTTAAACGTATAGGATTCAAAAAAATAATTAGAAGCTCTAGAGGCACTTTTTTCATCATAGACATGACGAGCTAGCACTTTTGCAATAAAAACTATTTTGTACTTTAACCCTATTCTAATCCAAAGTTCGGTGTCTTCGCCTCGATTTATTTTTTCATCATAGTTTCCTATATCGTTAAAAACGGATTTATGAATAACTGCAGTTGATGTCCAAAGAACACATTCTTTTTGACTTGCTTTGAAAAAATCTACAACTTCAAAATCATTTTTAATAGAAATAGAATAAGTTGGTAAGATAATTTTTGAAGCGGTTTCTATTTCTTTTTTTGAACTAAAAACTTTTTCATTTGGATAGGTATTTATACAATTCTTAAAAGTTTCAAGAAAACATGGAAACCAATAATCATCAGCGTCAAGAAAGCAGATATATTCAGATTTTGCATTTTTAATTCCAAAATTTCTTGCTTTGGAAACACCTGCATTTTTATTAAAAAAATAGACTATGCGTTTGTCATCAAATTTTAAAATTTCTTTTTCACTTTCATCGGTTGAACCGTCATTTACAATTATTATTTCAAAATCTTGAAAAGTTTGATTGAAAACGCTTTTCAAAGTATTTGAAATAAATTTTTCTTTATTGTAAACCGGAATAATGATTGAAAAAAAAGGCATTTTATTTTTTTGAAATAATTAAAATAGTTTCATTTTCTTTTAAACCTTGATAAATTTCTTTTTCAGTATAATTGTAAACTTCAACATTAAAGTCAGTTATTTCTAGTCTTTCTTTTAGTCCGTCAACAGAATAAATTCGAACATGATCATCTTGTCCAAAATGTTCTATTCTTTCTTTAGGCGATTTCACAGTAGAATTTTCATAAATAGCACCTTTTTTAAATGGCGTTTGTAGTACTGCTTTTCCCGAAGGTTTTAAAATTCTATGCAGTTCTTTCATTGCCATCAAGTCATCTTCAATATGTTCTAAAACATGATAACAAATTATTAAATCTATTGTGTTTGAAGAAAGGTCAATATTTGTGATGTCATAGTTAAAATCCGCATTAAAATTGCCTGACAAATCCGTACTAATATAATCAATGAGTTTCGTTTTTTTTAATTTTCTTGATAAACATCTAGATGGTGAAAAATCTAAAACCTTGATTTCTTCGGATAAAAAATTATTTTTTAGAAGTAAAAACAACCTTCTGTCTCGAGCTAAACTACCACAATTTGGACATAATAAATCATTGTTTTTGAGTGTTATAAATTTCTTTAAATAAATATTACAAACAGGACAAAAGTGTTTTTTTCCTCTAAATGGAAGCGAAAAAAAATACCTTAAAGTAGGCTCTATCTTAAAAAGTATTTTTTTAGGAATTAATATTCTAAGTGCTTTTTTTATAGAGTGATACATGCTTTTTTTGTATATAAGATGGTATTTTGATTGTAAATAAGTTTATTGGCAAATAAATCCTAGTCGATACAAATTAAAGCAAAATAGACTTGGATTTTTCTTAAAAATCATTCTTTTTAAAAATGGTTCTGTGATTTTAAAACCTTTAGCAATTACTTTTTCTAAGTTATATTTTTTTAATAAATTATAATATTTTATCAGTGAGTTTATTTTATCAATATCTTTAAGTTTTGAAAGATATACTTTCTTTGTAGTTACTGCGTCTAATGATTTGTTGAAAAAAATCTCGTTTGTTTCAAGACCAAGATGATATATAGGATTGTCAATATGTTCAACTTTTATTTTGTTTAAAAAAAGTTGATATGAAAAGTAAACATCCATTCCATAATAAATAGTATCACCTATATAATTGTTTTCAAGAAAAACGTCTTTATTAAGCAAGATGTTTCCAGAAAAAATGTATTGATAAGGTTTGGAGTTTCGATAAGTAACCTTTTTCTCTTCAACATTTTTTCCATAGCTATATCGAAGAATAGACTCTTCAGTTGCTGTTGATTCTTTATATTGATAACCACCAACAATTACTTTTTGTTCATGGTCTATCAATGAAATATATTTTTCAATAAAATTTTTAGTTACTGGAATTACATCAGCATCTAAAAAAAGCAACCAATTGTATTTTGCCTTTTGCGAGAGTAACAATCTAGTTTTTGTTCTTCCTCTATTAGTGTCGTTTCGTTCAAAATAACAATTTTCAATTTCATTTATTTTTTCATTAGTTGAAGTATTTTCATTTTTTGGAGAACCATCCTCGATTACTATTATTTCAAATTTAGTTCCAGTTAATTTAATTTGACTATAAATTTCTTGCACTAACGGTAGTACATTATAATTATAGGTTGGAATTAGTATTGAAATCATTAGGAAAAAGGATTAATGCAATGCATTTACAAAGAAAATATTTTTTTATAAAATTTGTGTTATTACTAGAAATGATTTTAATTTTTCTTAATTTCAAATAAAAAATCGTTACTAGGTAATTCAAAAAAACCAGAATTGATTAAACTTAATTACATCATTGATTTTTCTTTAGTAAGTTCAATGGATTTTCCTTATTCAGAAAAATGATGTTAGTAAATGGTATAAAAATTATTGAGCTTCACCAAAAAAGCGATTAATTTATTGCTCTAATTTTTTAAATTAAATGAATATTTTTGATAGTTTAAACCGTTTTTTGAACTACTTCAAAAACAGTACTGTCTTCGCATTTCAATGTCTTCGTTGGGAATTTCATGATTAATGCATAATCATGTGTTGACATAATAATCGTTTTTCCTTGATCGTTTATTTTTTTCAAAACCGCCATTACTTCAACACTTGTTTGTGGGTCAAGATTTCCAGTTGGTTCATCTGCCAATATCAATTCAGGATCATTCAATAAAGCTCTAGCAATGGCAACACGTTGTTGTTCGCCGCCAGAGAGTTGATGAGGCATTTTATTGGCAAAAGATTGCATTCCAACACTATTCAGCACGCTGTCTATTTTATCTTGCATGTCTTTCATATGTTTCCAGCCAGTTGCTTTCAATACAAACAATAGATTTTCATTAATGTTTCTATCGGGTAATAATTGAAAATCTTGAAAAACAATCCCAATTTTTCTTCTCAAAAAAGGAATATCATTCTCTTTTAGCTTTCTCAAATCATAGCCAACAATGTTTCCTTCGCCTTCGTTTAAAGGCAAATCGCCATACAAAGTTTTCATAAAACTACTTTTTCCAGTTCCGGTTTTTCCAATAATATAAAGAAATTCGCCTTTGGTTACTTCAAGATTTACTTGCGACAAAATAACTTTGTTGCTTTGATAAATGGTAACATTTTTTAACGATAAAACTGAATCAGACATTTTGAAGAATTTTATTTGGTAAAAGTAATAAATATTACTACCAAACTCCAAAATCTTTTTTATAACTAAAATTCCTATCAAAAAGTTAAAAAATGAATTGTTTAAAAGAATGTTTATAATAAAATGGTATGTTTTTACGTTATAGTATATAGAGTTCTATTTTTGAAAAAAGTAAAATTATAAGCAATGCAAAAAAAAGTAATCCTTTATTTCCTAGTATTTATTTTGGGTGTTTGTCAATTGTCGGCACAACAGTCTGAAATTTACACACATAACCTAAGTGAATTTGACAAAGCCATTGAGTTGTTCAATAATAAACAGTATCAATCAGCACAAATTATTTTTGAAAAAGTCAAACAGGAAAACAAGAATATTGATACACAAGCCGATTGTGCTTACTACATTGCAACGTGTGCTATTCGTTTAGACCAATCGAATGCGGATGAGTTGATGGAAAGTTTTGTTTCTAATTATCCAACAAGTTCTAAGCAAAATCAAGCCTATAAAGAAGTAGCGCAATATTATTTTGAAGGCGGAAAATATCCACAAGCCTTAGAATATTTCAATAAAGTAGATGAAAGTTCATTGACTTATAGTGAGCAAGAAAAGTTTAATTTCCAAAAAGGATATGCTTTTTTCACCGCTAAAAACAAAAAAGAAGCTACAGCCTACTTCAATAAAGTCGTGAATTCCAAAGAATACGGCTCGCAAGCCAAGTATTATTTAGGGTTTATGGCGTACGAAGGCGATAATTATCAAGAAGCCAACAAGTATTTTGACCAAGTTTCTACCGAAGAAAAATACAAAGAGAAGTTGTCTTACTTCAAAGCCGACATGCATTTCAAATTGGGCGAGTTCCAAAAAGCAATTGATGCAGGAACTATTGCTATGGCAAAATCAAACGCAATGGAGAAATCCGAATTGAATAAAATTATTGGCGAAAGCTATTTCAATTTAAAGCAATACGACAAAGCATTGCCCTATTTAAAAGAATACAAAGGCAAAAAAGGAAAATGGAACAACACCGATTACTACCAATTAGGGTACACTTATTATCAGCAGAAAGATTATGAGAATGCGATTTCGCAATTCAATAAAATCATTGACGGAAAAGACTTTGTGGCTCAAAACGGTTACTATCATTTGGGTGAAAGTTATTTAAAATTAGACAAGAAACAACAAGCCTTAAACGCTTTTAAGAACGCTTCTGAGATGGATTTTGATTTAAAGATTCAAGAAGATGCAAATTTAAATTACGCCAAATTGAGTTACGAAATAGGAAACTCCTACCAAAGTGTGCCTGATGTTTTGTCTTCCTTTTTAGCAAAATATCCCAACACACCAAACAAATTAGAGATAGAAACCTTGTTGATTAATTCCTATATCACCTCTAAAAACTACAAAGACGCATTGGTTTTACTAGAAAAAAACAAATCAACCGCCAATAAAGAAGCCTATCAAAAGGTAACTTTTTATCGAGGTTTAGAATTATACACCGATGGCAACTATTCCGAAGCTTTACTTATGTTCAAAAAGTCTGTGGCAGAGCAAAAAGTAGCCAAGTTTACCGCAAGAGCAACCTTTTGGAAAGGAGAAACCGAGTATGTCTTAGATAATTTTAACGAAGCTTTGCTAAGTTTCAAGCAGTTTGAGAATTATTCGGATGCCAAAAACACTCCAGAATACAAAAACATCAATTACAACATTGCGTATTCCTATTTTAAAAAGAAAGACTACGAACAAGCAGGCGATTATTTCCAGAAACAAATTGACCAATCAAAAAGCGATAAAGTACGTTTGAACGATGCTTATCTAAGATTAGGCGACAGCCGTTTTGTTACTTCAAAATACTGGCCAGCCATGGAAGCCTACAACAAAGCTATCGAAATGAATGGCATTGACGCCGATTATGCAGCGTTTCAAAAGGCATTGAGCTACGGTTTCGTATCAAGAAATGAGAAAAAAATAGAGGATTTTAATAAGTTCTTGCAAACATTCAAAACGTCTCAGTATCGTGATGATGCTTTGTACGAATTAGCAAACACTTATGTCAACGAAGGAAAAACAGACCTAGCAATCAAGACCTACGACCAGCTGTTGAGCGAATCAAAGAACGGAACCTATTCGGCAAAATCGATGCTCAAACAAGGTTTGGTGTATTACAACAACCAAAAAGACGATTTGGCGTTAGCCAAGTTCAAAAAAGTAGCTGCAGATTACCCAAGAACACCCGAAGCCATCGAAGCCGTTTCAACTGCTAGGCTGATTTATATGGACAAAGGCAAAGTTGACGACTACGCTTCGTGGGTTAGAACTCTAGATTTCATAGAAGTTTCGGATGCCGACCTAGATAACGACACGTATGAAGCTGCCGAGAAACAATTTTTGTTAAACAATACCAAGCCTGCCATTGCTTCATTGAGCAATTATGTAACAAAGTTTCCAAACGGCTTGCATTCCTTGAAAGCCAACTTCTATTTGGCACAGTCATACTATAATGATGGGTTGCCAGCCAACGCCGTTCCAAATTATGAGTTCGTCATCAGCAAACAAAGAAGCGAATATACCGAACAATCGCTTGCACGTCTATGCGAAATCCACCTGAAAAAAGAAGACTTTGCAAAGGCAATTCCGGTGTTGAAACGCTTGGAAACCGAAGCAGAATTTCCGCAAAACGTAACCTTTGCTCAAGCCAACTTGATGCGTGCCTACTTTGACCAAAAGGATTATGCAAACGCCGTGACTTATGCCGACAAAGTTTTGGCAAACCCAAAAACAGACGACAAAGTAAAGAGCGATGCTCAAATCATCGTGGCGCGTTCGGCTATAAAAGCCAACGACGAACCAAAGGCTAGACTTGCTTATGCCAAATTGTTGACCATCGCCAAAGGAGAATTGGCAGCCGAAGCACTATATTATGATGCCTATTTCAAAAACAAAGACGGAAAGTTTGAAGATTCCAACAAAGCCGTGCAGAAATTGGCCAAAGACTATTCGGGATATAAATATTTTGGTTCAAAAGGATTGATTTTGATGGCAAAAAACTTCTACGCGCTAAAAGATAGCTATCAAGCCACCGTAATTCTTGATGCCGTGATTAAAAACTTCTCCCAATTTCAAGACATTGTGGACGAAGCTACCCAAGAATTGCAACGAATCAAATCGGAAGAAGCCAAAACCAACTCATCCATCACTAATTAATAGTTATTTTTTTTGGATGATAGATAAGAGACGAATAGACGGATAGAATATTGAGTATAAACTATGAACAATTTTAAACGACATAACTTTAAAAAGCTAAAAATTTGGCAAATGGCAATGGAATTAGCCATGCAAATATTTGATTTGACAAAGGATTTTCCAAACGACGAAAAGTTTGGGTTGATTTCTCAAATAAATAGATGCGCTGTTTCTATTCCATCCAATGTAGCCGAAGGTTCTAGCCGAACAAATAAATCATTCTCACATTTTATAGATATATCGCTCGGTTCGTCTTTCGAATTGCAAACGCAGTTAATCCTCGCGCATTCAAAAAAACTAATTTCAATAGAGAATCTAACTTATCTAGAAAATAAATTAGAAGAATTTCAAAAAGCAACAATGACATTTCAAAACACATTAAATAAATAAGAATGAATTTTATAGCAACTAAAAGTCTTTCGTCTATTCGTCTAGCATCCATCGGTCTAATCCCCAATAAAACGTCTATTCGTCTATCATCTATCTGTCTATTTCTCAATAAAACGTCTATTCGTCTAGCATCTATTGGTCTAATCCCCAATAAAATGTCTATTCGTCTATCATCTATCTGTCTATTATCTATAAGCAGCGTAGTTTTTGCA
>ENA-UPXM01005587-UPXM01005587.1-activated-sludge-metagenome-genome-assembly--contig:-NODE-5587-length-12157-cov-8.812262_pt1 | contig 12157 bp, 14 predicted proteins | sample MGYA00238178_ERZ772708 | MGnify/ENA primary metagenome ERZ772708 (study PRJEB29002, sample SAMN05720212) | activated sludge metagenome | isolation source: anaerobic digester from wastewater... | reverse complement strand
CCTCCGCCTATTATACAGACGTTCATTCCGGGTTTTACCAGCTTGTCAACCTGTGCCGGAGCACCCGCAACGTCCAGAACAGCCAACGCTAGCTTCTGTGGCAGATCCTCTGGAAGAACTGCATAAATACCGCTTTCAAAAAGGATGGCCGATCCTCTTATATCAACCTGATCGTTTTGCATGTTTATACTCAGTATTTCATCTATCTTAAGAGGTGTAAGAGAAAGAGAAACCAATGTAGCAATACTGTCTCCTTCTTTCAGAGTTTTATCTTTAATATCTTTTCCGATACTTCTGACTTTTCCGATAAGCATTCCGCCCGATCCGGTAACCGGATTCTGCATCTTACCGCGTTCATTTACAATATCAAGAATCATCTGTCTGACTTTCACTGCATCGTTTCCGCATGCTTGCTTTATCTGTGTGAAGCTTGCCGAATCTATATTCAGCGTACTGACATCTATAAGTATTTCATTTGAAAATATACTCATTGTATTATCAATCTTTTTAGCACCTTGGGGAAGTGAGCCCTTGGGTTCTATTACTCTGTGAGTTCCGAAAGGACAACCTTTTTCCATATCTTCTACCTCCTGATTCCAAGAATCTGTCTGGCCTCGTCCGGTGTGGCAACAGGTCTTTCCAGTTCTTTAGCCAATCTTACAACTCTTTCCACAAGCTCAGCATTTGATTTTGCAAGAACTCCCTTTGAATAGTATACGTTATCTTCAAATCCCACCCTGACATGTCCTCCCATAGCTATTGCGTGTGCAGCAAGCGGCAGTTCAGTTCTGCCGATTCCAGCAACAGTCCATGTGCAGGATTCGGGTATTGATCTTCTCAGATAGACAAGATCGTCTATAGTTCCGGGAATTGCTCCGGGTACATTCATTACAAAATCAAAGTGAACGGGAAGCTCCAGGAAACCTTTTTTTACAAGACGCATGGCATTTTCAATCATTCCGCGTTCAAAAATCTCTATTTCAGGTTTTATCTTTCTTTCCTTCATCTCTTTTGCAAATTTTTCTATATACTCATTGGTATTTACAAAAAGATCGTCTCCGAAGTTGCAGCTTCCGCAAGAGAGACTTGCCATTTCCGGGTTAAGAAATAAAGGCTGCATACGCTCTTCAAAACTATGCCACACTGCTCCGCCCGTTGAAGGCTGAAAGATGATATTGCATTTTTCCGCTATTTTTTCTTTTATCTGCCGGTAAATTTCTAGTGACTGAGTAGCACTGCCGTCAATATTTCTTGCGTGTACATGGACTATAGATGCTCCGGCCTGAAAACATTCATAAGCATCCTGGGCTATTTCATCCGGTGTTATAGCCAGTGCCGGCTGCTGTTGCCTTGTTACTTCCGCACCTGTTATACAGGCAGTTATAATTAATTTTTCCATATTTATAGCTTCCTTTGTTTTTCAACAGGAACCACACAGGTTCCGCTTGCTTTACATACGATTACGGGCTCATCAAGAACTTCTGCTGCCGAATCGGAAATATCAGGTCTTGCAGTGATAACTTTGCGTGCTGTAAAAATCATCTTTCTGGATGATTTTCCAGAGTTTACAATCTCTCCGGATGCTTCAATATAATCTCCGGCATATACCGGAGCCAGAAATTCAACACTGTCATAGGCTCTGAAAAGCCCTTCATCTCCGTCGTTTCTTATTAAAAGTTCAGTGGCGACATCACCGAAAAGAGCAAGCATTCTTGCTCCGTCAACAAGATTTCCTCCGTAATGGGCATCCGCCTGACTCATTCTTAATCTCAAAATAACCGGCTGCATAGTATATCCCTCCTGATCAGTATATTATAAAACCTTCATTGCCGGGACTGTCTGCGGTACAATAAGCTTGGCCTGGGTTGCCTTTATTACTTCCTCTACGGTTACGTTAGGTGCAACCTCTCTTAGGACAAGTCCTTCATCTGTTGGTTCTATTACTGCCAACTCTGTGACTATAAGATCGACTCTGCGGATAGAAGTTAAAGGCAGAGTACATTCTGGTATTATTTTGAACTCACCCTTTGAAGTATGGGTCATGGCAACTATAACCTTTTTTGCACCGGTAACCAGATCCATTGCCCCACCCATTCCCGGAATCATCTTCCCCGGTACCATCCAGTTGGCTAGTCTTCCCTTTTCATCTACCTGAAGACCTCCCAGAACAGTAACATCAAGATGCCCTCCGCGTATTATGGCAAAAGAAAAAGCCGTATCAAAGGTCATTGCACCGGCAACAGAGCTTACAGGTGCCGCACCGGCATTTGTAAGATCAGGGTTTTCCATTCCCTGGGGAGGAACAGGCCCCATACCGATAAGACCATTTTCAGACTGGAACATTACCTTTATATTTGCCGGAACATAATCTGCAACAAGTGTCGGAAGACCAATTCCGAGATTTACGAGATCTCCGTCTTTGAGCTCCATAGCAACTCTTTTTGCGATAAGAACCTTACTATCCATTTTTCTTCCCTCCTACTACCACATAGTCGACAAGAATACCGGGAGTATGTATCTCTTCAGGACTCATGCTTCCTACCGGAACAATCTCTTCCACTTCAGCAATTACAATGTCTGCAGCTAATGCGATTAAAGGGTTGAAGTTCTTTGCGGTAAGCGAATAAAAAAGATTTCCCATATAATCGGCTTTTTTTGCTTTTATTAATGCAAATTTTGCTTTTATAGGAAGTTCAAGTATGTATTTTTGACCTTCGGATTCGATTATTTGCTTTGACTCTTCAACAACAGTTCCTACACCTGTAGGAGTAAGGATGCCGCCCAATCCGACTCCGCCGGCTCGTATTTTTTCAATCAGGCTTCCCTGAGGTACAAGCTCTACCTCTAGAGATTTTTCTATCATCTGCTTCTGAGTGACCGGATTGGTTCCTATATGAGATACGATAAGTTTTTTTACAAGCTGTTCAGAAATCAGCCTGCCTATGCCTTTGTCTGGAAATGCTGAGTCGTTTCCAATTACAGTTAAACCTTTTTTTTTCTGAGCTATCAGTTCGGTAATAATGGATTCCGGAGTACCTACCCCGAGAAATCCGCCGATCATCAGAGACGTATCATCACCAATAAGCCCTACCGCTCCATGGGCAGTCAATACTTCCATCTCATCACTCCTTTTATAAAATTTTCTTCCTCATATGAAAAAAATTTCATAGTAATTTTCAAATTTATTATATCATAAAGCAGTTGAAATAAAAATACATCAAAAGTAACCTCTAAAAGCGGTTATAATAGATTTATGACTTAAAAGCCCTTTTATCCTTTAGAAGATCAAAAAATTATAACTTTGACTGAGAGAGAATTTAAGACGCTTAACGTACTTTTTTATATAGCTTTTGTAACTTATAAGCAAAACAAAAGAGCTATAATATTAATGTAAAAAATGTAACTCAAAAAAAATACAATAAATTCCTTATTAATGGAGGGAGTCATATGTTAAAGATCGGCATCCTCGTATATGACGGAGTAGAAGAACTGGATTTTGCAGGACCGTGGGAAAGCATGGCATATGTGAATAAAATAGTAGAAAAAGCTGTTAAGATGTACAGTATAGGAACCAAAAAAGAAATAAAAGCATACAACGGCTTAAAGATAACGGCCGATGAAACGATATACTCAGCTCCCCAGATGGATATTCTTGTGATACCCGGAGGAAGGGGAAGAAAAACAGAAATGAAAAATGAAGAAACTTTAAGATTCATAAGACATCAGTATCTTGGACTGAAGTACCTGCTTTCGGTATGTACAGGAGCATTTCTGATAGCAGCCACGGGACTTCTGGACGGTCGAAGCGCCACTACGCATAAATATGCCATTCAGGAGCTGATGACATACCCGCGGATAAAGGTCGTGGAAAAAAGAATTGTCAAAAGCGAAAATATTATTACCGCAGCAGGTATTACGGCGGGAATAGATCTTGGATTATATATGATAGACACTATTTTTGGTCGCGATATAGCGCTTAAGATCTCCGAACATCTCGAGTACGAATCGAAAGAACTCGAAGAAAAATCATTTTGAGATGAAGGATATCCATAGTATAATAAGATTAAATACTAAAAACGAACAGAGGTCGATTACTTTGAAAGCCGGAGTAAAAAAAGTTGCTGCGATACATGATCTTTCTGGATACGGAAGATGTTCCCTTTCTGTGATAGTTCCAGTTCTTTCCACGCTGGGAATACAGGTATGTCCGGTTCCAACTGCAATTCTTTCCACACATACCGACGGATTCAAGGACTTTTCCTTTTTAGATCTCACAGATAACATGCCCGGGTACATAGAACACTGGAAGAAAATAGGGCTTGTTTTTGACTGCATATACACCGGATTTCTCGGTTCTTCAAAGCAGATAGAGATCGTTGAGGACTTTATAATCAGTTTTAAAACCCCCAACAATTTTGTACTCATCGATCCTGTTATGGCCGATAACGGGAAACTGTATAAAACAATGGACGAAAGCATGGTTTGTAAGATGCGAAATCTGATAGGCAAGGCCGACATAATAACGCCTAACTTTACAGAAGCCTGTTTCCTTTTGAATAAAAAGTATGATGAGAGCATAAGTGTGGCTGAAATAAAATTATGGATGAAAGAACTGTCTGATATGGGACCGGGAACCGTTATAATAACAAGTGTTCCTGTTGATTTCAAAAAAAGTATGAATACTGTCTTGGCATATGAAAGAAATGAAAATAAGTTCTGGAAAGTCTCTACTGAAAATGTACCAGTCTTTTATCCCGGTACCGGCGATACTTTTTCCAGTATAATTATAGGAAGACTTTTGTGCGGAGACAGCCTTCCGGTTGCGATTGACAGGGCCGTGATTTTTATAAAAAACGGAATAAAAGAAAGCTTTGGGTTCAGTTATCCGACAAATGAAGGTATCTTGCTTGAAAAAGTATTGGGTAATCTTAACCTGCCGTATATTACCAGTACGTATGAGATAATATAGAACTGATCGGGGGAAAACAATGCGGAAAAACAGATATGTGAACAGCCTTAGGCTGTGTTCGCAATTTTTTTTTGTGTTAGTGAGCACTATTATTTCAGTTACACAGTATTTGGCTCAGGTCAAGCTTATAAAACTGCCTTTTCTCATTTCTCTTTATCCGATGACCCCTTTAGGAACTGCTGCGGATATCTTTCAGCTTATAAAGAACAGAAGCATACAGGCATTATCACAGCCATGGGGAATTATGGCTCTTGCGGTCATAATAACTTTTGTTTTAAGCGGTTCGGTATTCTGTGGCTGGATATGTCCCTTCGGAAGCTTGCAGGAATGGTTGGGAAAACTTAGCAAAAAAATATTTCCTTGGTACAACAAAGGATCGAAAAAAATAGATAAGTATCTTAGATATCTAAGATATATAGTACTTTTGTTTGTAGCCTTTCAGACCTTCCGTACTTCAGCTGCATTTTTTAACAGATACGATCCTGCAAATGCTATTTTCAATATATGGTCTGACTCCATTTCTATGACAGGGTATGGACTTATGGCACTGTTCTTTTTGCTGAGTTTTTTTATTGAAAGACCTTTTTGTCGGTATTTATGCCCCTTGGGTGCATTGGGAGGTATTTTTAATCTGTTCAGTCTTATGCGGATAAAAAGAACCCCTTCTTCCTGTATAGACTGTAAGGTATGTGACAACTCATGTGCAATGAATATCAGAGTATCAAATGAAAGTTATGTCAAGGATACTCTTTGCAACAGATGCATGAAGTGTGTCAGTAACTGTCCTGTCAACGATGATGCAGTGCTTGTACCACAGTTTTTGTTTTCTGAAGCTATCAACCACAAAGAGATAAAGAAAAGATTTTTTATAGGTCTGCCTGTGGTTTTTATTATAGTATGTATGATTATTTCGGTTTTTATACCTGCGCTTAGTCATAAAAAAGAAAAGACATACAAAAATGTTTCTGAAATTACCGCTAATACATATCTGTATGACCTGTTCAAAGATTATCAGATTAACGAGGATGCTCTTTACAGAGCCTTCGGGATTGCATATGACATATCCAAGAACACAATGATAAAAGATATTCCTCTGGGTGAAGGTGTGAATCATGCATTTCTTACGGAAAAAGAGGTAAAAAATATAATAACGTATCTTAATAAAGATATTGCACAGTTTGTTTCAGCTGTAGGAAGAAATCTTGAAACCCTCAGCAGGTTTACTGGAATAACCGATTTTTCAGGCATGACACTTTTTGAAGTTATCAGAAGATCAGAATCAGGAGCTATAGCCAGATTCATATATAACAGGGATATAGCTTTAAGCCAAAAAGACAATCAGACTGAAAATATACCGTCTCAAGACACACAAGAACAACCCGAGTTCCCGCAAAATAATCAAGATTTACAGCAAAGTACTGTGCCGCCTGAAGATGAAAAACCACTTCCTCAAGACGGAAAAAATTTTTACGAACCGGAGCAGATACCTGAACCTGCTTATGAAAGCCCTACCCAATCGTCTACACAGACTCAGCAGGATCTATCTCACGATGCAGATTCATCCCAGTCTTCGGATACAACCATTCCCACGGATTCGACTTATCCGAATACTCCGCCAGAACAAAGCATGGATACTGCAGGAGCAACTGCCTTAAATAACGTAGAAAAGAATTTTTTTCCACAGTATACATTTACTGAAATACCCACACATTAAGTTCTGATATTAAGACTCCATGGCCGTAATGGCGGTGGGGTCTTTTTTAAAAGATAAAGACAGCAATTCAAGTCAAGAAAAAAAATATACAAAATAGTATCCTTATTCCGGAGGTGAAAAAGTGGAAAACTGGGAAAAAATAAGAGCGGTACAAAAGATGCAGGACTATATACTCCAGAACATATCCGAACCTATTACACTGCTTCAGCTTTCAAGAACTGCTGAGTACTCTCCCTGGCACAGTGCGCGCATATTCAAAGAACTTACAGGTAAAACGCCTTTTGAGTATATCAGAGAGGTCAGACTTTCACAAGCAGCCATGGCTCTTAGAGATGAACAGGCGAAAATAATAGATGTAGCCTTTGATTTTGTTTTTGATTCCCATGAGGGATTCACAAGAGCATTCTCAAAGCAGTTCGGACTGACTCCCCGTGAATACCGCCGTGATTTTCCACCAATTACACTTTTTATGCCTTACCGAGTTTCTGATTACTATAAAATTTTGCAGAAAGGAGAAGATACTATGAAGGAAAACCCAAAGACCAGTACCGTTTTTGTGCAGGTAGTAGAACGTCCCCGCAGGAAAGCGATTATAAAAAGAGGTATAAAGGCATCACATTACTTTGAGTACTGCGAAGAGGTCGGATGCGATATATGGGGCATACTGACCAGCATAAAAGATGCTCTTTATGAACCAATAGGAATGTGGCTTCCCCCATCAATGATAAAACCGGGTACTTCATCGTATGTGCAGGGAGTGGAAGTGCCGGCTGATTATAACGGAAGTGTACCGCAAGGGTTTGAAGTAATAATAATGGAACCTTGTAAAATGATGGTTTTTCAGGGTCAGCCATATGAAGAGGGCGATTTTCAGCAGGCTATAGAAGAACTATGGCAAACAATGAAAAAATATGATCCCAAGATATACGGTTTTGAATGGGCAGATGATGATGCACCAAGATTCCAGCTTGCCCCTATGGCATACAGAGGATATATAGAGGCTCGCCCGGTGAAACAAGTAAACATCAAACAATAATTAACAAAGAAAACAAGATTCTGACGTGAAATAGTCACGTCAGAATCTTGTTTCTATATTTAGCCATTTTTTGCCTGAGGATAATAATAAGTAAAAATACAAAAAATCATGGTCTATAGCCATATTTTATGATAAATGACAACATATTAATTTAGTTGTATTTTCTTTTTGAAAATGTCAAGAAATGTATAGTCAAAAAATAGCAAAAATATGAAGCAGTTTATTTATGATTTCTATGTCCGTAGTCTGCTGTTTAAGCTACAGACTCACAGGTAAGCTTACAATATGCTCAAGGGTTAATCCTTTAAAATATCGTTAGCTTTCTTCAATTCACTGTTTTCACGTTCGAGTTCAACAATATGTAATCGTATCTCATCATCTGTAAGTATAAGCTTTAATAATTCTTTCTCCAGCATGATATTGTCTAATACTTAATACCTAGCTGTTCAGATGCTTTTTTTACTCCTATTTCATCTGATAGTTTCAATACTTCTTCTTTGAATTCTTTACTGTACTTTCTCATTTTTAAACACCTCTTTTGAGGTGTTTGTCGACTCTACTTTTATGGTTTCTATCCAGTCAATATGTTTTATAATATATAATATATAAAAGCATAAAACATACAAATATCATTTTATTTTAAAATCGGGAAATTTTTTTTAAGAAAACCATTGACAGTTCTATCAAGCAGGAAACGGATGATAAGCCATAACAAGCTTAAATATTGAAAGGGGGGAGGTTTTATGAATCAGGTTATAGAATGTCTAAAAAGCAGAGCTTCCGTGAGAGCTTTTTCAGAAGAAAAGATACCCAGGCACATAAAAGAAGTTGTTCTTAACATGGCAATGGCTGCACCTACAGCAGGAAATCAGCAGCTTTATACCATAATTGAAGTAAACGACCAGGAGAAAAAGGATATTTTGGCTGAAAGTTGTGATCATCAGCCTTTTATTGCACAAGCTCCGTGGGTTTTGCTCTTTTGTGCTGATCAGCTTAAATGGTATGAAGCGTACAAGCTTGCGAACCTCTGTCCGCGAGAACCGGGACCAGGAGATTTTTTGCTTGCTGTTGAGGATACTATGATAGCAGCGCAAAATGCGGTAATAGCAGCCCAAAGTCTTGGAATAGGTTCATGCTATATAGGAGATATCCTTGAACACAAAGAAGTACATCAAAAAATGTTCAATCTTCCACAGATAGTTGTTCCTGTGAGTCTGATCGTGTTTGGGTATCCAAAAAGTAAGGCCGAAGCTCCAAAAAACAGATTTCCCCTGAACTGTGTTGTATATGAAGACAGCTACAGGAGTCTAAGCAGGAAAGAATGGGAGAATATGACCGAGTTCAGGCGCAGGGGGCGCGATTTTGACAGCTGGATGAAAGCTTTTTTTGAACGGAAGTACCAATCAGATTTCTCTGAGGAGATGAACAGATCCGTCAGTGAATATCTGAAAGGTTTTATGGATAAGCGGTAAAAACAGAGTTTTAGTAGATTATAATCTTTCAAACTGTATGAATCTGGTGCCTTGAAACTTCAGTTTTCCATTGTCGCCTTCAATAAGAAGTCCGAACTCATCATACGGTACTTTAAGTTCGATCCTGTCACCGGTGTCAAACTGAAAAGTAACATAATATGTCGTAAATGAACTGTAAGTATTAATAGAAGAAGTTGATCTGTTCCGTGAATGAATGGATGTATGGTCTCTTTTGGCAACAACTTTGGCCTGTACTTCTATAAGAGGACTTCTCTGATTTTTAAACCAGCCAAGAACAATACTTATAATGATAACGGCGAACATGCCTATTACCAGGAAAAACACTCCGTAGAAGATGAAGTTAAACATACCAAAAGAACCGAAAGGATCTGATCCACCAAACATATTTTCACCTCACAGAAAGTTATAAGAATATTATATCACACTTATAAAAGGAGTATTTCAAAGGAAGCTTGAGGTATCTGTGGATAGATATGATCTATTAAATGCTGTTATAGCTGAAATAAATGCGTTATCGTCTTTAAATACTTTGTTTTTTATTGCACAAAGTATTGACAAAAATATTCTGAAGCGGTATAATAAAAATAACATTTGAATAGAGATTTGTCTTCAGGGCAGGGTGAGATTCCCGATCGGCGGTAAAGTCCGCGAGCGCTTTAAGCGCAGGAGCGTAAGCTCAGGATTTGGTGAAATTCCAAAACCGACAGTAAAGTCTGGATGAAAGAAGATGTGTTAAAAGCTTAAGCTTGTGCAGTTATCGTTAAAGATAATTGTATCGGCAGAAAATAAGACGGGCTCTTATAATTTTAACACCTGAAAGACAATCAATCTTTCAGGTGTTAATTTATTTTAGGAGGCTTTGATATGAATGAAAAAGCAAGATGGATGACTGCGGCGGCTATGCTATGCGCACTCTCCTATGCATCGGTGTTTATTGCAAGGGTGCCTGTGGTTCTATTTTTAAAGTATGAACCCAAAGATGTTATTATTACCATTGGTGGGTTTATCTTCGGACCTATGACAGCTGTTTTTGTTTCTGTCGTGGTTTCTCTTTTGGAGATGATTACTATTAGCAGCACAGGAGTGATAGGGTTTATAATGAACGTTATATCTACGTGTGCGTTTGCATGCACAGCAGCCTATATATATAAAAAACATCAGACTGCCAAGGGGGCACTAGCCGGTCTTATAACCGCCAGTCTTGCAATGACAGCTGTTATGCTTTTGTGGAATTACCTTATAACCCCTATATATATGAACTATCCTCGGCAAGCAGTTGTCAAGCTTTTGCTGCCTGCTTTCCTGCCCTTCAATCTTTTAAAAAGCGGTATCAATACAGCTCTTGTTCTTATTCTTTACAAACCTGTGGTAGCAGCTCTAAGACAGACAAAAATGATCTCTGAAGGACAGGTAAAAACTGAAAAAAAGATAAACGCAGGAGTTGCTTTTTTTTCAGTCTTTGTACTTATTACATGTGTACTTGTAGTTATGGTTATGAACAAGACGATATAAAAAACTTCCTCATAAAGAGGAAGTTTTTTGTTGAATACAGAGAAAAAAGTTATAATATATTATATATGTTGAAAAACATAGATAAAGGAGAAAGCATGAATATACTCGTAAGCGCATGCCTGCTTGGGCTTAACTGCCGTTATGATGGAAAAGGCCAGCCTGAGCAAAAAGTTCTAGACTTGATTGAAAAATACAATCTTATTCCGGTCTGTCCCGAGGTGTACGGAGGCTTAAAAACTCCTAGAAAACCAGCCGAAATAAAAGAAGGAAAAGTCGTTACGGTCTTGGGAGAAGACGTTACGGAAAACTTCTTAAGAGGTGCACGGGAAACCCTTAAAATTGCAGAGCTCTTTAAATGTCCGTATGCCATACTCAAAGAAAGAAGTCCTTCATGCGGATTTGGAAGAGTTTATGATGGCACTTTCAGCGGAAAAATTATTTTTGGGAACGGTATAACTGCTGATCTTTTGGACAAAAAAGGGATAAAAGTTTTCAATGAAAATACTTTTGAAAAATTTTTAGCAGAGATAGAAAAGTAAGCTTATATTTGAGGCTTTATAAACGGTTATTATAGTATATGGGGGGAAGATGACAGAAATTTTTTTATTCAGTTATAAAATTTTTATAAAAGATATGGAAGCATACTTACAGAGAAACGAAAGATATAACCGGCTGCAAAAGTTAGAAGAAATATCTTTCAGTGTTTCTGAAGGGATGTTTAAAATACCTGCAAATAGAAGCACGATACAAGGAGTAAGAGAAATATACGGAGCAGAAGCGAAGTATGATGGATCATTCTTGAAAGAAGAAAAGAAGGTATTAGAGGCAATAACCTTACTGAAAGAAGAAAAACAGAACAAACTGTGCGACACAAAGTTTTACGAATACCAAGAAAAAATATTTCAATGGGTAAAACAAAGAAAAAAGATAGCTTTGTTTATGGATATGGGGACAGGAAAAACACTTGTAACGCTTAATTTTCTCATGTACCATAGACCGAAGAAAGTATTGATAATATGCCCGAAGGTAGCTATGTATGTTTGGCAGTCGGAGTTTAAAAAGCATATCAAAGAAAATCCTTATACAATTATTCCGCTTAACAAAGGTACATCAAAAGACAAAGCGGACAAAGTAATTGAAAACAACAAAGAAAACACTGTATTGATCATCAACTATGAATCCTGCTGGAGAGACCATATAGAAAAGGCATTGAGGGATTACAAAGCAGATATGATCATCTGCGATGAAAGTCACAAGATAAAAACGTATGGTTCAAATGTATCAAAATACATAAGAATATTAGGTAAAAACACAGAGTATAAAGCAATACTTACAGGTACACCAGTAACGAACACAAAGCTTGATTATTGGGCACAGTTTGCATTCTTAGACATAACATTATTTGGGCACTTATATTCGGCGTATAAAAACAG
>ENA-UPXM01005584-UPXM01005584.1-activated-sludge-metagenome-genome-assembly--contig:-NODE-5584-length-12160-cov-4.288228_pt1 | contig 12160 bp, 9 predicted proteins | sample MGYA00238178_ERZ772708 | MGnify/ENA primary metagenome ERZ772708 (study PRJEB29002, sample SAMN05720212) | activated sludge metagenome | isolation source: anaerobic digester from wastewater... | reverse complement strand
TATTAAGCAAAAAGACTTTATTTTAGTATACAAAAAATCGTCTACAGCACGCATAAATCCTCAGTACAAAAGAAAAGACAAATGGGATTCTCACTTTAACTATTATCTTGATAGAGAAAAAGAAATTGTTTTGCCATTGATAGATGTCTTAATCGAAAAAAATATTTTACCTAAAAATTCTTCATTAAAAGATTTTAACATTGACGATAAAAACCATATAGCGTTTTATAAGAAAAATTCATCTCTGATTTGTCAAACACAATCTCATAAAAACGAAGAATTAAAAAACAAATCAAAAGCCTTAAAAGACAAAGTTTTTTTTATTAACAAAGGGGAAGAAAACGAAATCATGTTTTACAATGGCAGGCAGTTAACGCCACTTAAAAACAGTATGAATGAAGTTATTTACAATGGAAAAATTGACGTTGATTTTTCGATGTTATTGTGTGATTTTTGGGATGATATTGATTTTCAAAACACACAGAATGAAGGTGGTGTGAGTTTTACAAACGGGAAAAAGCCCGAAGAATTACTATATAGGATTATCAAACTCACAGCAAATGAAAAAGATATTATTTTAGACTTTTTTGCAGGAAGTGGTACTACTGGAGCTGTAGCACATAAAATGAAAAGACAATACATTTTGTGTGAGCAAATGGATTATGTTGAAGAATTACCAATAAATCGTATAAAGGATGTTGTAGATGGAGACCAGTCAGGTATTTCAAAATCCGTTAATTGGCAAGGTGGCGGTGATTTTGTCTATCTTGAACTAAAAAAATACAATCAAACATTTATTGAGCAGATTGCGGAAGCTGAAGATAGCGAGGCACTTTTGCAAATCTGGGAGCAGATGAAAGGGAAAAGCTTCCTGAACTACAATGTGGACATCAAAAAGCAGGAGGAGTATATCGAGGAGTTTAAAGCACTGAGCATTGCTGAACAGAAGCAACACCTTTGCGAGATTCTCGACAAAAACCAGCTGTATGTAAACCTCTCTTCGCTCAACGATACAGACTTTGCCTGCACAGAAGACGAAAAGAGAGTAACCAAAGATTTTTATAATAATTAAATTGTAAGAGCTATGGCTTTTTTATACGAAATATTCAATAATCCATTTGCAAAAAAAGAGCTTGACGCTACGACTTTGCCAAGTTGTATTGCCGACAATTTGAAATTTTCTATCAGAGCATACCAAGAAGAAGCCTTCAAAAGATATGTATATTTAGATAAAGCTGATTTTGAAGAAAAACCAAAGAAACCTTATCATCTGCTTTTCAATATGGCTACAGGAAGCGGAAAAACTTTGATAATGGCAGGTTTGATGCTTTATTTATATGAAAAAGGCTATCGCAATTTTCTCTTTTTCGTAAACAGCAACAATATTATTCAAAAAACCAAAGACAATTTTTTGAATGCTCAGGCATCAAAATATTTATTCAACGACAAAATTGTGATTGATGGAAAACAAATTTTAATAAAGGAAGTTGATAACTTCGACGAAGCCGACAATCAGAATATCAATTTGAAGTTTACCACCATTCAACAACTTCATATCGACTTGAACAACACCAAAGAAAACAGCGTAACTTACGAGGATTTTAAAGATAAGAAAATAGTTCTGATTGCCGATGAAGCACACCATTTGGTGGCAGGAACAAAGTCAGGTAATCTGTTTGGTAGTTGGGAAAACACGGTGAAGGAAATTCATGATGCTAATTTCGATAATGTTTTGTTGGAATTTACGGCAACCATCGACACACAAACTGCCGAATTATTAAAACACTACAAAGACAAAGTTATCTACAAATACGACCTTGCACAATTCCGAATCGACAAATATTCGAAAGAAATAAATCTTATTCGTTCGCTTTACAACGAGCAAGACCGCGTTATTCAGGCTTTGATTTTAAATTTGTACCGTCAGGAATTGGCAACTTCAAACAATATCAACTTAAAGCCGGTTATTCTCTTTAAAGCTAAAAGGACAATCAAAGAGTCGGAGCAAAACAAAGATAATTTCCACAAACTGATTGAGAATTTTTCAGTAAAAATGGTGGATAAAATTCAGAAAACTTCTACCGTTCCCATCGTTCAAAAAGCGTTTAATTTCTTTGCCGAAAAAGGCATTTCACACAACGAAATTGTAAAGCGCACACAAGCCAATTTTAAGTTTGAAAATTGTCTGAGTGCCAATAATGACACCGAAGCTGAACAAAATCAGATTTTGCTAAACACGTTAGAAGATGAAAACAACCCGATTCGTGCCATTTTTGCCGTTCAAAAGCTTAATGAAGGTTGGGATGTTTTAAATCTGTTCGATATTGTTCGCCTTTACGACGACCGTGACGGAAAAGATGGAAAGCCGGGAAAAACCACCATTTCAGAAGCCCAATTAATTGGTCGTGGTGCAAGATATTTTCCATTTGTTTTGGAAGAGGGACAGGACAAATTTACCCGAAAATTCGATAACGATACTTCCAACGACTTAAAAATATTAGAAGAGCTCTATTACCACACCAAAGAAAATAGTCGCTACATTTCGGAATTGAAGAAAGCTCTTGTGGATACGGGTATTTATGAAGATGATGCTAATTTGATTCAACTGGATCTGTTCTTAAAACCTGAATTCAAAAAGAGTAATCTCTATAAAGAAGGACACGTTTTCTTTAACAAGAAAATAACCAAGAGTTTTGATAATATAAAATCGTTTGCCGACTTAGGTGTAAAGAGTACCAACTACCGACACACTTTATCATCGGGTGTTGGCAGGGTATCACTTGCAATGGGTTTTGAGTTGGAAAATCCTACTGTAGAATATGAAATTATAAAATCAAAAGACATTAAATTGACCGAAATACCGAAAAATGTTATCCGTTTTGCATTAAGCCAAAACCCTTTTTTCTATTTCGATAACCTATCGCATTATTTTCCAAATATCGATTCTCTCTCTTATTTTATTGATAGTAAAGAGTATCTAGCAGGTTTAGAAATAACATTTAATGGAACCGCAGACCGACTAAAAGAAATTAGCCATTTCGACTATTTGCAAGCATTAAACGGACTTTTACAAAGTATTGAAGCAGATATTAGAAGCAATTCAACAGAATACGAAGGTTCGGACTACATTAAAGAACCTATTCACAAAGTATTTAAAGATAAGGAGATTAAGGTTTATAAAGACAGCGAACGAGCTGACGGACAAGAAGATGTGGTAGCCAAAGAGCCTTGGTATGCTTATAATGCCAACTACGGAACAAGTGAAGAAAAGAGTTTTGTTGAACTTTTTGCCAGACGTTTTGAAGGATTAAAACAGAAGTTTGATGATATTTACTTGATTCGCAACGAAAGAGAAATCAAAATCTACGACAAACTCGGACGAGCTTTTGAACCGGACTTCTTACTGTTTTGCAAACAACGTGACAGCGAACAGATGACTTTTCAAGTTTTCATAGAACCAAAAGGCGGTGTATGGGCACCACACGACAAATGGAAAGAAGATTTTTTAAAAGAAATCAGAGATGAACAAAAGACAATCAAAATCCATACTGACACCTATTTAATAACAGCCGTTCCGTTCTACAATTACAATAATGAAAACGAATTTAAGGTAATAATGGAAAAAGTGTTAGAAGTATAAAACGGACTGTATTATTCAATGATATTTTTTTAAAATAAGCTATTATTTTTATTAACATATTGTTGTGAAATACTTTTATAAAAAGTTTTTTACTATATGCTAAGAGTATTTAATTTTGCAACATTATAGATGTCGTATGTTTAGTTATTGTAAAAAATATATTTTTCCTTTAGTGTTGTTTTTCTTTTTAACTGCAAATCAGAGTGGTGTGTATTCGCAAGTTACTAAAGCCAGTTTGACGAATGAAAGAAAGCAGTTGGAAAAAGAATTGGCACAGCAGAAGAAATTATTAGACGAAACGACGAGAAACAGAAAAGCATCTTTACGAGAAATACAGCTTTTAACCAATCAAATTAAAAAACAAGAAAAACTTATTCAAACAATCACATCGGAACTTTCGTGCTTAGACGTAGAAATAGAGACGGTAACCGAGGAAATAGCACAGCTTCAAGTCAAATTGGATGAACTGATTAAAGAATACGAAAAAGCGATTTACATAGCCTATAAGCACAGAGACGTACTTCTTAAAACAACTTTTATTATTTCGGCTGAAAATATACATCAAGCTGTTAAACGTATGCGTTATTTGCAAGAGTATTCCAATGCTTTAAATCGTCACATGAAACTTATCAAAGAGACGCAAAAGGCAAAGAAAAGCAAAGAAGAAAGCTTGATAAGTATCAAACAAGATAAAATATGTTTGTTGGATAATAAGAGTAAAGAGAAAACCAATTTACAACAACAACAACAACAGAAAGATAAACTTGTAGTAGACCTAAGAAAGAAAGAGAGTCAGATAAATAAAGAAATAGCAGCTAAAGTAAAAAGACAGAAAGCAATAGATGCACAAATAGCTAAAATTGTTGAGGCGGAATTAGCCAAAGCCAAAGCTACGACAAAAGCCTCGCCCAAGATAGCGGAAGCTAATGTAACATTAGCCAACGATTTTGCGAACAATCAAGGAAAACTTCCTTGGCCCGTAGATAACGGAACAATTATTACGGGTTTTGGAACTTATTCTCATCCGGAGGTATCCTCTGTGAAAATCACCAATAATGGCATTAATATTTTAACGGATAAAACTTCACAAGTACGTGCGGTTTTCAAAGGTAAAGTATCGACTGTAACGGCTATGGATGGTGCTAACGTTGTGATTATTAGTCATGGAACTTATTTGACGGTTTACAGTAATTTAGGCACTGTTTATGTTAAAGCAGGCGATAATGTCAACACAAAACAAGTTATCGGAACCATGAAAGCCGAGCCTAACGATAGCAAATCGGAGTTGCATTTCGAAATACGCAGAGAACGAACGCCGCTTAATCCCGTACAGTGGATAAGCAGATAAATAAATTGATTTCCTTTTTGCTTTTTATACAATAAAAGAAGCATAGTTAAAGTTACTTTTACACATTATTTAAAAAAATAAACATTAATATAATATTATTAGAGAAAAAATTGTAACTTTGCAAGCTTAAAAAAAATTAAAACTCGAATAGTGTATGTTGAAGAAAAGGGTTGTTTTTCTTTTGTTTAGCTTTCTTATTGTCGTGTCTTTTCCTGTATTGGCACAGCAAAAAGAACAGCGTTCGTATAAAAAAGAGAAGCGAATAGAGAAAAAAAGTAAAACAAAAACGAGTCGAAAATTTCGCAAATACAAAACAAAAGAAGAAAAATTCGAGGCAGCTAAAATGTATTATTCAAAAGGTTCTTATTTAACGGCATCGCAATTATTAGAAGAAATTTATCCTTTGTATTTAGGTACCGAAAAAGGAGATTCCATTCTATTTTTATTTGCGAGCAGTTATTATCGCAATGCTGATTATCTGATAGCTGCATTTTATTTTAATGATTTTTTAAGAAAATATCCGCAAAGTCCTCGTGCCGAAGATGCTGCTTTTTATAGAGCAAAAGCCTATTATTTGAACTCGCCCGACTATAATTTAGACCAAACCGATACTTATTTGGCAAAAGAAAATTTAGAAATGTTTGCTAATTACTATCCTAAAGGAGAGCATATTGAAGAAGTGAATGTTATGTTGGATAGTGTTAGAAATAAATTAGCCTTGAAAGATTTTTCAATAGCAATGATGTATTATCGGACCAAGAATTATAAATCGGCACAAATAGCTTTTCAAAATTTAATGAAAGATTATGCTGATAGTAAGTACGTAGAAGAAGCACTTTTTATTATGATGAAAAACAACTACGAATATGCAATGAAAAGTGTTGAGGCTAAAAAACTCGAACGCTTTCAAATGGTAATAGATGTGAAAAATAAATTAAAAGCCAAATATCCTACATCGCCTTATTTAGCGGAAGCGGAAAAAATATCGAATGAAGTCGAAAAAAGAATGGCAAAATTAATAGCAGAAAAAAAATAATTAAAAATATTAAATATTATATAAATGGATAATCAAGAAAAAGAAAACAAAACTCATCAAACTAGAATAGTGAGACCGAACACCTTAGCTATTACAAGAGATATTGATAAATTTGATGAAAAAACAGGTAATCTTTACGAAACCGTTGTAGTGATATCGAAAAGAGCCAATCAAATAGCATCGGATTTAAAAGAAGAATTGGAAGAGAAAATAAAAGAGTTTGCACCGATTCGCGATACGATGGAAGAAATATTAGAAAACAGAGAACAAATAGATTTAGCCAGACAATATGAGCAAATGCCGAAACCTTCTCTGTTGGCTACCGAAGAATTTTTAGAAGATAAAATTTATTTCCGTAAACCCGAAGAATAAAATCTGATTTTGAATACGAAGGGGAATATATTAATCGGTATAACAGGCGGTATTGCTGCATATAAGTCTTTGTCGCTTATACGTTTGTTTGTACAAAATGGCTATGAAGTGAAAGTAGCGACAACTAAAAACGCACTTAATTTCATTACGCCATTGTCAATAGAAACGCTTAGCAATAATACGCTTTATTCCGATATGTTTACCCTGCCGAGCAATCGGCAAGTTGAACACATAGCTTTGTCGGATTGGGCAGATGTTGTGGTTGTTGCACCGGCTTCTGCCAATATCATAGGGAAATTAGCTTCGGGCATTGCCGACGATGCTTTAAGTACATTGCTCTTAGCCGTTAAAAAGAAAATATACATTGCCCCGGCGATGAATGAAAGAATGTTTACTCATTTTTCAGTTCAAAAAAATTTAAGCTATTTACGTGAAAATGGAATACAAATTATTGAACCTGAAGAAGGATTTTTAGCATGTAAGGTCAAAGGAAAAGGGAGAATGGCAGAGCCGGAAACGATTTTTAACATAGTCAACGACGGCTTTGAAGCAAAAGAATCTTTTTCTCATCTTACGGCATTGGTAACGGCAGGTCCTACATACGAACCTATTGATGCTGTTCGCTTTGTAGGGAATTATTCCTCAGGTTTAATGGGCTTTTCATTGGCGGAAGCATTAGCCGAAAAGGGCATACGGGTCAATCTTGTCGCAGGACCGACACACTTAACAAGTCGGCATCCTTTTATTCAACGCACCGATGTGCAAACGGCAAATGAAATGCTGAATGCCTGTAAAAGCTTAGCTGCTAAAGCCGATATTCTTATTATGGCAGCTGCTGTTGCCGACTATTCGCCCGAGCATCCCTCAACGGAAAAAATAAAGAAAACAACAAAGGATTTGCAACTCACTTTACAACCGACAGCGGATATTTTAAAAACATTGGCTGCAAAAAAGAAAAAAAAGCAAGTGGTTGTCGGCTTTGCTCTCGAAACCAATAATGAAGTAGAAAATGCAAAGAAAAAATTAAAAGAAAAAAATGCCGACTGCATTGTTTTAAATTCATTACGCGACGAAGGAGCCGGTTTTGGCGTAACGACAAATAAAGTGAAAATAATAGACACAAAGGGAAATATAATTGATATTCCTTTGCAGTCGAAAAAAGAAATTGCAAAAACAATCGTTCAATATATAATAACACATCATATAAATAAAAATAAAAAACAATGAAAAGGCTGATTGTAAGTTTGTTTTTAACGATAAGCTTCATTGCATGTTTTTCTCAAGAATTTAAAGCAAGAGTGAGTGTCAACACTCAAAAATTACAAGGAGCGGATAAAACACCGTTTACTGCACTCGAACAAGAATTAAATTCTTTTGTCAATGAACGTAAATGGACGAATTATAACTTTAAAAGTGAAGAAAAAATAGAATGCAATATTCAATTAAGCATTGAAGAAATTGTTTCGGCAGGAAAATACAATGCAAGACTGCTTGTGCAATTAAGTCGTCCGGTATTTAATTCTTCTTACCTTTCTTCTTTATTTGCTTTTCAGGATAATGGCGTATCTTTTACTTATACGCTTAATCAGCCCTTAGACTATGATAACAATAGCTTTCAACATCCGCTTACAGCCATTGTCGGTTTTTATTTAAATTTATTTTTAGGTTTAACCTTCGATTCTTTTTCTCAGAGCGGAGGTACACCTTACTATAGTCAATGCCAGACTATTTTAAATTATTCGCAAGCCAACAGCGTAGGCTGGGACCCTAAAGAAAAGAAAAATCGTTATTGGCTGATTGAAAATATAAGCAATCCGTCTAATCAGGTCATTCGAGATTTTTATTATAAATACCATCGTCTCGGATTAGATATAATGCACAAAGATATTGACGGAGCTCTCGATAATATTTTACAAGCTTTAGAAGAATTAAAACAATTCAATCAATCCAAATCAGGTGTAATGATGTTTAGCTTGATATTTACAGCTAAAAGCGATGAGTTGGTCAATGTTTTTTCGGGAGCATCTGAGGAAAAACGTCATCAAGCTTATGAGCTTTTGAAGCAAATGGACCCTTTAAATGAATCGAAATATAGTAAATTAACGAAATAATTTTTATTGGAAAATTTAATTTATGTTACAAAGCCTTAGTATTGAAAATTACACCTTAATCAAACGTGTACACATTGATTTTGCAGATGGATTTTCTGTTATTACAGGCGAAACGGGAGCGGGGAAGTCGATTTTATTGGGAGCTATAGCATTGTTAACAGGGCAGCGTGCCGACACTTCTGTTTTATACGATAAAACAAAAAAAAGTATTGTTGAAGCCGAGTTTGCAATTAAAGGCTACGGATTAGAAGAGTTTTTTGAAGAAAACGATATAGATTACGACAATCAATGCATTATACGTAGAGAAATAACACCTCAAGGAAAATCGCGTGCTTTTATTAACGATACCCCCGTAGCATTGAACGTATTGAAAAAAATAGGGGAAGACTTATTGGATATTCATGCTCAGCATACTAATTTGCTATTGCAAAATAAAGATTTTCAACTAATCTTAGTCGATCAATACGCACAGTTACAAGAAGAAATAGCAACATATCAACAACATTATAAGCAATATATTAATCTAAAAAAAGAATACGATTCCTTATTTACAAAAGATATCAATACCGATAAAGATTACTGGAAGTTTTTATACAAAGAGCTGGAAGATGCTCACTTGCAAGTAGGGGAGCAACAAGAATTGGAAAGTAATTTGGAAATTTTATCCAATGCGGAAGAAATAAAACGGCAACTTTATACCGTATCTCAGCAGTTGCAAGAAAATGAGGGCAATGTTTTGTCTAATTTACACGATTGTCATAATCGCATGCAAAGCATTGAAAAATATAAAAAAGAAATTCAAACCATATCGGAACGTCTTTATTCTCAAATAGTAGAATTAAAAGATATCCTATTAGATGTGGATAAATTGCAGGAAGACACAATGCATGACCCTTTTAAGATAGACCAATTCACACAGCGTTTGGATGAAATATATACACTTCAAAAAAAACACAAAGTCAATACGGAAGAACAGCTATTGGAAATCCGACAAACGATAGAAAATAAATTGCAGGCTATGGCATCATTGGAAAGTAAAAAGGAAGAAATAACAGCAGCTATAGCTCAATTAGAAACTCATTTACATATATTAGCACAACAACTTTCCGATAAGCGAAAGCAGATAGTCGGTAAAATGGAAACCGACATAAAAAGCGTTTTGCATTTTATGAATATGCCTCATGCGATAGTCAATATTCGATTAGAAAAAACCGATACTCTCAACAATAGAGGATTTGATAAATGTGTTTTTTATTTTACGGCTAATCTTGGAACAACAACACAACCCGTTCATGCTATTGCTTCGGGAGGAGAGCTGTCGCGATTGATGTTAGCAATGAAATCTTTAATTTCTCAGAAAAATATATTACCTACTATTATTTTCGATGAAATTGATAGCGGTGTTTCGGGCGAAATATCGACAAAAATGGCTAAGGTAATGCAAAAAATAGCCGGTTATAGCCAAGTAATAGCTATTACACATGTTCCGCAAATTGCTGCAAAAGGTAGCAAACATTACCTCGTTTATAAGGAAACAAAAGATGAAAAAGCAATTTCTACTATCAAAGAATTATCTTCCGATGATAGAATTTATGAAATTGCAAAAATGATAAGCAACGAACAAATAACTGATAGTGCAATAGATGCGGAAAAACATTTGCTTAAATCTTAAAAAAAATAAAGATGTTGAAAAAAAAATATTTCAAAAATGTGAATATTTACAAATAAAATGCTTATTTTTGTAAAAAAATTTAGAAAATATAAATAAATAACATAAATTAATATAAAATACTTTAAATATGATAGATATAGATTGGAAAAATTTAGCATTTGGGTACGTGAAAACCGATTATAATGTAAGATGCTATTATCGAAACGGACAATGGGGCGAGTTAGAAGTATCGTCTTCGGAAGAAATACCGATGCACATGGCAGCAACTTGTTTGCATTATGGTCAAGAAGCATTTGAAGGATTAAAAGCTTTCAGAGGTAAAGATAATAAAATTCGTTTGTTCCGTATTGATGAAAATGCAAAACGTTTGCAAGCATCATGTGCAGGGATTATGATGGCGGAATTTCCTATAGAAAAATTTAAAGAAGCGGTTCGTAAAGTTGTTAAATTAAACGAACGTTTTATTCCACCTTATGGAACAGGAGCATCGCTTTATATACGTCCATTAGTTATAGGAACAGGTGCACAAGTGGGAGTTAAACCGGCAAGCGAATATTTATTTGTCGTTTTTGTAACACCGGTAGGACCTTACTTTAAAGGCGGATTTAAAACGACTCCGTTTGTCATAACACGTAAATACGACCGTGCAGCTCCTCTTGGTACGGGAACTTTCAAAATAGGAGGAAATTATGCTGCAAGTTTACGTGCAGGGCAAGAAGCTGCTAAAGGAGGATATTCTAATGTGTTTTATTTAGACGCTATTGAGAAAAAATACATTGACGAATGCGGAGCAGCCAACTTCTTTGGTGTTAAGAACAACACTTATATTACACCTAAATCCAATTCAATATTACCTTCTATTACTAATAAATCCTTATTGCAATTGGCTGAGCATTTAGGAATGAAAGTAGAAAGAAGACCTATAGCTTTAGAAGAGTTGGAAACTTTTGAAGAAGCAGGTGCTTGCGGTACGGCTGCCGTAATAAGTCCAATCGGATATATTGATGATTTAGATAATAATAAACGCTATACTTTTTCAAAAGACGGTGAACCGGGTCCTTGGAGTACAAAATTATTCAAATTATTACAAGGAATACAGTATGGAGAAGAGAAAGATGTGTTTAATTGGTGCGAAATATTATAAACAATTTAAAAACATAAATTTAATATGATGAAAAAAAGAAATGTAATTATTATTGGAGCTGCGGGAAGAGATTTTCATAACTTCAACACCTATTATAGAGGAAAAGCTAATTATAATGTAGTAGCTTTCACAGCAGCACAAATTCCTGATATTGCAGGAAGAAAATACCCGAAGGAATTGGCAGGTGCAGATTTGTATCCTAATGGAATTCCTATTTATGATCAAAAAGATCTTGAAAAATTGATTAAAAAACACAATGTTGATGATTGTGTTTTTGCATACAGTGATATCGAGTATAGAGATATTATGAATATTTCGGCAATGGTAAATGCTGCCGGTGCAAATTTCGTATTGTTAGGACCAAAAGAAACTTCCATTAAAAGCAAAAAACCGGTTATTGCAGTGGGTGCAACCAGAACAGGTTGCGGTAAAAGCCAAACTTCAAGAAAAATTATTGAAGCTTTTATGGAATTGGGCGTAAAAGTTGTTGCCGTTCGTCACCCGATGCCTTATGGCGATTTGAATGCTCAAAAAGTTCAAAGATTTGCTACGGTAAAAGATTTGAAAAAACACAAATGTACTATTGAAGAAATGGAAGAGTATGAACCGCACGTGGTAAGAGGTAATGTTATTTATTCGGGAGTAGATTATGAAGCAATCTTAAGAGCTGCTGAAAATGATCCGAACGGTTGTGATGTTATTCTTTGGGACGGTGGTAACAACGACTTCTCTTTCTACGAAACGGATATGATGGTTACCGTAGTTGACCCACATAGAGCAGGACACGAAGTTTCTTATTATCCCGGCGAAGCTACTTTGAGATTAGCTGATGTTGTT
>ENA-UPXM01005583-UPXM01005583.1-activated-sludge-metagenome-genome-assembly--contig:-NODE-5583-length-12160-cov-11.393969_pt1 | contig 12160 bp, 11 predicted proteins | sample MGYA00238178_ERZ772708 | MGnify/ENA primary metagenome ERZ772708 (study PRJEB29002, sample SAMN05720212) | activated sludge metagenome | isolation source: anaerobic digester from wastewater... | reverse complement strand
ATTTAATATTAATAACAAGCATTAACATCAATATACAGTTCTGCTCCAATAGGAAATGTAAAAACTCCATTGATTAAAACACCTTCTGAAGCCCTCAAAAAGACACTTTGACCAACATCTAATGAATTTATTGGAAGGTAATCAGGTCTGATCGCAAAATTTAAAATTATTTTAATAACGTGAGTTCGATGTAAGAAACTAAAAAAAACATTAAAACATTTTGAAAATAGCGATGTATTGTTAAGTCTATCGGTATATACTTGTACTTCCTGTCCATAGTGGTCAACATTGTTTTGAACTAGCCAAATATTTGGATTTATATTGTTAAAGTGATCTTCCCAAACAAGTTCCCAATGAGGATCATCAACTGGAGTTTGCCCAAAAGTCAAAATACCAAACAATAAAGGAATTAATAAAATTGCTTTTTTCATGTTTTGAATATTTGCTCATTACAAATATAGTGAATATATTTCATTTGCAAAATTAATTTAAGCTAAAAAATGCAAATTTATACTTATACAAAATCCAAACAAACAACACCAAAGTCTATATAGAATTAGCTTCAAAAAACATTCCTTGGGTGATTTTTCTCTCTTTCATTTTTTTCTCAAGCATATGGCTTATTTCAAAAATCTTTTTTCCTTGCCAATTTGGATAGATTATCATTTCTTTTGGCGATTCACTTGTAAACCTTTCTACAATAATATTTGGATTCAAATAGCTTAAAAATTCTGCCATCAAATGAAACATTAATAGTAAATACAAATTTAATTCAATAGTATCATTTTTTTAGTATCAACTTCTTTTTGATTTACTATTAATGAATACATATACATACCTGCTTTAAGTTCATAACCTTTAATCATGATTTCTCCTTCACCTGCTAGATGTATAGACATTTGCTTTATAAGCGTTCCATTCATATCAAAGATTAATAAAGCACCTGTTCTAAATCCATCTTCTTGAATGAAATACTGAATAGTGGTATGCTCACTGAATGGATTTGGTGTATTTTGAAAAAGCACACTATTTTTTTCATAAGACTCAATTTTTTCAACAATAACTGATTTTTCAAAATTGCTTAATTTAAGTATTAATTTTATCGCTTCTATTTCATTTTTTAAAGAATCAATCATTTGTTGTTGTTCTTGTATAGCTGCTATTGCGACAGGAATAATTTGGTCATAGTCCAATAATTTAATATTCAAAACATCACTAGTTAATTTTACTTCTGGAAATAATGTTTCCATTTCCTGTGCAACAAATCCAAATTGCTCTTTTGTGCCTTCTACTACATTTCCATGTTCGTCAACTTTCTTATCTATAAGTGTGTATTGCAGCGGTCGAATTTTCATTACTCTCTCTAAGCCAAAGTCAATAACTTTCAAATTTGATTTTAGCTTAATATCAGATAGCTTGGTAAAACTTGCAGCATATAAATCGTTGTAGGAAACTTCCGATGCCCAGAAGGCAATTCCACCAGCAGTGGTTCCGATTTCAGCTCCCGGACTTCCATTGCCTACTTTAAATCTAAATTCGATAAATGGATTATCAGGATATGTTGTTAAAAGTAAATTGCCTTTAATATGGCATTTATAACCTGGATTTGGGTAATTTGTTCCCATTCCGATTCTTCCGTACTGATCAACTTTTAATTGGGCAAAAGCTGACATTGTAAAAACTGCAAATATCGCAGATAGTAATATTGATTTTGTTTTCATAATTATTTTTTTAATTTGATTGAATTTCAAACGTTCCGTTAATTTCATAATATTGACGATTTGGATTACCTAAACCGCCGTTGTAACCAAAATAAGAATAGTTACCTAAAATAATATACTTACCATTTTTTCGATGAATTTTACCTAAACAGCTTTTCCCTTCAATCGCACCACCTATAGAGTATTTATTCCTTTTTACAAATGAACCAAATGATGGATTATTTGAACTGTTAATTATTAAAGTATTATCATCAATTACAAATACATTCATTAGCAAATATAAAGGGTTAGCCCCTTCATCTGTAAACCACCCCTCATACAAACCTTCAGGAATATTACTACAAATCTCATCTTTATTACATCCACTGTTTAGAAATAAAGTAATCGATAGTAATAAAAATTTTAAAAAAGTTTTCATAATTTATATTTTTTTAAACTTAATTTTTTATTTCAAAACTTCCGTTTAATAAATAAGGACCCCCTTCTTGATAAATAGTTTGAGTAAAAGTTCCTTTAATTACATATTTTTGTTTTAAATCATTTTTTTCTAATTCGCCTGTTATGTAATAGGGTGAATTAGGATAATTTGAAGGAATTCTACCTTCTAACCTTTCATTTGTCTTTTTATAAACTGTATCACCATCTTTAATGTCTCCAATATAATTTACTCTACTGATAAAAAAATAACCTTCTTTCGAATCTCGTATTTTGTAATAAATAGTTTGTAAACCCCACGAACTTGGATTGTCATATGTAAATTCACCAATATAATTTCCGACAGGTGGAACAGGTGGAGCTGGTGGAGCAGGTGGAAGATTGTTTTCTTCGTTACAACCACTTAATAAAATTATCAATAATATCGCCGAATAAATAATAATGTTTTTCATAATTTATAGTTTAACTATTTAATATTAATAACAAGCATTAACATCAATATACAGTTCTGCTCCAATAGGAACTGTAAAATCACCATTGATTAAAACACCTTCTGAAGCCCTCAAAAAGACACTTTGACCAACACCTAATGAATTTACACAACTATTATTACCTATAGTAATACTTCGTTTTACCTTATTATCATGCATTCCAAAATTATAATTACAGGCATTCAAAACAGTATTGCAATCATTTCTTAGTTTATAAACTTTTACGAAATCAATAAGCATATCTGAAGGAAATGGAGAAGTCTGATTTGGAAGGTAATCAGGTCTGATTGCAAAATTTAAAATTATTTTAATAGGATCTACTATACCTGGGTTAGGAATCAATCGTATAGGATAACCATCTAAATACCAAATTATTTTACTAGGCGACCACTCAATAGCATATGTATGCCATTGAGTATAATCAAAACTTATTGGAATATGCGCTTTTAATAGATTATAAGAAGGATAAACTAAGTGGTAATTTGTAGTCATAATACTTGAAGTATTATATAGAGATAATGAGTCGGCTCCCCCTCCTAACATTTCAAAAATATCAATTTCTGCCACATTTGAAGGTCCAGACACACCATTTCCAATAGATGTCCAAAATGCTGGCCAAAAACCGTAACCGTAAGGTAGTTTTACTCTTGCTTCTATATATCCATATTGTATATTATATGCTTGCTTAGTTTCTATCCAACCAGAAGTATAATTGTATGGTTGTCCTGTCTCATACTGCTTAACACACCCCCACGTATTCAGACTACCCGCAGGACAGCTGTATGTTTCATTTCTTACTCTTATTACAAGTGTATCATTACTAACAAATACATTGTTAAGTCTATCGGTATATACTTGTACTTCCAGTCCATAGTGGTCAAAATTGTTTTGAACTAGCCAAATATTTGGATTTATATTGTTAAAGTGATCTTCCCAAACAAGTTCCCAATGAGGATCATCAACTGGAGTTTGCCCAAAAGTCAAAATACCAAACAATAAAGGAATTAATAAAATTGCTTTTTTCATGTTTTGAATATTTGCTCATTACAAATATAGTGAATATATGTTCATTTGCAAAATTAATTTAAGCTAAAAAATGCAAATTTATACTTATATGAAATCTAAACCGACAAACACCAATAAAATTTATATAGAATTAGCTTCAAAAAACATTCCTTGAGTGATTTTTCTCTCATTCATTTTTTTCTCAAGCATATGGCTTATTTCAAAATTCTTTTTTCCTTTCCAATTTGGATAAATTATCATTTCTTTTGGCGACTCGCTTGTAAACCTTTCTACAACAATATTTGGATTTAAAAAACCTAAAAATTCTGCCATTAAATCAAGATAATTTTCCAAATCTAAATTATAAAAGAGTTTGGGATTTTCTTTATAAACATCTGCAAGTTTAGTTTTTTTCAAGACTTGCATTTGATGAATTTTTAAAGTTTGAATATTTAATTTTGAAATTTCGTTAGCATGGTTTAAAAAATCTGTTTTATCTTCTCCCGGAAGTCCAATAATAAAATGTAAACCGCAATTTATTTGAAAATTATTTGCTAATTCTACTGCTTTTATTGTTTGCTCCCAGCTATGTCCTCTATTTATAAAATTTAAGGTTTCATTTTTTGTAGATTCCGCTCCATATTCTATGCTCAAATATTTATCTTTTGAAATTTCTTTCAGCATTTTCATAATTTCTTCGTCTATACAATCTGGTCGTGTAGCAACTACTAAGCCAATAACTCCCTCAACAGCAAGAGCTTCTAAATACAACTTTTTTAAATCTTCAACTTTTCCATAAGTATTTGTATATGATTGAAAATAAGCCAAATATTTTTGAGTTTTATATTTTTTACTAAAAAACTCTATTCCTTTTTGTAATTGTTCTGTTATCGATAATTTTGGAGTACAATAAAAAGGAGAAAAACTTTCGTTAGTGCAATAAATACAAGCTCCTCTTGAGATTTTTCCATCACGATTTGGGCAAGTAAAACCTGCATCAATAGAAATTTTTTGCACTCTAATTCCAAAAATGCGTTTTATATATGATGAATAATCATTCCAAGGAAGTTTTGTATTTTGTTTATTCTGCATTTTTAGTTTAAATATTTGTCTTTATCCTTATTTTCATCTATTTCCCAATATCTATCTTCTTCATTATCAAGCTCATCATCTTCTTCAGGAAAAGTTGGTGGAGCTGGCGGAGTAAAAATTAATGCTAAAATCAGCCCTGTTATAAAACCTGACAAATGACCTTCCCAACTAATTCTCTCATTTATTGGCAACATTCCCCAAACCATGCTTCCATACAAAAATACGATAATTAATGTAACAGCCATTCGCCTAATATTTCTTCCAATTAAACCGGCGGTAAACAAATAACCTGCAAAGGCATATATCATTGCCGAAGCTCCAATATGAATACTTTCACGACCTATCAGCCATGTTAAAATACCGCTAAAAAAATAAGATAAAATAAAAAGTAATATTGCTCTATCGTTATGAAAATAAAAAAGCATTGCCCCCAAAATAAGAAAACTTCCTGTGTTTGCGAGTATATGCTCGAGACTGCCATGCAAAAAAGGCATAGTTAAAATTCCATACCATTGCTCAAAATCTCTGGGACGCAAACCAAACTCTGAAAAACTTATATGCAAAGATTTTTCTAAAATAAAAACCATCCATGCTAAAAACATAAAGCTAGCAGGAATTACCATAGCCAGCAACATTTTTCTTAATTCTATTTTGGAACTAGTTTGTCCTTTCATTTTGCAAAGTTAGAGTTTAAACTAAAAGTTTGAAAGAAAAACTGAATTATTAACGATTTTCTTTAGCTAATTTTTTAAAATACAAATCCAATTCAGGAATACGAATTTGAAGATATTGCATAATAATATTGATTTCCTGAAAGTAGTTATTATCATCGAAATAATCAGTACTTGAAGCTGGCCATCTATTAAAATTATTTTTCAATTCCCCACTTATAGCCATATGATTAGCAAATATCATTTTCAAAATATTCAAGTAACTAATTGTTCCAGATTTTCGATGCTTATTCCAAGTGTCTAATAAAATCCTTTTATAGCCAGTAGCATTTAATTCCATCAATCTTCTTAATAACACATTTTTATTACAATCAACTTTGTTTGTAAGCATATTATATTCATTATCCCCGTCTCTACCAAAGGAATGATCATAATCCCAAATTGCTATTTTTATCAAATCATTAGAGTATCTACGATATAAATAAAAATTTTTCAAAATCCCATCTGCATTATTTGTCAGAAGAAGAAGGATATGCCAGTTAGCTATATTATCCAAATCGAAAATTCTCCCTACATTTTCAATAAACACTGAATCTGATGAATTATGAAGAAATTCCTGTAGATTTTGAGCAAGATATGTTATATTTTTATCCTTTAATTTCGGGAACTTTTGCTCATAAGGATCGTTCAGATCAACTGGAGTATAAGTATTTGGTCTGTAAAATATTGGAGGCTCTTTAAAAAGAAATGCAGCATCATCTTTTTTATCAATACCAACAAACTTTGCTCCAACAAACTGCATAACAACAAAAATACCTTTATACTCTTCATTTACAGAAATCTTAGCATATCGCGAATTTGGTGCAAGACAATTATCTCCCATTTGATTAAACAAATCAAAAGAAATTTTATGTCGCATAAAAGTTTTATCAATATAGTTTGCATTTAGAATCCAATCGTCTTCTTCAGGCATACCGCATAACCCATATTTATTGTCTAATTCCAAACGATAGGAATGTTTATAAAATTTAGATGAGAAACCACCACGACATCTAATTTTGCCACCAAGACAAAGAGCAGGGTCTTCGTCAATAACAATCTCTGCTCTTACATATTTTTCGAAGTTGATAATTTGGTCAGTTTTAATATCTATACGTGTGAGATTTTGAGCAACAAGAGTACTGAATACTAATTGACAAAAAATACAAATGAAAAACAATTTAGATACTATGTATTTTTGTACTCGCATTTTTTAAAAACTAAAAAACAATTCAACACTCATATTCATTTTGCAAAATTAGAATTAAAACTAAAAGCTAAAAAGAAAAACTGAAATTTTTATTATTCATATTTTTGTAGCAGACAAAAACTACCAAACTCCATTAATTACTTCTCCGCAACTTCCACATTTGCCAGAAAAACCATTAGTTTCTGTTCTATAAGTTTTTCGTTTAATCAAAGTTTTTCCGCACTTAGGACAAATTGTATTCCCTTCTTCTTGATGCACATTTCCGAGATATACATATTTTATTCCTTTTGATTTTGCAATTTTAGCAGCTTTTTCAACAGTTTCAACCGAAGTAGGCGGAACATGCATCATCTTATTTGCTGGAAAGAAACGACTAAAATGTAGCGGAGTTTCTGCAAAACCATTTTCAACCAACCATTCACACATTTCTGAAATCATTTGCATATCATCTGTATGACCTGGAATAATTAAGTTTGTTATTTCTAACCAAACACCGCTATCACGCAAAATTTTTAAATTATTCAAAATAGGCTCTAATCTTGCACTTGTAATTTCCCTATAAATGGAATCGTTAAAAGCCTTTAAATCAATGTTTGCAGCATCTAAATATGGAATTAATTCCTTTAAAGGTTCAGGATTAATAAAGCCATTTGAAATTATAATATTTTTGATACCGTTCTTTTTAGCAAGTTTTGCAGTTTCTAAAACAAATTCGTAAAAAACTGTTGGTTCTGTATAAGTGTAAGATATTGATGCTGAGTTGTTTTTCTTTGCAGCTTCTACAATTTGTTCTGGTGTAGCTTTAATACGCTCTAATTGCATTGGAGAACTTTGCGAAATTTCGGAATTTTGACAATTTTTACAACTCAAATTACAACCTGCTGTTCCAATCGAAAAACTTGTAGAACCCGGCATAAAGTGATATAAAGGCTTTTTCTCTATTGGATCAATATGGATTGCAACTAAATTTCCATAACTTAGGCTAATTAATTCACCATTTACATTTTTTCTTGCTTTGCAAAATCCAAGTTTTCCTTCGCTTAGCTTGCATTCATGTGGACATAACTTGCAGTGAACTCTTCCGTCTTCTAATTTTTCGTAATATTTTGCTTTATCTTTTTTTTTAAAATCACTTTCAGAAAACACTATAGCTTCATAAGTAAAAATATCAGCATTTTTCCAGCCATCATAACCAATTCCTGCTTTATCGCGAGCGCAATATCCCAAAAATTCGTCTAAACTCCAGCCAGTAGATTCTGCAACTTGAGGTAAAAATGTTCCTGCACGACCACCTTTCACAATATAAATACCATGTTTGCCAAGTTCGATTTCATCAATAGATTTTATTTTTTTAAATGGCGTTAAAACAGAAATTTCTATTTCAACTTCGTCTAATTCTTGTGCCAAAATTGGCGAAAAACGATAATCTTGTGTTGCTGCGGCTACTGCCATTTCTACCACAACCTTATAAAGCGGAATATTAGGTTCAAACCTGCCTATACAGCCACGTAAATTTGAATTTTTATTAAATGTTACAAAAGCACCACATTGTTCATTCAAATTATCTGACACAACAATATTAGAAACATCTAAGTTTTTATTTTCTTTAATTTTTGCCTCAGCACTCATACGAGCAAGTTTTAAAAGCTCCATTTTTTCTTCATCACTTAATGAAAAACTAGAATCGTTTTTATCAGTAATAGAAATTGCCCAATAGCCCACTACCCTATCATCACTGCCATATGGCGAGTCACCAGAGTTTTTGTACTGAATTTTATTGTAGGAATATTTTTGATCGGTTAAATACATTAAACTTAAAACTGAATTCCATGCACAACAATTTGTAGAAAGATTTTTTATCCCGGTTTCAGAATTTACAACTTTAATCAACTCTTCAGGTTTGCCAGTTACTATAGCATTAGCAGTTGCTAAGTCAATATTTACAGCATCATTATAGCTTGGATAATGAGAAAAATCTGTTGAAACAATAAAAATATTTTCTTCCTTCCAATATGGCTTAAGTGCTTCTGCAATTTTTTTTGCATTTTGTTCTCCATCAAAACCAAGTATCATAGGCACGATTTGAAAATCATTTTTTAAATGATATTGCAAAAACGGCAATTGAACTTCTATACTATGTTCAGTTCTATGAGCATCGGGAACAAAAGAGATAAAATCATTATTTTTTATCAACTCATTGCAAACGTCAATATTAACTTTTACTTCGCCAAGCGGAGTTTCATAATTGCCTATGTTATAAATAGATACACCTGGAAAATATTTTGTATGACTTGAGCCAATGATAAAGACATTTTGATATTTTTTGTTCGGATTGATTTGATTTATAGCCGAAGCCGCCACTTCTCCACTAAAAACATAGCCAGCATGAGGCGAAATTATTGCTCTTGCATCATATTTTCTTTCTTCAGCTTTTGAAAAAAGAGTTTTCAAATCTTGGTTTAAACTTTCTTTAGTGCCGGCATAAAATTGACCAGCAACAGCAGCTTTACGGTTCATAATTGTAGGATTTTTTGTGTTCTGTGAAAATAAAAATAAGGAAAAAAAACAAAAAATTAAACAGAAAATTAAAATTGTATTTACACTTTTCTTATTCATATCTAAAATAGCTTTTTACAAATATAAGAAAAAAAAATGTAATTAACACATTATGCCATACAATTAAATCAATCTTCTCTTTTTCTCATATAATTCTGCCAAATTTTTCTCTGATATACGAAATCCAGTTCCGTGATTTCTAACACCACCAGAATCTTTTAAATACATTCTTAAATCAATCATAAGTTTGCTAGTTTCAAATGCATCTAAAAATTTTTCGGGAGTTGGATTTTCTAACAAATACGCTTCATTAAAATGAAAATGCTCAACATTATTTTCAATTTTATTATCAGCAAAAACTAACAATAAACGATCAAGTTTAGTCATAAATTTACCTGCTAAAACATAAGTGCTCCATTCTGCAATATTACCTTCCTCTGCAATATTTCTTAACACGATTAAGTTTTTTTGAGGTTCTGAAGCCAATATAAATCCCTGATTGGTTGGAGTTTTATTATTTACTGTTGTGTAAAGAGCCTGTCTGCCTTTGTCGTCTATATAGCCGTATTTTTTAATAATTTCTGTCTGCGAAAATTTCCACACACTACGATTAAAAGTAAAAAGAGTGATTAAAGAATTTGCATTTTTTCTAGTTGCTTTTACTCAACTCTACCTCCAATATCGGGAATGGCAATATTAGTTTCTGTTAATCCTAGCATATTTTCGAGTAAATGTCCAATACCTGTAGGACCTTTACGTTTAGTTGGTAAAAATCCTTCGTCCTTCAAGCTTTCAAGAGCCTTTATCAAATCTGGCAATCGCATATTTAAAATTTTTTACAAATAACAATATATTCATGTTTCATAGTTGAAGATGTTTTTCCTTTAATATTTGAAGGGCTATTTCTATATGGCATTCTTTTACTAGGAATATTTCTAACTATTGTTTCTAAATGAACAAAACCACAACTTTCAAAAATTTCAGCAGTAAGCTCATCGGTAGGAATAGTAACGCCTTTAACTGTTCTATTGCCAACAACATAACAAGCAAAACCACCTTTTTTTATAAGTTTTGAAACATTTTTTATTGAACTTTCATAGTCTTCATAAAAAGAAATAACATCTCTGGCTCTTTGAATATCTTTTGACTGAATTTTTAAAATGGCATCGTTAAGAATCTCACTATCAAATTTGTGATCATATTTTCGCTTTCTGCCTCCCATTAGAATATTATCTACTTGATTAGCTGTCTCATAACCAAGCCATTCATTAGCAAGCCTTGAATACTGCCCATATGCAACAGTAGTGCGAGAATCACCATATGGAGGAGATGTTACAACAATATCAACACTATTTGAATCTAAAAAATTGGGAATACCAACTACTGTATCAAATCCATAAACAATTGATTTAGTGTCGTTTGCACATATTGCACTAAATTCTTCTAAACCTAATTTATTCCTTTCAACTTTTGAAGACATTATTCCAAAAACGTCTTTATCTTCTTCAGGACAAAAGTTTTTGGATCTAACCATTTTAAACTCTCCAGATTTAACAAACGAAACATCTCTTACAGTTTCACTAAAAGCAACCTTAAAAAAGTTTTTTATAGAATCGTTACCAAGATTTTCAATATAATCAAGGATAGTTCCTAATTTTTCTTGTGTACTCTTACTAAACCAATAATCAATATTTGTAACATCAGGGATTATTTTGGAAGATGATTTTTTGTTTTGAAAATTTAATTCAAATAAATAATTTGTAAAACTATTAATTTCCGAGTTTAATAAATCTGAATTTATTTTTGTTGTTTTAGCAGTTGCAATTAGGCGTGCAAGTGGATTAAGATCTGTTCCAATTGCTGATATATTTTTAATATTTGCTTCAACTAATGATGTTCCAGTTCCGCAGTATGGGTCAAATAACAAGTCTCCTTCTTTTGCATAGTTTTTGATAATTCTCCTCGCCACTTGTGGAATCATCATTGCAGGATAAGAATGGAAACAATGTGTCAATTCTTTAGTATTTGCTTTCCTAAAATCCCAACTTTCATCGATTTTTTTAGAAACAGCAAATTTTGCTTGTATTACATCATTAATATCTTTCATCTTGACAAATATACATCATATAAACCAATATTAATAATTATATAACACATTTTTATTAACAAGCTTTAAATTTCAAATCTTCTTCAAACACATCAACAACTTAACAAAGAATCTAAAACTTAATTATCATTCTTTCGTAAAAAGTTTGCAATAATTTTACTTAATCTATCATTGGTTGTAAGTCTATAAATCTTGCCTTCTTTTGCTACAGAAATCTTACCTGTTTGTTCAGAAACAACAACAGTTAGAGTATCTGTAACCTCAGCCATTCCTAATGCAGAGCGATGTCGCAAACCAAAGTCTTTAGGTAATTCTGTGTTTGCTGAAACTGGCAAAATACATTTAGCAGCATAAATTTTATTATTTTCAATTAAAACCGCTCCATCATGCAAAGGAGCATCTTTGAAAAAAATAGATTTTAAAAGTGGAACACTAATATCTGCATTTAAGACTTCGCCTTGCTCAATAAAACTTTTTAAAGAAGCCTCACGCGAAATTACAATCAAAGCTCCTGTTTTAGCTATACTCATTTCATTTGCAGCTTGAGCGATATATTCAATAGAGCTAGTGCTATATCCTGATTGTAAACGCGAATCTCTAAGTATATTTAACTTGCTACGTTTTATGTATTTATTCCCAATAAGTAATAAAAATTGCCGAATTTCTTGCTGAAAAACTACAATCAAAGCAATAAGCCCCACTCCTATTACTTGCCCTAAAATAGAACTTATCAACTCCATTCGCATAGCTTTTACAAAAAGCCATACCAAATATATCAATGCAATACCAATAAAGATTTTTATTGCAGCAGTGCCTTTTATCAATGAGTAAAG
>ENA-UPXM01005563-UPXM01005563.1-activated-sludge-metagenome-genome-assembly--contig:-NODE-5563-length-12201-cov-14.612383_pt1 | contig 12201 bp, 7 predicted proteins | sample MGYA00238178_ERZ772708 | MGnify/ENA primary metagenome ERZ772708 (study PRJEB29002, sample SAMN05720212) | activated sludge metagenome | isolation source: anaerobic digester from wastewater... | reverse complement strand
TCAAGGAACGCCTGACCTTCGAGAACCCGGAGTTCATCGAAGCCAATCGCATGGGGCGGAGCACCTGGAATATACCGAGGGAGATACGAGCCTATGAAATCGAAGGGGGATTAATTATTTTGCCCAGGGGCTTCACTCGGCAGTTTATCCGCATCCTCCAGAGGGCAGGCTGCACGTACAAGATCGAGGATCAGCGCCGGGCCCTGCCAGAGGCCGATTTCAAGTTCACCGGAACGCTGAAGGACTTCCAGACTGAGGCCGTCAATGCAATGCTCTCCCGTGATTTCGGCACACTCTCTTCCCCGACAGGGAGTGGAAAGACGGTCATGGCCCTTGCGATTATCGAGGCCCGGAAACAGCCCACGCTCATCATCGTTCATAGCAAGGAACTCGTCAATCAGTGGGTTGAGCGGATCGGAACCTTCCTGGGCATCCCATGTAACGAGATCGGAATCATCGGCAACGGCAAGAAGACCATAGGCCCCCGGATCACCATCGGGATCATCAACTCAATTCACAAGGTGTCATCGGAGATCCGGGAGCACTTCGGACACGTAGTCGTTGATGAGTGCCACAGGGTGCCAGCACGCACATTCACAGAGGGGTTGAAAAACTTCGATGCGCGGTACGTGCTCGGCCTTTCGGCAACCCCATGGAGACGAGACAAGCTCTCCAGGCTGATTTATTGGAACGTGGGCGATGTGGTCCACAAGATCGACCAGGACACCCTTATGGATAGCGGGGATGTTCTCCGGGCCGAGGTGATCATCAGGGAGACAGACTTCAGAACATCCTTCGACCCATCGGAGCAGTACAGTCTCATGCTCTCGGAACTCACAGAGAACCAGAAGAGAAACGCTCTTATCGTGCAAGATGTGGCGCAGGAGGCCGAGGAAGGCTCCGGGGTGTGCTTGGTGCTAACGGACCGGAAAGCCCATGTTGAAGCCCTTATCGTGATGTTACAAGAGAAAGGCCTCAATGCCAAGGGGCTTCATGGCGACTTTTCCAACCGGGAGCGGCAGGCTGTTGTCGAGAATCTGAACAGCGGTGCTGTCAAGGCCTTGGTCGCCACGGGGCAACTCATCGGGGAGGGGTTCGATTGTAAAGAGCTCTCGACCCTGTTTCTCGCCTGCCCTATCCGGTTCGACGGAAGGCTCCTTCAATACTTGGGTCGTGTCCTCCGGCCCGCTCCTGGGAAAGATAAGGCGCGGGTATTCGACTACATCGATAAGAACATCGGTGTCCTGGAGAACTCGGCCAGGGCACGGCAACAGGTATACATGAGGGCATCGTGATGAAGAACAAATACTTCCTCTTTCCCATTCTGCAAAATATACCTGTTGAACTCACCGAAAAAAATCAATTCGTCCTATGGCGCTCGGAGGTCCGCGAGGGAAAGCCAACAAAGGTCCCGTATCAGGTAAACGGGCAACGCGCGAAATCGAACAACCAGATTACTTGGGCGAGCTTCCCCGAGGCATCAAAGGCCCTGAACAACGGTCGGAGCTTCGACGGTATCGGCTTTATGCTCACCTCAGATGATCACTTCACAGGTATCGACCTGGACAAGTGTCGTGACCTCGAGACTGAGACGATCGAACCTTGGGCCCTGAACATCATCGATGAGATCAACTCCTATACAGAAATCTCACCTTCAGGAACCGGTATCCGGATCTTCGTGAAGGATGCGAAGCTCCCGGAGCATGGGAGAAAGAATGGGAAGATCGAAATCTATGATTCCGGGCGGTATCTTACCCTCACAGGCCATCAAGTGGAAGGCACTCCTGCGACAATCGAGGGGCGCCAAGATGAAGTTCTCCAGCTGCATAAGCGGGTATTCGATCGGAAGCCCCAGGAGACACCCGGAGAGCAGGGAACACCACAACCCTCTGGTGATTATACTGATGGTGAGCTCTTGTCCAGAATGTTCCAGGCCAGGAGCGGGGACAAGATCCAAGACCTGTTCAATGGTAACTTCTCAGGTTATCCCTCACAGAGTGAGGCTGATCTTGCCCTCTGCATGCATCTCGCCTTCTGGACCTACAAAAACCCTGTGACTATGGATCGGATCTTCCGGCAATCAGGCCTCTTCCGCAAGAAATGGGATAAAATACACTACTCGAGCGGGAAGACTTACGGGGAGGAAACGATCAGGCGAGCTTGTGAAAGCACCTTGGAGACATTCAATGGCAGGTTGCAGACAGAAGGCCTGAAGGCATCAGTGCCAGGGGAAGCCATTCAAGAAACACCGGATGATCTCCAGGGCAACTCTGGAAATAATCTGGAGGAAAAGCGGCAGATCTGTACCCTGAAGGACGCTGTCCTTCCAGCTGAGGCATTCATCAATATCCCGGTAGAGCATAGGAGATGTTTCCTTCACCCATGGCTCAAGGAAAAGTCCCTGGTTGAGATCGTGGCCCCCCGGGGGCTCGGGAAGACCTGGGATGTCCTTTCTATTGCAATAGCCGCATGCTCAGGGAATGGATTCGGGCCTTGGGGTGGTCGTGATCCCGTGCGAGGCCTTTACCTCGACGCGGAAATGACCTCCCAGGACATTGTTGAACGCCTGAAGATGCTCCAGTTACCGACGGGTATCCCTCTATTCATTCTCAGCAACGACTTTGCCCATACCCTTGGAATCCCCCCTGCACATCTCGGGAACCCCGAGTGGAGGAAAATATTTAAGGAGTTTCTCGTCGGGGAAAAGATCGAGCTCGTGGTTCTGGACAACATCGCAAGCCTTACCCCTGGCTTTGACGAGAACTCGAAGCAGGATTGGGACCCTGTAAATCAATACCTTCTCGACCTCCGGCGCTCAGGAATCACGGTTATCTTCGTCCATCACTCTGGCAAGAACGGAACTTCCCGGGGCACCAGCGGGCGTGAAGACAACCTAGATATCGTGATCGAGCTCAGGAAGCCTCTGAACTACACATCGGAGGATGGCTGTAGGTTCATCAAACACTTCTCGAAATACAGGTTGCCACAAAGCGATCTCGCCCTGATCAGGGATACGGATTTTCGACTTATTCCCGAAGGAGACCACTACACATGGATATGGGAAGATGTAAAAAAAGAGGCGAAGAGAGAATGCCTACGGCTTCTCGCCAAGGGCATCGACCAAAAAACCATATGCGCGATTCTCCAGGTTACAAAAGGAACCGTCTCGAAGATGAAAACCGCCTTCATCAGGAAAGGATATCTCTCAGATAAAGGTCAACTTCTCCCCCCTGGTGAGCTTTATTTAGGGCCCAAATTGGAAACTTCTTTGGAAACTGAGGAGTAGGAAACCATATGGAAACCTTTGGAAACCGTTATGTTACGAAACAAGGAATTATGCCAATCTACAAGTTTCCACCATAGGAAACCACTCGTTAGTTTCCACACCCCCCAGTATGGGGGTGGAAACTGGAAACTTTTATAAGCGAAAACTCAAATCACAGCTGTGGAGGGCTTATGAAAGCTTGCCTGATACGTTGGGGCGTTCACTTCAGATGTCGTAAGTGAGGTGGATATAGGCGACCAATCTTTCTATGAGAACAAACCGCATAACCGGCTGGCAATGGAGCGCAGCGAAATTGCCAGCCGGTGTTGATGTGGATGTTAGGGGTTTTCATTTCATTCTTTTTCCGTCCAGTCCTTACAAATAACTTCAGCCTGTTCCAAGACAAGCTCGGTAGCACGAGCTTGCTTGTCCGGCGGGTAGCCGTATTTTCGAAGAATACGCTTGATAATCACACGCATTTGGGCCCGGACGTTTTCTCGGACGGTCCAGTCGATGGTAATGCTGTTTCGCACCGCCTTGACGAGTTCTTGAGCGATCAGCCGCAGTGTCTCGTCGCCGAGGACGGCCACTGCGCTATCGTTGACCTCCAGCGCGTCGTAGAAGGCTACCTCGTCATCCGTAAGCCCCAGTTTCTCGCCTCGCTGGCTGGCCTCGCGCAGGTCCTTCGCCAATGCGATCAATTCTTCGATCACCTGTGCCGTCTCAATGGCCCTGTTTTGGTATTTCTTGATTGCATTCTCAAGGAGCTCTGCAAACGAACGTGCCTGAACAACATTCTTTCTGCCGCGTGCCTTGATCTCGCCTTCCAGCAGCTTGCGTAGCATCTCCACCGCCAGGTTCCTTTGCGGCATGCCGCGCACTTCCGCCAGGAATTCATCGGACAGTATCGAGATGTCCGGCTTCTTCAGCCCGGCCGCCGCGAAGATGTCGATGACCTCATCGGAAGACACCGCCTTCGAGACGATCTGCCGGATGGCAAGTTCTATCTCTTCCGGGCTGCGGCGGCCGTCGCCCGTGCTCTTGGTCAGCACGGATCTCACAGCCTGGAAGAAGGCCACGTCGTCCCGAATCTCCAGCGCCTTCTCATGTGGAACGGCCAGCGCAAACGCCTTTGACAACTCGCCAACCGCCTTCACCAGCCGGTTCTTGCCGTCATCCTGGGCCAGCACGTGTTCCTGCGCCGCCGGGAGCACCGAAAGCCTTTCCTGAGGCCCGCCGGTTTTCCAAGGCGACCAGTCGAAACCGTGGAAAATGCCGCAGCAGACCTCGTACCGCTCCAGCATGACAGCCACAGCCTCTTCCTGGTCGATGGCTGTCTGGCCCTTGCCGCCGCTCTCGGTGTAGTTGGCCAGAGCGTATTTGAGCTGGTCAGCGAGGCCAAGATAATCCACCACAAGGCCGCCGGGCTTGTCATTGAACACGCGGTTCACTCGCGCAATGGCCTGCATCAGCCCATGGCCGCGCATCGGCTTGTCCACGTACATCGTGTGGAGGCATGGGGCGTCGAACCCTGTCAGCCACATGTCGCGAACGATAACTACCTTGAACGGTTCTTTCGGGTCCTTGAAACGCTTTGCCAATCCCTCGCGGCGAGGCTTGTTACGGATGTGAGCCTGCCAATCAACCGGGTCCGATGCCGAACCCGTCATCACGATCTTGAGGATTCCCATGCCATCGTCATCATGGTGCCAGTCCGGACGGACCGCCGTAATGGCCTTGTAGAGTTCGACACAGATGCGACGGCTCATGCAGACGATCATCGCCTTGCCGTCCATCGCCTCCAGTCGTCGCTCGAAGTGCTTCACCAGATCCTCGGCGATCAGATTCAACCGCCTCTCCGTCCCAACCAAAGCCTCGAGCTGTGCCCACTTGGTCTTCAGTCGCTCCTTGTGCTCGACCTCTTCGCCCTCGGTGGCCTCCTCGAACTCCTCGTCCAGCAGGGGGCGGGCGGTTTCAACGAGTTCCAGCTTTGCAAGTCGGCTCTCGTAGTAAATCGGGACGGTCGCCCCGTCCTTCACTGCCCGCTCGATATCGTAGATACTGACGTAGTCGCCGAAGACCGCGCGGGTGTTCTTGTCGGTCAGTTCGATGGGAGTGCCGGTAAACCCGATGAATGAGGCGTTCGGTAACGCTTCTCGCATGTGCCGGGCGAAACCGTCGATGAAGTCGTATTGACTTCGATGGGCTTCATCGGCAATCACAACGATGTTCCGCCGATCCGACAACAGCGGGTGCTGATCCTCGCCGTCGGTCGGGAAAAACTTGTGGACCGTCGTGAACACCACGCCGCCGGAAGAGGTCGTCAGCAACTCCCGTAGGTTCGCCCTGCTCTGAGCCTGCATGGGCTGCTGGCGAAGCAATTCGTGACAGCGCGCGAATGTTCCGTAAAGCTGGTCGTCCAGGTCGTTGCGGTCGGTGATCACTACCAGCGTCGGATTCTCCATCGCCGGATGCAGCACGACCCTCCCGGCGTAGAACGCCATCGTCAGGCTCTTGCCTGACCCCTGCGTGTGCCACACTACGCCGACCCGCTTGTCGCCGCCCGCTCCGGCAGCCCGAACGGTTGAATCCAGTGCCAGGTTCACCGCGTGGTACTGGTGATACCCGGCCATCTTCTTGATAAGGACGCCGCCACCTACATCCTCGAACACAATGAAGTGCCGGATGAGGTCCAAGAACCGTCGCTTCTCAAAAGCACCTTCCAGTATGACCTGAAGCTGGGGCAGCTTCGTATCGGCCAGTTCCTCACCCTCGATGGTCCGCCAGGGCATAAACCACTCGCGGTCGGCTGTAAGTGTCCCGATTCGCGCCTGCACGCCGTCAGAAATCACCATCGCCTCATTGAACGAGAACAGCGACGGAATCTGGATCTTGTAGGTCTGAAGCTGGTTGAACGCCGACCAGATAGTGGCATTTCCGGTGGCGGCATTTTTAAGTTCCATCACCACCATTGGCAGGCCGTTTATGAACAGCACCACGTCAGGCCGACGTTCGTGCTGGTTCTCGACCACGGTAAACTGATTGACCGCCAGGAATTCGTTGTTCTCCGGCTCATCATAATCGAGCACACGGACGAGATCGCCGCCAATCGATCCGTCCTTGCGCTGATACTCGACCGGGACGCCATCGACCAGGTACTTGTGAATCACCTGGTTGTTCGCCACGAGCGATGGTGAATCTGGTATTGTTATCTTGCGGAACGCCTCCTCCAACGCATCCGCTGGCACCTGCGGGTTGAGTCGCTGGAGCGCCTGCCGTAACCGACGCGAAAGACAAACCTGGCCGTAGTCGTCTCTCTCGGCCATCGCTTCGCCCGGAGCGATCTCCAGGCCCGATATAATCAGGTAACCCAAGCTCTCAAGCCAAGCCAACGCGGCCTGCTCTATGACAGATTCACTAAAACTGCTGGTACTCATTAGGCCGCACCCCCTTCCTGATCGGTATCGCCTGTCTGATCTTCGGTTTCGTCCTTGGCCTCATAATCGGTCAGGAGTTCGCGGTAGGCTTCTTGGTCAATGTCGAACAAGATCTCACTGGGCTTGTACTCAAACGTAAAGATGCGAACTATCTGGTTCTGTTCATCAATCCACTCGTTGAACTCTGTCAGCTCCCGATAGACCAGACGACGCGCTGGTCCATCAACGGGATAATGCCGGTGTGCACGGAAAAGAAAATTAACGATCACATCGGCGGCGCGAGCAGCCAGTTGAGCCTGAACGACATCAAGCTGTTCTGTGTAAGCGTCTTTCCCATGAGACGCGAACCCTTGTGTGTTGCGTAGCTCGCATATGCCCTGGATTGCGGTCTGCAAGCCACCAATAGTCTTCTTCAGGGAAGCTGCTACATCCGCAGCGCCATCAAGGCCTTCCGGTACAAGCTGCAATTTGCCCACCGTCTCCTTTAGTAGGCGCGGCAGATCCCATGCGTGGTCACATTCATGGCCCCGGTCCTTCAGGATTGTTTTACAGGCGGATTCGATCAGAGTCTTTGCCAGATCGAAGGAAAGGCCCGGATTCTCGCCGACGGCCTTCTCTATCGCGATGACCTGTTGTTCGAAGTAAACAGCGTCAGTTGCCAGCACCTCACGTGCACCAGCCATTACGAATGTTGTGGTGGCTTGAGCCTCTACCATCAGGTGCACCTCTCGACGATTCGCTCGGCTTCCGCAATGACAAGGTCACCCGAAATGAGTTTGGGCAGCAATGCGTCACGGACGGCAACGAGAGACCCAATCTGGTCATGCAGCACTCGTTGCTTCGCGTAGAGTGGATTTATCACGCGGCCGAACTCTTTGTTCACCTCTGACGATCCGTGGATGACCGGGATTGCTTTCATGTTTGTTTGACTAAGCTTCGGCTGAACAGCACCTGTTACAAACGGAGTTACGTACACTTGTTGGAGTAACAGGAGCAGATGTTCGTCTGTGACACCGCCTTTGGCTTTGAGAACGTGCGCGTGATTGTTGACCCAGAATTTACCCCACACGTACTGCACTACCGGATTGCATGCCATGGTAACGACAGAACCATCCTCGCCAACGAGCACATAGATGCCGTCGAACAAGAAATCATCCACATAATCGACAATACCAGCAGCTCCATAGTAGCGGTACGAGCCCTGCCGCTTCTGCCGCTCACGGCTCGATAGTGGAATGCGATTCGAGTCGTGGATATCAATAATCTCGCCCAGCTGCCCGACTCTCCATCCCCTCGGAATCTCACCCAGGCCGGAATCTTCGAAGGCGTTTGGAAAGAGAGCAGCAGTTTCGGGTTTGAGGCCGGGCGGCTTCTGCCCAGAGGCCTTGGCGCGGACGGGGTCGAAGTCTACGAACCAGCTCTTGAAGATCGCCCGTGCCGTATCTTCGAGCGTCCGGTTCATCCGCCGGTTCAACTCGATCTTGTCGTCCAGCGCCCCCAGAATGCATGCGATGGCTTGCTGCTCGAGGGGTGGAGGAAGTGCAATTCGCAATTTGGCTAAACGTGCCCGACTAAGTTCTGTCTGCCCCGTTGAGCCCTCTGCGAGAGCTTCGATTTCAGGCTGGTACTTTCTTAACGCGAATCCGAGGTAGCGAGGGAATACCTTCTGTGGGTCAGCTCTTACAATGGTTATATGGGAATCAACGGTCGCAGCCTCGGGAAGCGTCAGTACTTGGGCGACACGCCCAAGGGTTCCGACGCCAGTTGAGTTAACCAGAACATCGAACGGCTTTAGGACGCGCTCTTTTGAAATTCGTTTCACAGCGGGGTCGGTGCGTCTAGCTTGGTCTAATAAAACGCGGCCATCCCGCACGCACTTCTGATTTAGGACCATCAATCCTTCTCGGTCAACATAGGACGGAGCTGCGCCGCGATTTAGAAAAGCGCAGATCTCTTCAAGAGGTCGGTCGCGCCATTCACTCGCCATAGCCGATGTCCTCCAGATTAGCCCAGATGATCTGATCGAGCTTCTCGGCCTGTGCGCTCTGCTCGCGCAAAGCGGTTGTCAGTCTAGCCATCTTTTCCTCGAAGGGTTCGCCGTCGTCTTCGACCTCGGCTGCTCCGACATAGCGGCCGGGCGTGAGGATGTGGTTGTGATGGCGAATATCATCGAGCGTGGCACTCCTGCAGAAGCCGGGCATATCTTCATAAGCCCCGGCAGACTTATCTCCCCGCCAAGCGTGGTATGTGTTCGCGATCTTGCGGATGTCCTCCTCGGTCAGTTCACGGTGAACGCGATCAATCATCGTCCCCAGCTTGCGGGCGTCGATGAAAAGCATCTGGCTGCGCCGGTCGCGGAAGCGGCCGTTCTTTTTTTCGCGGGCGATGAACCAGAGGCATACGGGAATTTGGGTGGAATAGAAAAGCTGGCCAGGCATCGCCACCATGCAGTCCACCAGGTCGGCCTCGATGATGTTCTTGCGGATTTCGCCCTCGCCCGATTGGTTCGAGGACATCGAACCGTTGGCAAGAACGAAGCCCGCCAGACCGGTCGGGGCCAGGTGGTGAATGAAGTGTTGAACCCAGGCAAAGTTCGCATTCCCGGCTGGCGGTGTGCCGAATTTCCATCGCTTATCGTCCTTGAGCAGTTCCCCTCGCCAGTCGGAATCATTGAAAGGCGGATTGGCTATGACATAGTCTGCCTTAAGGTCGGGGTGCAGGTCGTGATGGAAGCTGTCGGCGTGTTCTTTCCCAAGATTGTTCTCGATCTGACGGATGGCAAGATTCATCTTGGCCAGCCGCCACGTGGTGTGATTCGACTCCTGACCAAAGATGCTGACATCAGCTTTTGCTTTTCCACCATTCCCATTGCCGGTGGCGTGGGCTTTTACGAATTCCACCGACTGAACAAACATGCCTCCGGAGCCGCAACACGGGTCGTAGACTCGACCCTTGTAAGGAGCCAGCATTTCGACCAGAACACGGACAACGCAACGTGGCGTATAGAATTGGCCGCCCTTCTTACCCTCGGCGCTGGCGAACTGAGAGAGGAAATACTCGTAGACCCGGCCGAGAATATCCTTGGAGCGGTTGGCCTTATCTCCCAGACCGATGTTGCCGACTAGGTCGATTAGCTGGCCGAGGCGCTGTTTATCGAGACGCGGGTGGGCGTAATCCTTGGGCAGCACGCCCTTGAGCGAGGGGTTGTCGCGCTCGATGGCGAGCATGGCGTCGTCGATGACCTTGCCGATGGTCGGCTGCTTGGCACTGGCCTTGAGATGAGACCAGCGAGCCTCCTTTGGCACCCAGAAAATGTTGACGGCCCGGTACTCGTCCGGATCTTCAGGATCGGCTCCCTGTGCACGGTCATCTTCGAGCTTGGCGTGCTGCTCTTCGAAGGCATCGGAGATGTACTTAAGGAAAATCAGCCCGAGCACGACGTGCTTGTACTCAGCGGCGTCCATGTTGGAGCGGAGCGCGTCGGCGGCACGCCAGAGCTCGGATTCAAAGCCCAGATTTGCTCCGTTGTTGTCTTTGGTCATTATATAAAACCTCCCATTTGTCCTGTTCATTTGTAAGTCATTGCACCTAACGTACCGATCGCATGTGGCTGAAAGCCGCCCGGTGCATTGGCGGGTTAGGTTTTTTCTCTAGCTCGCCGCGAGTTTATTTTATCTCTCAATTTTCTTGCCCTTTGCCATATACCATCCCAGTCGTTTAAAATCTTTAAATATTCAGCAGATTCCTCTTCTGTGAGGTATTCATGAGGGTTTTCTGAAACATGATAAGGATATTGTGAACAATACTCATCAATTTTACTTATTCGTGAATGAGCATCATTGCCAAACCCGGATTTCAGATATTCCCTCCAGTCATTCTTTCCTCTTTTATCATTGCAATCCTGACATGATGGAACAATATTACCTAAACAAGTTTCTCCATGATGAACCACTGGAATCAAATGATCAGGGACAATACCTGTGCGAGGATTACCTGTATCTTCACACCCACAAAACGCACATTTGTTGTTAAAAAATACTTTTATAACCTGCCATTCATTTTCAGTAAGGAGGCGATGACTTAAAACCTCTCTCATACCCCTCTGAACATGGTAATTCATTCTCGAAAAATGCTTAGTGTTAGCCATAATTAAAACCTAACAAAAAATATGCAGAATCAATTTTGTGTTCTCATATATAACATCAGACAAAGACATATTCATAATATATAATATTCATTGGATGGCGAGCTTTATGTATGCTCAGACGATACAGATATTATTCGAAAATTATAGTCCTTATTCACAGGTTAAATGAAAGATAACTATAGAGACTGTCGAATATGTTTTTCAATTAGTCACGATCTGGTCGGACAAAACTTAAGAAAGGGGGTTAATATTGGGTCGGGTTGTAGCTACTATAGATCCTTCCGGGTCGCTGAACTCCAGCCACGCTGCGAGCGTTTCTTCCCACACCCGATGAAGTGCCGCGTCGAGCTCCGGTGCCGGATTTGGATTGGTGTTTCTTGTGCTCAGAGCCTTCTCCCTCTCCGCGATCGCTACTTGATCGTAGCTCTCCATCATCGCCTGTTCGTGGTTCTGGAGGAACTCTTGGAGTTTGCCTCTGAGTTTCAGATCCCGGTAGGTTTTCGGAGCCTGATCCCTCAGAGCGGTCTCGATCATGCTCAACCGATCCTTCTGTCTGCTGGCGAGTGTCAGTAATGGTAAAGCCATCCTTGCCCCTTTCGTTACAACGTCGAAGCCATACTTTTTCCAAAGTAATTCGTGCAGAATTACTGCTCTTTCATCAACCTCACCATTAAAACCAAAGTTATCGAAATCAGCCCAGATGTTGTGCTTTGGTTTATCTACCTGGACCGTATAACGGGAGTAATTTCTTCACCAGAAGAGGTCCCGGTCTTTTCAGTTCTATCACCGCTGGCTTCTTCGAGTCTCGGCTATGAAGGTGAACCTCCCTGCCCTTCCGTTGCAATCTCGGACGTTTTAAGCGAAGTTTTCTTGAGACAGGCAGAAGTCTTAGTAAGTGCCTTACTAATAATCATTGCAAAATACCTTATCTAAGCGACGCGCCAGGGAGTTGAATACATTGTCATAATAGGGGAATAGCAGAGGTTTGTCAACGTGACTAAGTCATCGGCGATGTTAAGATTTCATATATTATACCCTCGAATTCCGGCCACACATAAATCACTTCCTAGGAATCAAGCCGGTTTCCAGGGGTTTTCCCCCAGGACCGAAAAAATGACAGGCGACCATCTCTAACCCCTTATTCAAATATTAAGGTTTTTGTTCTAAATCCGTTGGGTTAGACAGGGGAAACTTTCTATTTTTCACTGGCCAATTATCAAGGCAAATTAGGGGGCGTTTATTATCTCGTGTTAGCCATATGTTAACCAGGAGGTTTTCAATGTCTTGTAGAGCGTCTTGCGCCCAGCAGGTTTCGAACCTGCTACCTTTGGATTCTTAGCCAGAAACCTATT
>ENA-UPXM01005545-UPXM01005545.1-activated-sludge-metagenome-genome-assembly--contig:-NODE-5545-length-12233-cov-5.229020_pt1 | contig 12233 bp, 12 predicted proteins | sample MGYA00238178_ERZ772708 | MGnify/ENA primary metagenome ERZ772708 (study PRJEB29002, sample SAMN05720212) | activated sludge metagenome | isolation source: anaerobic digester from wastewater... | reverse complement strand
ATCATCATTTAAATTCATTTCTTCAATAATATTAATTTCTCCAAAAATTAATATACTGCGCTATATCTATATTTTTTTATACATTTTTTCCCTTTTTGCCAATTGCTGTGCTATACTAGCACTCGAAACATTTAAAAATACACCATGGTTCAGTTACTAGCATTTTTTTGCATATATAAACACGCAAAGAAGGAGTATGCCATGAATTTAACAAAACAACTGTTCATAACAATTCAGGCCGGGCTTTTCTTCTGTTTCAACTGCTTTTTCATCTATGAATTTGCAGTACAGGGAAAACGCATAGAAACAGCATTAGAATCAAAGAAAGCCGAAATTTCAGAAATCGTAACCCGTTCAACAGCTTTACCGCTTACATCGGATAATGAAAATGAAATTGCCTCAATAATTCAGGCACTGCTACTTAATCAGGATCTTCTGTCTATCGAAATAAGCGATATTGCAGGTGTTTCCCTCGCCAAAGCCGAAAAAGAATTTATAGGCACAGCCTCAGTCTCAGAGCATCCGATTCTTGTGAATAATTCGAAAATCGGCTCTGCTGTTATAACGCTGACAGATCATTACGTCCGCAATGCAAATAGGTCTATTATGATTGAAGTTGCACTTCTTCAACTAATAATCTTTCTGCTGATGTGCCTTATTGTATATCTTATTGCCGCCCGTCTTATGGTTCTTCCTCTAAAAAAGGTGGACCGTATTATTGACGACATGGCCGAAGGGGAGGGAGATTTATCGGTCAGTATTCCGGTTAATGATAAAAGCAAAGACGAACTGTCTCTACTTGCAAAACATGTAAATCTTTTTACCGGAAAACTTAAAAATGTAATTATTAGTCTTAAAAAGGTAGGCAACGAAAGCAGAACCCTTAGTTCTAATCTAGCAGAGAATACACATACTATTTCTTCTTCTGCTGCACAAATTGCAGCCTCTATGGGTTCTATGAAAGAAAGAACAGGGTATCTGCAGGACGAAGTAAATAATTCAAGTTCACAAATGTCCCGTATCAGCTTATTCATTGAGAAAGTTGCAGGAATGATTGAAAACCAGGCTGCCGCAGTTAACCAGTCGTCTGCCTCTATTGAGCAGATGATTGCCAATGTTGCGAATATTGAACAATCAACAGAAAACAAATTGAGTGTTATTAAAGAACTGGAATCACACGCGCTGCAGCTTGATAAAGATATGACAAAAAATGTACAGGATATGGAAGCAACCGCAGCATCTACTTCTGTCATTTCAGAAATGATCTCTGTAATAAACAGGATAGCAAGTCAAACAAATCTCCTTGCTATGAATGCAGCAATTGAGGCTGCTCACGCAGGACAATTCGGTAAAGGATTTTCTGTTGTTGCAGATGAAATACGTAAACTGGCTGAGCAAACAGCCTCTAATGCAAAAAATATTTCATCTTCGCTTAAAGATATTGTAACAAAAATAGACAACACAACCAAACAGACCCAAAACTCAAGTCATACAATTACTACCGTTATTTCCGGTATTTCTGATGTAACCGGCGGTATGAACGAAACAATGTCGGGATTAAAAGAAATAGCAATCGGAAATACTCAAATCACAGAAGCCTTGTCCGAATTAAATAGAATGACACAGGATATTAAGGTATCGGGAGACGAAATGCAGCATGATTCTGCCGCAATAGCTTCTTCCTTTACTAAAATCACCGAAATAATGGATGAAAATAAAAAAGGTATAGATGAAATAACAAACGGCGTACATGTAATATCTGATGAGCTTTTAACCCTTAGTTCTCTTTCAAATAAAAATGCAGAAAACATTAATACACTGGAAAATGAATTATCAAAATTCAAGACTGAGTAAATGTTTCTACCTTAGATGTAAAAAACTTTTTTAAAAACTTGAAAATTCGGCGTTGCCGGAAGAATTTTTTATATTGGAGGTTTCTTTATGGGAACAGCATTCGAAGAAGCAATGAAGGCGCGGATCAAAAAAGGATTCAGCGAATGGAACGGCGGCTATGAGGGTTGGTTAAAATGGTGCAACACACTATACGAGCCGGATTCTCATTACAATGTATATGGACAGCACTGGACCCTCCAGCAGTATAAAGACGCAATGGGTCAATTTTTCAAGGGCTTCGATATAGAACTGGGTGAATTCCATAACATAATGGCCGAAGGCGAATGGGCAGCTATCCGCTATGTTGTATATGTAACAAACAAGCAAACCGGTGAAAAAATTAAACAGGAAACCATGGAATTTGTTCATTTCAAAGACAATCCTGAGCCGGTTGGAGCCCGGGTTATAGAGGGCTGGGCTTTATCAGACAAACCTATTAACACTCACTAAGGTCAAGGGGAAAAGCAGCGCTTTTCCCCTTTTTATCTACTTTCCTCATTTTTTTATGAAAGACCGACGGTATTCAGGAATAAATAAACACTAAATTTGACCGCTTCTCTTTCAGTGTGCACTCCCAACAGCATTTTCAATCGATTTTAGTATAACATTACTCGATAATGTCGCACCGCTTATTGCGTCTACCTTTGTCAACCCATTCATTGTTAAATATCTATTTCTAGGATATACTTCATATGAAAAAGTATTATCTTATCTGTTTCCCATGAGGTTCTATTATGCTTTGGGGTTTTCTCATCTGTCTTGTATGTATTGCTCTTTTTTGTTTTTTCCTAACTGCTGGTATTATTATTTTAAAGTCCCAATTTAAGCCGGTTGATACATCGGCAAACACCGGCAATGAAACTTCTGAAATCCCCGGCGTCAGCTCAAGTCTGACCGCACATGTTCGCGATCCCGTCATAATGACGCCCTTATTAGCAGCTAAAAAAAGATGGACTTCTTATCCTGTACAAAAGCTAAATATCCATGCAAAGGATAAAACACCTCTTTGTGCATATTTTTGGCGTTCAGATGACAACTTTAGTGAAGAAGCCGTAATCCTCCTGCACGGATTTATGGATTCCGCTGCAGGGATGGCTTATCTGGCAGAAGAATACCACCGCAGGGGTTTTTCGGTCCTATCAGTTGACATGAGAGGACACGGCTCAAGCGGCGGTAAATATATAACTATGGGATACAAGGATGCAGAAGATGTCCTGCTGTGGATAGATCAGCTTTATATCCTCCTTGGTAAAGGAGTAAAAATTATTCTGCATGGAGTCTCTATGGGATCTTCGGCGGTTCTTCGATCTTTGTCGCTGCCTCATTTTCCCGATAAATCTGTTTTTCTTGCCGTCAGCGACAGCTGTTTTTCAGATTATTCACAACAGATGGATATTCATCTTTCTTCTCTTTTCCCCAATAAAGGCTTTCAGAAGGGTATTAAATTTTTACTGCTCAAATTTTTATCGCTCAGTAATTTTATTCTGCAGGGGTTCTTTTTTTCTTCGCACTCACCTTTGAAGGCTCTGCAAAAAAGAAATAAGCTCCCCTCTTCCTCGGTACCGGTTTTATTCTTCCATGGTGAAAATGATTCAATGGTTCCCCTTTCTTCGGCCAAAACATTGTACAACGCTGCTGCTGAACCTAAAAAACTGGTTGTTGTATATAAAGCCTTACACATTGGAGCTTTTTTTTATGATTCTGAAATGTATATGAAAACAATAATTGAATATAGAGATTCTAAAAGTTGAAAAGGGCGTAAAAAAGGCCGCTAAAGGAGGAGGGAAAAGCGGCCCTTTTTTTCTGACGTTTTTTGCTGTACTTTGATAAATTATAGCATAATTACAAAAATGTCAATGCTTTTTTCGCATTTAATGCGTTTTAATGCATTTTTTTACAAAAATATGTAAAAAATAGCGTTTTTCTACAGTTTAACATAATATATCTATACACTTTTTGGAGGTTTATATGAAAAAAGCAGGAATTATTGGAGCGATGAAGGTTGAGACAAACCTTTTACTTAATGCAATGAGGGTTTTTGGAGAGGTAAAAGAAACTATAATAGGAAGAAATACTTTTTATGAAGGAAAAATCGCAGGTGTTTCAACGGTTCTTGTACAATGCGGTATTGGAAAGGTAAATGCAGCTATAAGTGCACAAATTCTTATATCAGTTTTTTCTGTTGATTTTATTATTAATACAGGTATTGCAGGTTCGTTATCTGACGGTTTAAAAGTATTAGATATTGTTATTTCCACTGATGCAATGTATCACGATTTTGATGTAACAGGTTTCGGCTACCCTGATTGTACCATTCCAGGAATGGAAACTTCTATCTTTTTTGCTGACAAACATCTTATTGAGCTGGCTGTAAAAGCGTACCAGTCGGGCGGGTTTAATCAAACAATTTTAACAGGCAGAATTGCGACAGGCGATGTTTTTGTCGCTTCAAAAACCCTTAAAAATGCTATAATTAAAAAATGCAAACCCTTATGCGTGGAAATGGAAGGAGCCTCTGTTGCTCATACTGCTTTTTTAAACAATATTCCTTTCGTTATTATCCGCTGTATTTCCGACACGGCAGATGAAGGTGCAGTTTCGGGTGATTATTTTGAGCAAAAAGCCGCAGAAATATCAGCTTACTTAGTAAAAAATATAATGGAGCATATTTAAAATGAAAAAAACACCATACAAAGTTGAAAGTTTTAACTTAGATCACACAAAGGTGACCGCCCCCTATGTTAGAACGGCCTCAACGAAAACCGGGCCAAAAGGCGACATCGTAAGTAAATACGATATCCGTTTTACCCAGCCGAACAAGGAAACTATGTCCACAGCCGGTATTCATACCATTGAACACTTAGTTGCAGAATATATACGTGATGAGCTTGACGGTATTATAGATTTTTCTCCCATGGGCTGCCGCACCGGATTTTATCTCACGGTCTTTGGAAATCTGAGCGAAGCTTTTATAGCAGAAAAAATGCTGAACGTTCTTCGTAAAGTTGCTTCCTGGCCGGATGACATAAAGGTACCGGGACTGGACCCAAAGGAATGCGGCAATTACAAAGAACACAGTCTTACCGATGCAAAACTTTGGGCGCAAAAATGGGTTACAGGCATAGAAAAAAAAGGCTATTCATGCTATATATAAGGTAATATTTCCCCCAAAAAAACATGTAAGGAATTACCATGATTTTAATTTTCTCTTTCCTTATTATTTTATCTATGCTCTCTTCTAAATTGAGCTCAAAAATAGGACTTCCTCTTCTTATTGTTTTTATACTAATAGGGCTCATCGCAGGAAGTGATGTGCTAAATCTTTTCTACTTTGATAACGCGAATCTCACTAAGCAGATTAGCGATATTTTGTTAATTTTTATTATTTTTGATGGCGGTTTTAGAGTTCAAAGGAAAAGTCTTAAAGAAGCAGCAGGAGCTTCATTAACTTTAGCAACACTTGGAGTTGTCCTAACAGCTGCAGCCCTTGGACTCTTTATACATTTTGTTTTAAAAGTTGAACTATTACGGGCTTTTCTTATAGCTTCAATAATTTCATCAACAGATGCAGCTGCCGTGTTTATGATTACAAAAGAACGGCCAATTAAAGAAAAATTAGCTACGACCCTAAATGTAGAATCTGCAGCCAATGACCCTATGGCCATTCTTTTAACGGTAACTGTTATTCAGCTCCTTACAGAAGGAATTAAGTCTCCTTTTATTATCTTTCTTTCACTTATTTGGCAGTTTGCCGGTGGTGTTATAATTGGCTTCATTCTTTCTAAGATCACAATTTTTATTTTTAATAAATTCAATTCAGACAACCGTGGCAATTATAATGTATTAATGATTGGTATGATTTTATTCACCTACAGTCTCGCTGTTCTAGTAAAAGCCAATGGAATAATTGCTGTATTCTTTATGGGTTATTGGCTCGGCAATTCTAAATTTGCTGCTAAGCAGGGTGTGAATAACTTTTTGGAAAGTGTTTCAAGTATGTGTAACGTAGGTCTCTTCCTCCTTTTAGGACTTCTTGCATTCCCAAGCAGATTTGTAAATATCTGGAAAGAGGGGTTAATTGTTATAGCAGCAATGATTTTCCTTGCACGTCCTATAGCAGTTTTTCTTTGTACTCTTCCTTTCAAGTATAGTTTTAAGGAAAAAATCTTCCTTACCTGGGGAGGAATAAAGGGAGCTGTTCCTATTGTATTAGCAACCTATCCTGCTGCTGCCGGTCTCGATTCAAACGGTTTTATTTTTGACATTATCTTTTTTGCAGTTTTTACCACGTGTATTCTGCAGGGAACTACACTAGGTTTCTTATCAAAACTTTTTAAGTTTACAGTCCCCAAAAAACCTTCTAATCCCTATATTGTTGAACTTCATTCGACTCAAGCAAGCGATATAGAAATGTTTGAAATACATATTTCTGAAGATTCAGTTAGTATTAATAGAAAAATTTCCGAGCTCCCCCTTGGACAAAATATTCTCATAAGCTCAATTATCCGCGACGGCAGGATTATTTTACCAAAAGGTAATGTACATATTAAAGCAAATGATATATTATTTATTTTAGTTCCAGCTGATGACATTGACCGCATTAACTTACTGCTGAATCAGTGTAACGGTCTCGACGGTCCATGTGATTTAAAGAAACTATCTACATAATATAGGACAAATATGTGTCATTAATTCATAAAATTAAAGAAACTTCTCTTTCTGTAGTTCCTATTATGCTTCTTGTGATTCTGCTTCATTTTACTGCTGCACCGCTTGATGCAACTACTTTCATTCATTTTCTTTCAGGCGGAGTACTGACTATAATCGGCCTGTCGTTATTTCTCCTCGGTGCAGATATTGGTATTCTTCCAATTGGAGAAAAGGGCGGAGCAGCATTAACCAGTAAAAAAAATATGCCGCTTCTTCTTAGCGTTTCTTTTGCTATTGGTTTTATTATTACCTTTGCTGAACCGGATGTTCAAGTTCTTGCCCATCAGGTACAGCTAATAAACCCTGCTGTCAATTCTCTTATTCTCGTAACCATGATTTCCACAGGTGTAGGTTTTTTCGTTTCACTCGGATTACTTAGAACAGTTCTTAATATGCCTATTAAGCTATTTTACCTAATATTTTATATAATTCTTTTTGTGCTCGCTGCTTTCACTTCGTCAGACTTTTTATCAGTTGCATTTGATGCAGGAGGAGCAACAACAGGTCCAATGACAGTTCCTTTTATTCTTGCTCTAGGTATGGGGGTTGCAGCTGTTCACAACAGAAAAGGCTCTCATGATAACAGTTTTGGACTAACCGGTCTAGTTTCAATCGGACCAATAATTGCTGTAATTGTACTCGGAATTATCTTAGGAAATACTGGTCCGGAAGCTGTTTACACGACATCCGAACATTCCCTTGAGTTTCGTCATATATTAGTAGATGAGTTCTGGGAAGTTACAAAAGCACTATTACCATTGGCCGGATTATTTGTTGCATTCCAAGTCTTTCTTATGAAAATGCCATCGAAGCAAATTGTGAGGATGGCTTTTGGTTTAATTTATAGCTTTATTGGACTTGTCTTATTTTTAACCGGTGTAAATTACGGTTTTATTCCAGCAGGAACAGAGCTTGGTGCTATTTTAGGACTTCCTGAAAATCAAGGTATTCTTTTAGTAACTGGTGCCATTATGGGAGCGGTTGTTGTCTGTGCCGAGCCCGCAGTCTGGGTTTTAACACGACAGGTTGAACACATAAGCGGTGGTAGCATTAAGAGAAAAACACTTCTTATTGCACTTGCCTGCGGTGTGTCACTATCAGTTTTATTTTCTATGTTAAGAGTAACCCACGGTTTTAGCATCTGGTATTACCTTATTCCCGGCTACTCTATAGCATTGTTTTTAATGATTTTTTGCCCTACTATGTATACAGCTATTGCATTCGATTCGGGCGGTGTTGCTTCGGGGCCTATGACTTCAACATTTATTCTATCTTTTACATTAGGCGCATCAAAAGCCTCCGGCGGTAACCCGGTTACTGATGCCTTTGGCGTAATTGCTATGGTTGCAATGACGCCTCTAATCGCTATTCAAATTCTGGGAATCTTGTCTACTAAAAGAGGAAAACACTCATGAAAATATTAACCGCTATTGTTCCCCACAATCAAGGAGAGGTAATAGCCGAAAGCGCTAGAAAGGCGGGTGCTGCCGGAGCAACGATTCAACAGGGAAGAGGTACTGCTCATAATCAAATTCTTCAAATGCTCGGCTTAGGCGACAGCGAAAAGGATATTGTCTTTATTGTAGTACCTATGGATTCCTACCCTGCCATTGAAAAAGCTATTGTAGATAAATCCAAACTTGCAAAACCGCATTATGGTATTCTTTTTTCCAGACATGTACACTATTTCCTAAAGAATACTGACGTAATATTTGACCAGCAGATCGAGGAGGCGGATTCTATGAAAAATACAAACACCCATGAACTAATAACTATCATTGTTAATGCAGGTTTTGCAGATGATGCCATGGAAGCGGCTCGTAAAGCCGGTGCATCGGGCGGAACAATTCTTAATGGCAGGGGAACAGGAAGGGCCGAAGATGTTTCTTTTTTCGGGATTACCATCGTTCCGGAAAAGGAAGTTCTGTTAATTCTTGTAGAAAAAGGAAAATCTTCGGCAATTCTTGAGGCCGTAAAAAATCTGGACTGTCTTGTAGGACCCGGAACAGGTATAGCATACTGCACAGAAGTTTCAGACTTTGTTCAGCTTGGAAAAGAAACGAAATAAGGAGTGTTTATGATTTCTTCATATAGTGAAAACCCGATTATTAAAGCAATTTTTGAAAGAAGAAGTATTCGTTCTTTTACAAATAAGGCTGTTTCCAAAGATGATATTGAAGTAATCGTTCAGGCTGGTTTATACGCCCCAAGCGGAAGAAACAGGCAAGACTGGCAGTTCACCATTGTCACAAAAAGTGAACAGCTAATTAAGCTTAACAATGAAATAATTAAGGCTCAAAATAGAAATCAGGATTACGTATGTTACTACGGAGCACCGGTATTAATTATAGTTTCTTCGCTTGCCTCAAATGATCTTTCACCTTTTGACTGCGCCTGTGCATTGGAAAATATCTTCCTTTCTGCTCATGCCTTAGGCCTTGGTACCTGCTGGATTAACCAGCCTGGAGCCTCCACTAATGACGAAGGAGTCCGCGCTGTTCTTTCAGAACTTGGAGTGCCGAATAACCACAATGTCTACGGCTGTGCGGCGCTTGGTTATGCAGCAGACACACCCAAACTTCCCCCCAGAAAAGAAAACGCAGTCTTGTGGGCATAACAATGCAGGAAGAAAAAACCTCCTCCCACTCAAAGCAGAATCTTTGCGCAACCGCTATTCAATGCAGTATTCTTTCTCAATATAAAGAACTAACTGCACATAAAATACATATATTTGATGAAATAGACTCGACAAATACAGAAGCTAAAAAAAGGGCACAAGAAGAATTTCATCACGGTACCGTAATACTTGCAGAAAAACAAACTGCAGGCCGGGGGAGGTTAGGAAGATCTTTTTTTTCACCTTCACAATCTGGTCTTTATATGTCTGTCATTTATCATGTTGAACATCTCGATCCCATGCTCATTACTGCTTTATCTGCTGTGGCAGTAACAAGGGCAATACATGACGTATATAGAATTGAAACATCCATTAAATGGGTTAACGATGTGTTCCTTGACGGTAAAAAGGTGTGCGGAATCTTAACAGAAGGCATTATTAATCAACAAGTCAAGCGTATAGAAACAGCGGTAATAGGAATTGGTATAAATGTGTATAGTAGTATTGAGACTTTTCCACAGGATTTGCACATTATCGCTGGTTCTCTTTCTCATACAACTCAAGTCACACATCCGGATAGTTTTTATAAAGAATCCCGAAACCTTTTATGCGCAGCCGTTCTGAATAATCTTTTTACAATTCTATCTTCTAATACCCAAACCCTTGATGCCTGTATTGAAGAATATAGAGACCGCTCTTTTTTAATAGGAAAAGAAGTTACTGTAATTAAAGGATACGAAACATTCAAAGCAAGAGTAATAAATATCACAAAACAGGCCCATCTTCTTATAGAAAAAGAAGATAAAACGCAGGAAGAGCTCTACACCGGCGAAGTTAGTATCAGATTATAAAACGCCTTCTCAAGTATCTGCGGAGTTCTCATAGAATATACGCATCCGCAATAATCCTGACGGTATAACCCGTACTCATCCGATAATTCTAATGAACGTTTAAACCCTGATTTTTTCTTAAAATCCGCAAAAAGATATTTAGGGTTTTCCACAAGTTTTCCTAATGTTTCACCTATTGTATTTATTTTCTCTGCATCCTTGTGGGGACTTATAGATAGTGTTGTTGTCACATAATCGAAGGAATTTTGTGCAGCATATTCAAATGCTTTTTTCATCCTGAATTCATAACACCTTCTGCATCGCTCCCCTTTTTCACGTTCTACTTGCAGATCATTATTTTCTTTTGTACCGGTTGCTGTAAAATATTCTTCAGGATTGTATCCCTGTTCACAAACAAGACTGAGTCCTTGTACTTCATTTTGGGCTCTAAATTCCTTAACAAAATTCTCCAGCTCTGTCTGTCGTCTGTTGTATTCTGCTGCCGGATGAATATTGGGATTATAAAAATAGACAGTAATAGAAAAATATGAAAGCAAGTACTCAAGCACGTATGAAGAACAGGGGCCGCAGCATGCATGAAGCAGTAAAGAAGGCTTTATACCTCCTTCTTTCAGATGGTGTTTTATGTGATCCAGTTTTTCTTCTAATAAAATATGATACGGCTTATTCACATCATCCCTTCTTAAATTGATAATCGTAAAAGCTTGGATCTGCGTTTGTCATTCCATTTAGCCTTGCGTTTCTCGGGAAGTGTTGAAATATCAGAAGGGGAAAAACCTTGTGTTTCAAACCAGTCCGATGTCTGTGTTGTTAGAACAAACAAAGAAGTCAATTTTTTTACTTTAGCACGTTCTATTAAATACGAAAGTATTTTTGGGCCTATTCCCATATGAGCGCAATTTTCATCAACTGCAACGCCGGCAATCTCTGCCTGCTCCCCGTCGTACACATGAAGCGCCGCACACGCTCTTATACCACCGTCAAGCTCATACACAATATAGTCGGCATATCCTTCTTTTAGTTCAGCCTCTGTCCGCGGAAGTAAAATACCTTTTTCTACAAAGGGCAGCATTAATGAAAGAACAGAAGGAACATCTTCTGTTGTCATCGGCCTGATTCCGCCGTAATTATTTTCATATATCATCGTTCCCGAACCAAGATCCGAGAAAATCTCACAGGGAATGGTCCCGTCAATAGAACCGCTCAAAATATGAACACGGGAAACACCTTTTTTACAGCATAATAAAGCTGTAGTAAGCAGACTGAGCACTTCTTTTTTATCTGTATGCCTGTTCTCTTCCAAAAATAACGCTACTTCTTCCAAATTGAGAGCCGGAATACAGCCCTCAGGGGAAAGAGGAAGTCCGGTAGGAATGATATATTCATTTTTGTTGATGCTTTCATCCTGTGTTAGAAAAAATAGTTTATCAGCCTTTATCCTAACAGCTGTTTCTGCGGCAAGAGAAACAGAAGATATATTATACGGTTTCCCTATAGAACTCCAGCCAATGCATGGAAAAATAGGAATAAAACCGTTTTGAAGGATGGTTTCCAGCGAATCCATCTGTATTTTATCAATCTCTCCGCATGTGCCGTAGTCTACTCCATCTATAACACCCTTTGCACGAGCCCGAACCCAATTTCCAATGACTGCTGTTCTTTTTTCAGCGGCCAGAGCCGTCATAATTCTATTTGAAACATCAAAGGCTGCCATTTTTATGAGCGGCATTGCTTCATTTTCAGTTATACGAAAGCCGTTTTCAGTTTTCCAGGAATAACCGGAAGATTTTAAAACTTCATCAATACGCTTTTTTGCAGCAGGAACAATTAAAACCCTGAGACCTGCCTCATGTATCAAGCAGATATCCCTAATATGACTTGAGAACAAGGGAGAATCTATAAGACTGTCATCAATATGTATAATAACTGATGCATTTTTAAAACGCCGTATATAGCGTATAACATCGCGAATTCTTTGTGCTTTATCGGTAATAAGGGTTTCACTCATACAATAAGTATATCAGTATTATGTGAATATAGACAAGAACATTGATTCCTCTTCCTTTTTCTTGTATGATATAGTCTTATATGGAAAAACACCGTGCAGAACGTAATAGAACTTTAACTGTCTCTACAGAAGAATATAACACCTATCTAAACAC
>ENA-UPXM01005534-UPXM01005534.1-activated-sludge-metagenome-genome-assembly--contig:-NODE-5534-length-12246-cov-16.787466_pt1 | contig 12246 bp, 9 predicted proteins | sample MGYA00238178_ERZ772708 | MGnify/ENA primary metagenome ERZ772708 (study PRJEB29002, sample SAMN05720212) | activated sludge metagenome | isolation source: anaerobic digester from wastewater... | reverse complement strand
GCCGCCGAGGTTTGCCTGATGACCACCTTCCTCTCCTTCGCCGATCGGGCCAATCTCGACTTTTTGAGCTACAAGAGCGAGGCGGACGGCATCCTGGACAAGGTCGAGAAGAGCCTCCTCATGACGCGCATCCACATCAAGCCCACCATCACGGTGGCAAACGAAGCGGACAGGGAGGAAGCGCTCAAGCTCATCGAGCGAGCCGAGCGCTACTGCCTCATCTCCAACTCCATGAAGAGTGAGGTGACAGTAGAGGCCATTGTGGTGGTGAACCAGCATTGATTTACGGAAAAATTATTCCTTCGAGTCCAATCGAGTAATAATTAAATTTTTTCCGGTTTCTCGAATGGCTGCTTCCATTTCTTTAGGAAGCTTATCATCCGTTATGATTGTATCCACCTGTGAAAGGGGCATCTCTATTGAAAGTGCATCTTTCCCAAACTTATCGCTCTGCGCAACCAATATCGTTGTGTCTGCGCACCGGCTCATCTTGGCGTGGCGACCAAATCCGTTCGGATTATAATCGGAAATCCCTGACTCAACAGTAACCCCGCCAGCTCCAAGGAAGGCTTTATCAACATGGAAGAAGTCCATATTATTCAATGTCAGTGGACCTGAAAGATCAAGTTCGTTTGGGTCAAGGATACCACCAAGTACAATGATTCTAAAGGGAGTATTCGTCAATTCCATTGCAACAGGGAGACTGGGAGTAATCACGGTAAGTTCATTTAAACTCTTAAGATTGCGCACTACCTGCAACATGGTGCTGCCGATTCCTACAAAGATGCTCTCGCCGTCCTTGACCATGGTCGCGGCAGCTCTCGCGATAGCGGTTTTTTTCCAAATATCAGTATTGTCTATTTCCGGAGAAAAAAATTTTTGACTGAAATTATTAGATAGAATCGCCCCACCATATACTCGCGTCACTGCTCCTTGTTCTTTTAAGTATTCAATATCTCGGCGGGCAGTTTCATTTGAAACTCCAAACTGTTTAGCGATTTCGTTAACCTTGATGACGCCACCGCGAGTCTTGAGTGTGTCGATAATTATTTTCTGTCTTTTATTGGCCGTCATAATATATTAACCCCTATTACTATGAGAACTATTATTTGCAGATCCACATTTGATGAGTTGGCAACTAGAAGTATTACCTACTGAATTGGAAAAATCAATCCATAGCAATTTGGCAAATCCACAAACAATGTGGAATTACCAAATATTTTTGTTGACTTATATGGTAAACTATGCGTTGATTAAACTATGAGATTCGATATCCAAAGGTGCCTTATATGAAAAGAAATAAGTCTATATCAATTCAATCTCAACGAAAGCCGGTTAAAATAACCCCTTATTTATTGTTATTACCTGCCTTTATATTATTTACTCTATTTACTTTCTGGCCTTTCTTGAAGACTATTATTCTTTCTTTTGCTTTTACCGATAAAAAAGGGAACTTTGTCAAATGGGTTGGTATTTCCAATTATATACGAGTTGTAAGTGGGACTTTATTTGGAAAAATCATTAGCAACACCTTTTTGTTTGCACTGATGATTGGGACAGGAACTCTGGTAATTGCAATGTTTCTTTCTCTTGTCAGTGTTTCCCGGGGTAGAGGAGGTCGATTGCACGAAGTGATGTTTTCACTCCCCATGGCGGTCGCCTCTGCTCCCGCATCAGCGATTTTTACATTCATAATGCGGAAAGAAAATGGAATTCTTAACAAAATACTTGGAACCAACATCGCATGGCTTCAAGATCCGCGGTGGGCGCTGTTCGCGGTCGCTATTGTTACCATTTGGCTTAGCATCGGAGCAAGCTATATTTTCCTCTTGGTAGGATTTAGAAACGTCCCGGAAGAATTACTTGAAAGTGCCACCCTCGATGGTGCAGGTGTTCTCAGAAAAACATTTAATATTCTCATACCCTTGGCGTCTCCTCAGATTTTCTTCGTTATATTTCTCAATATCACAAACTCATTTAAGGCGTTCACACAGATCAAGCTATTGACTGAGGGCGGACCAAACAATGCTACCAATACATTGATATATAGTATGTATAGGAATGCAATCCTGAACAATCGGTATGAAACAGCCTGTGTGCAGGCAATCCTGTTATTCTTAGTCATCTTTATTATAACCCGAATTCAAAATATTTTTGAAAAAAGGATGGTTTTCTACTAATGACAAGTACTGCGAATCCAACAGCTAATAAAAATCACCTTATAAAACACCTCCATCTGTTTACAAACCATCTTTTCAAGATTTTGCTTGGCTTTATAATCGTCCTTCCAATCATAATCTGCGTTTCTTATTCCTTGATGACAAATGAAGAGCTTATGGGGACAATCGGTTTACGGTTTCTACCGAAGAATCCAACCTTTGAGAATTATTCTTGGGTGATGAGAACTATTCCAATTGGCACATACATGAAGAATACGTTTATCCAGTGTGGAATTATCATTGCATGTCAATTAGCTATTTGTAGTCTTGCTGCATATGCATTTGTTTTCTTTGAGTTCCCCTTCAGTAAATTATTATTTACGATTATTTTAGCAACCATGATGATCCCCGGTGACGTGGTTATCATCACGAACTACATTCAAATACAGCATTGGAAACTTACCGACACCCATATTGGAATGGCTCTTCCTTATTTGGTTGGTGGTATGGGTATTTTTTTACTACGACAATTTTATTTAACAATACCAAAAGAACTTAAGGATGCTGCTGAAATTGATGGCTGCTCTGACATGGGGTATTTTTTCAAGGTGGCTGTCCCCCTTTCTGTACCGGCATTGGCTTCCTTAGCCATCTATGAGTTCATTGCAATCTATAACCGCTATTTCTGGCCATTATTGGTTACGAATAAAGATCGCATGAGAACGATTCAACTTGGGATGGCGATGCTGGAAGGCGGAGAGGCTGGTAAAACGCCTCATATTCTCGCCGGTGCATCTCTATGTATTCTCCCGGCGATTCTGGTGTTCATCGTTGGCCAAAAATATCTTGTTAGAGGGATGACCGAAGGTGCAATTAAGGGTTAAAGCATTGTATTTTGTGTAAATTACCGACTTATAGCCGGTTAAAAAAAGGAGAATGAGATATGAAAAAAATGACTCTCATGGTATTGATTGCAGTATTTGTAATCACCGGTGTGTTTGCCGCAGGTACCAAAGAAAAAATTGTCGAAAAAGAAATTGCTCCGACACTCACAAAAGATGGACGCATAGAAGTGATGTTTTGGTGCACATACACAGGAGATAGTTCTGACTTTTTTGATAAGATCATTTCTGAATTCAATACCTCTCAAAGCAAGTATTTTGTCGTTAAGGAAAGAAATGGTAACTATTATGATCAGTTAGCAAAGATGCAAGCGACCGATCGTGAGAACCTCCCAGCCTTATGCAATAGTTCCTCAGAAACTGTAGGATCTTACTTGTATTCAGGTGTGGTGAAGATGGTACAAGATTTCATGGATGCTGATCCGAGTTATAAGACCAATTTGTATGGAAATCTTGTCGCTACGTATGGGTTGAATGAAAGGCTCATTGGTTATCCTTTGGGGCAATCTCTTTCAGGATTCTTCTATAATGCTGATGTGTTTAAAGCAGCGGGGATCGATCCATACTCTCTCCGAAGCATGGATGCCATCTATGAAGCAGCGGGAAGGATAGTCGAAGGTGGGTTTGCCAAGTATGGGATTGCTGAAGAGCATTCGGGAATTTGGGCAAATTACGCCTTTGCTCGAGAGGGCTATTATTGTACAGATAATGAAAATGGCACAACAGGTCTTCCTACCAGGTGTTTGTATGATGATAATAGCAATGGGTTTGCGGATATAGTTGAACGTTACTACACATCTTGGGCGAATCTCGCAAGTAAAGGCTACGTGTTTCCTTTTGGTGCAAAAATTAAAGACGATATAATTCCTGCTCTTGGTCGAGGCGAGCTTGCGATGGTCGTGACAACCAACTCGTACCGAGCGAATGTCAACGATGCCGCGAAAGCATACGGTTCAACATATGGTTTCGTGCCGATGTTCTCAGTGACTGAGAAAGGTAAGCAAACCGGATACTGTGCCTCCGGTAATGGCTTCTTCATCGTTGACAATGGCTGCAAAGAAGAACAACTCGGTGCCTGGGAATTCATCAAGTATTTTACCTCTCCCAGTGTGCAATTACGCTGGAATAAAATGACGGGATATCTGCCGCTCTATGATGAAATTTACAATTCTGGAGAATATCAGGAATTCATCAACGATCCTGAAAACGCCTATATCAAGGTTCTCATTCATGAGCTACAACAGGCAGATAGCAGCGCATTCTATGCATTTACTGCAACGAATAATGTGTACAGCCCTGCTGGAGCGACCTGCTTGGAAGCTGTCATGAGTGGGGTCCCTGTTAAGAAAGCCATAGCGGAAATGTGTGCCACTATTAATGAATCATTCCAATTGTATAACGCAACAAATCGCTAAGTTTGTCAGATAAATACTCCGGAGAACGGGTCGCTTGCGGCCCGTTACTCCAATTAGGTGGAAATTGATGCAAAATACTGTTGTAAGACGCATGCTTGTTTGCGAATTTATTCAAGAGAGCAACTCATTTAATCCTGTGTTGTGTGGCTCTGATTGTTTTAGTAGCAGTGGGGTTAATCAAGGTGGAGCATTATTACAATCAAATGGATTGAAAGGCGAAACAGTCGAAGGAATTCACCACACATTGAAGGTTCGAGGTGTTCATGTGTGTGATGGGATTTATATGCGTTCTAAAAGCGGAGGGCCAGTCAAGCAAGAAGTAATAGACGACTTTTTACAGAAAATGTTGACCATTATTAAGGCAGATGGTCCATTCGAGGGGATAATTGTTTCACTCCATGGAGCTACAATATCGGATAAGTCTATGGATGTCTGCGGTGATATACTTCAATCAATCCGCGGTTGGGTGGGGCCGAAGACAATCATTTCGGTGAGTTGCGATCTTCATGCGAACGTAACAAGCAAAATGATGCGCAATTCAGATTTCATCTGTGGATACCAGACATACCCTCACCTTGATCATTATTCTGTTGGTTGTAGAGTAGCGACGCTTGCATGTGATAAACTCGAGGGACGGACCCTTGTCAATGCGCGTGTGACACTCCCCATTATGGCTCCCGCTCACGCCAACAATACCACTCAAGGCAAACTGAGATATCTCATAGAACGAGGACACAGCTTAGTTGCCACAGGCAAGATTGTTGATTTCACAATATTCCAAGTACAACCGTGGCTCGATATATCTGAAATAGCGTCGTGCGTTGTGGTCACTGCCGAAAATACGGAAGCCTCAATTACATACGCCAAGGAGTTGGCACACAAGCTATTTCAGTTCCGCCTAGAAATCCAAGGGGACACGTTGAGCTCAATTGATGAAGTAGTTCGCTTGGCACTCCAGAATGATAGTGGCAGACCAGTTGTTTTGGTGGATTCTGCGGATTCCCCGAATGCTGGAGCGTGTGGGGATAGCGCTACTGTCATCAACCATATCTTGAAATACAAGGATTCCTTGCGCTGTGCGGTCACCGTACTGGATAAGAGCGCAGTGATGAAAGCATTTTCTGTTGGGGTTAACAATAAAGCTGATTTTCTGCTTGGAGCAAGCTTGGCCCCGCAGTTGAGCACCCCCGTGCTCGTTAAAGATGCATTTATTAAAAGTCTGCACAATGGAACATTTTTATTGGAGGGACCAGCAGAACGAGGTCAAATGAGAAATTTGGGACTCTGTGCTGTAATTGAAATAGGATATGTCCAAATTTTGATTACGTCAAAATCTGAAAATGCCGGTGATCTGCAATTTTATCGAGGGTTTGGAATCGAGCCTACGTTGTGTCGACTGGTTTCTGTGAAAGCCTGTTCTTCACTGCGGGCGAGTTACGATCCCATTTCATCTCAAGTAATTAATACAGATACTCCCGGTGCTGCGGGTCCTAATCTGCTTACCCTTCCATTTCAACATCTTCCCAAACCATTCTATCCATTTCAGGAGATTAGCGAGGAGCATATCGGGAATCCGGAAGTATTCTGAAAGTCGATATGTCAAGCCTGATTTCTTTGGAATCGAGATTGACTGTATCGCACATCATCCCTCTGGTTTGGGGTACTATAGCTACTGTGTGAGGAGTCAGCTATGAGTTTTATTCTTGCTATCGATTGTGGCACAACGTCTATCAAGGCCTCGGCAATACACCTTGAGACATGGAACATCAATTGCGCGAAAACTGAATGCGAACTATTTCAGCCATCCAGTGATCGAGCTGAGCAAGATGTTGGCGTATTGTGGGATTCATTGTGTCAAGCTTCCAGAGAATGCGTGAAGGATTGTGATATCTCAGATTTAAAAGGTTTGGTTATCTCAGCTCCTTGGAAACATATCATACCGCTCGATTCTTCTTGTGAGCCATTATGCAGAAGTTTGACTTGGATGGATTCGAGAGCCGTAGAGCAGGCTGATTTCTTGAATAGAAGATTGAATTTTGATGTTGGAACAGGGCAGGAATATTGGCCGCGACTCATGTGGTTGAAAGAACAAGAACCTGAGATTTGGATGAATGCGGAGCACATTGTTGGTTTAAATACCTATTTCAAATATCGTGCTACTGGTACTTTAACCACAGATTATTCTGATAATTTCATTGAAACTCCGAATAGTAACTTGCAGGAGCGGTATAATCGAATTCTACGCTGTGCAGAATTGGATGGGGACTTGGATAAATTCCCTAAATCAGTTCCTTCTACTTCGTGTGTGGGATACTTGGAATCCAATGCTGCAGCACAGATGGGACTGAAAGCGGGTGTCCCTGTTTTTGCAGGGTTTACAGATCTTGCTGCGATTTCTGTTGGAAGTGGTTGTATACGGGAAGGCTGTACCCATATTTATTTAGGGACTTCCTCTTGGTTTGCAGAGATACAGCGAAATCGTCTCGAAAACTATTCCAATCTATATTTTACTCTCGATGAGCATTTCGAGAGCGCACTCTTTTCGATTCAAACCGGGGGAAAGGCATACGATTGGTTGATACAGCAGTTCTATAATGCCGAGAAAAATACTTACGGTAAGGAAATAACCAAATTTGTTGATTCCGAAGTTGCCCAGGTACCGGCTGGATCGTCGGGACTCATAGCAACACACTGGTTGAACGGGGAGTTGAAGCCGCTTTCGAAGAATGCGAAGGCAGTTTTTTTCAATATAACGGAACAACATGATCGTAGATATTTTGCACGGGCAATGCTGGAAAGCATTTGCTATACACATCGTTGGTCATTGGAGAAATATCACAGCCTCCATGGCAGATTGCCTAATGAGATTCGTGTTGTTGGTGGAGGTGCCCAAAGTGATGTTTGGATGCAGATGTTGGCTAACATACTACAAATTCCAATACGGGTTCCCAAGAATCCTCGCTACATTGGGACAATAGGTTTATGTTACTGTGCGATGATCGGTCTTGGTTTGATGGAGGATTATTCTAGCATTGAGGGAAAAATTGAAACTAGTTCCCTTTTCATTCCTTCAAAAGATCATGCGGTAATATATGATGAGCAGTTCAGTCTTTATAAAGCACTTTACCCTGCATTGAAAAGTTTATACGAACAAGCAAATGGCAGGTATTGAAGAGGTCGGAAGTGTGGCCGACTCCAAAAGAAAGTAGAATTTTGAAAGACCTTTTTCGATAGTGGTGCCATGAGTTAAAATGATATATGGGATAAGAAGTTACTCTTCAAAATCCAAAGTAGGAATAATCATTTATTGTCGAAGAGGAAATTTCCATTAGGTCCCTGTACCCAACACTTAAGCGAAATAAAAACTGTGGAGGAGCAGATGCAACGTAAACTTTTTGTCCTCTCGATGGACGCAATGGTGGATAAAGATCTTGAGTATCTTGAAAAGAAACCCAACTACTCTCTCCTGTTGGGGAGAGGGGCACGTGTCAATCGGATGATGAGTATCTATCCGAGTATTACCTATCCGGCACATGTCAGCCTCATCACCGGTTGCAGGACAGCCACCCATGGGGTTTTCAACAACACTAAATTTGGTTTCTCCGCCCCATACCCCGATTGGCATCTTTACAGTGAGATGATACAGGTTGAGGACCTTTTTGCTGCAGCGAAGCGGGCCAAGATGAGCACCGCTGCTGTCTATTGGCCTGTTACCGGTCGAAATCCTAATATCGACTATTTGCTTAACGAGTACTTCTTCTACGAACCTGGGGAGCGTGTTTCAATGGAACAGGTATGTGCATGCTTTGCTACCCAAGGGGCGAACCAGGAAACTGAACAAATCGTAAGGGAAAACTTCAACCGGTTCCCCTCCGAGGAGCTCAGTGCCGATACAAAGCTAACCCTTGCTCAAACCTTTGATCACTTTATCAACGGGTGTGTCTGCTCGCTGATTCGCCGTCACCAACCAGATCTTTTAGTCGCCCATAACTGCTACTTGGACACGTTGCGTCACCGTCACGGGGTTTTCCATCCATATCTTGATGAAGGACTAGACATGACTGATTTGTGGCTTGGTGAGATTATTGAGGCGATGCGTGAAGCGGGAGTGTTTGAGCAGACAGATTTTATCCTTTTGAGTGACCACGGACAGATGAACATCGCACGGAGGATAAAGCTTAACCATATTTTGGCGCAGCGAGGTATGATTGAGGTGGCTCCCGATGGGTCGGTGCGTAGTTGGAGAGCGTACGCTCAATCCAATGGCATGAGCGCCTCTATCTTCGTGAAAGATCCCAAGGACGAGAGCGAAGTCCATAAGCTCCTTGCCTCTCTTGTTGATGAGGGGGTATGGGGAGTTGGAGCACTCTACACAAGGGAGGAGGTCGCCAAAACATATGGATGGTCAGGCTCCTTTAGTTTCGTCCTTGAAACAGATGGGATCACTGCCTTCAGTGAAGGCGTGAGCGAACCAACGTCGAGCTTCGTTGATCTGACGAGTTACGGTACAACTAAGGCATCTCATGGCTACAAACCTGAGAAGGGGCCACATCCAGTCTTTGTGGCAACTGGGCCCGCCTTCGCTGAAGGTGCGCGGGTAGAGCAGGCTTCGATCATCGACGTAGCACCAACTCTTGCCCATACCTTCGGACAGAGGATGCCACAGGCCGAAGGGAGAATACTCACAGAACTACTCCGCTAAACGTCCAAGCCTCATCGATCATACAAAAGAGAATCAAGGGCCGCATATTCGAGAAAGAAACAGCACCAAGATGGGTGAGGGTGTGGTATGCTATACAAAGCTTATTTCGTGGAGGACCCATCATGAAGAAAACACTATCCCTGCTCTTGGTGCTCTTCGCCGTCACACTCACCCTCTCTGCCGCCGTCACCGGCTCGGGAAGCGCCAAGCTCACCGCAGCGGTTGGAAATGGTTTCAGTGTGGATGCGAAGGCCGACGTCTCCTATACCCTCAAGATGCCGATGCTTGAAGGCGATGGCCCACTCTTTTCAGACAACAACCTCAAGGTCAAGGCACACGTCGGCGTAAGCCCAATCGCCGTCACGGGGAGCATCGATGCCGTGTTGACACCGATCGCCATCGCTGAGATCAGCCTCGGTGGTGGTGCCGGTACCGGATGGGATCTGCCCCTCATGAAATTGGAAGGCCTGCGCCTGGACAGCGCTGGTTCGCTGGCAAGTGACCAGCTCGGCGGCCTCTACTACTTCGGCCGTGCCGGCATTGCGCTGCAGTTCGATACCGGTGCCATTCTCTCCGGCGATTGGTCCAGTGTCCTGGTGCGCGCCTACCATGAGCTGAACTACCAGGGGTACAGCAATGCCGAAGCCGCCCAACCCTGGGAGTATGAGACGGGAGGTGCCGCGGTCAACGGCTTCAACTGCAAGGGTGAATACATCCTCGCCTACCAGATGCCGCTGCCCCTGAATCTCGTCGGTGCCCAGTTTGAGTGGTATATCAACAACGTATTCGACAGCGATCGAAGCCCCCTCCTCTATGATGTGAGCGCCCTGGCGAACATCGACATCATCGATCATCTCTCCCTGTTGGTCGTGGGCCAGTTCTCCAACTATCAGAAGAAGGACAAGGGGACCAGTGAGCTGGTGTTGCGTGATGCGGTCGGGTTCAAGCGGGTCGCCGTCATCGCCACCTACAGCTTCTAGCGTTTTGACTATTCGGGGCCATTAGGCTATCTTGAATGTACGGAATGCGTCCCGGATTTCCGGGACGTTTCATATCAACAACCGGAGGATACAATGGACAGCAAGATACTGGCGGATGCCATCCGCATACTGAGTATGGACGGGGTGCAGAAGGCGAACAGCGGTCACCCGGGCGCCCCGATGGGCATGGCCGACATGGCCGAGGTGCTCTGGCGCCGCATGATGCGCCACAACCCCAAGAACCCCACCTGGGCGAATCGTGACCGCTTCGTCCTCTCCAATGGACACGCCTCGATGTTGCTCTACTCGCTCTTGCACCTCTCAGGGTATGACCTGACCATCGAGGATCTCAAGCAGTTCAGGCAACTCCACTCCCGCACCGCAGGGCATCCGGAGACTCACCTCACCCCTGGGGTGGAGACCACCACCGGCCCGCTGGGACAGGGCTTTGCCAATGCGGTGGGCATGGCGCTCGCCGAGAAGAGCCTCGCGGCCCAATTCAACAAGAAGGACTTCAAGGTCGTCGACCACCACACCTACGTCTTCCTCGGTGATGGTTGCCTGATGGAGGGCATCAGCCATGAGGTCGCCTCACTGGCCGGTACCTGGAAGCTGGGCAAGCTCATCGCCCTCTACGATGACAACGGCATCTCCATCGACGGAGAGGTCACGCATTGGTTCACCGACGATACCGCCGCCCGCTTCGAGGCGTACGGCTGGCAGGTCATCGAGGATGTCGATGGCCATGACAGCCAAGCCATCGAGAAGGCGATCAAGGCGGCGAAGGCCAACACGAGCCAGCCGACCATCATCATGTGCCGCACCACCATCGGGTACGGCTCGCCGAACAAGGCCGGCAGCTCATCGAGCCACGGCTCCCCGCTTGGAAAGGACGAGGTCGCCCTCTCCCGCAAGCAGCTTGGCTGGAAGTATGATGAGCCGTTCTTTGTCCCCCAGGAGATCTACAGCGCATGGGACCAGAGTGAGCGTGGAGGCAAGGATGAGGCGAAGTGGAATGAGCTTCTCGCCTCATACACCGAGGCCTACCCCGCAGAAGCGGCAGAGCTGAAGCGTCGCCTTGCCGGCGAGCTCCCCACCGGGTGGGAAGCGAAGTACGACGAGACGGTGAAAGCGTGGCAGAAGGAAGGAGTCAAGGTGGCCAGCCGCAAGGCCAGCCAGATGTCCCTCGACCTGCTCGGCTCTCTCATCCCCGACCTCATCGGCGGTTCAGCCGACCTCTCTCCCTCCAACCTCACCCAGTACAAGGGGGTGGTGGACTTCGACTTCGACAGTGGGGAGGGTACCTACCTCCGCTTCGGCGTACGGGAGTTCGGCATGATGGCGATCCTCAACGGCGTCGCGTTGCACGGCGGCTTCATCCCCTATGGGGCGACCTTCCTGATGTTCATGGAGTACGCACGAAACGCCGTGCGCATGAGCGCCTTGATGGGCATCCGCACCATCTCCGTCTTCACCCACGACTCCATCGGCCTCGGGGAGGATGGACCGACCCACCAGCCGGTAGAGCAGGCCGCGATCCTGCGCTCCACGCCCAATATGGTGACGTGGAGACCGGCCGACGCGGTGGAGACGGCAGTGGCCTGGAAGAGCGCGGTCAAGCGCCTCGATGGCCCCACCGCCCTCTTGCTGAGCCGGCAGAACCTCGCCCCGCAAGCACGCACTGGCGAGCAGCTCGCCCAGATCGAGCGTGGTGCCTACACCCTCTATGAGAGTGCAGCGCAGCCTGCCGTGATCATCATCGCGACCGGCAGTGAGGTCGAGCTCGCCATGGAGGCGGCACGGAAGCTCGCAGGCGAGAAGGTGGCGGTCCGGGTCGTCTCGATGCCCTCCCCGGAGCGCTTCGATGCCCAGGATGAAGCCTACAAGGAGCGCGTGCTGCCCAAGGCAGTGAAGGCCCGCGTAGCGGTGGAAGCCGGCTGGGCCGATTGGTGGTATAAGTACGTCGGCCTCGACGGAGCCATCATCGGGATGCACACCTTCGGCGAGTCGGCCCCGGCCGAGCAGCTCTATGAGTACTTCGGTATCACGAGCGAGAAGGTGTACGAAGCGGCGAAGGCGCTCTTGTAA
>ENA-UPXM01005525-UPXM01005525.1-activated-sludge-metagenome-genome-assembly--contig:-NODE-5525-length-12254-cov-5.650791_pt1 | contig 12254 bp, 9 predicted proteins | sample MGYA00238178_ERZ772708 | MGnify/ENA primary metagenome ERZ772708 (study PRJEB29002, sample SAMN05720212) | activated sludge metagenome | isolation source: anaerobic digester from wastewater... | reverse complement strand
TAAACTACAATAATTGGACTTGGATTAAATTTGAAAACAATAAGGTTATAGACCCATATAAGCTTCTGCCTAAAATGTTTGAGGATGTTTCAGACAAAGATTTTATATTATTGAATAATGACCAAGTAAGAGACGGCGGTGCAGCCATGACCGCCTATGCAATGCTTCAGTTTACCGAAATGACTGACTATGAGCGAAACGAAATCAAAAAGGCTCTGCTTAAATATTGTGAACTGGATACATTTGCTATGGTTATGATTTACGAAGGATGGAAGGATATAATTCGTTAACATCAAATGTCGCTATTTAAGCGACCATAAAGGGGGTTAAAGCTTATATTATTAGTATCAAAACAAAGTTTTGAATTTAAATGATAGCTTTAAATTTGTAAGGGGGAATATTAAATGAACAGAACAATAACAATAAAGGGTACAGGCAAAGTCAGTGTAAAACCGGATTTAATCATCATTACAATGTGCCTGGAATCACACGATTATGAGTATGAAAAAACAATGAAACTAGCTGCTGAGTCAATAAATATTTTACAGAATGCAATCGAAAAAGCAGGTTTTAATAAAGATAACTTAAAGACAACTGATTTTAACATCAGGACACATTATGAGAGTTATCGGGATAAAGACAACAATTATAAAAGCAGATTTGACGGATATATTTGCGAACATGGTTTAAAGCTTGAATTTGACTTTGATACCGAAGTATTGTCAAATGTGCTCACTGCTATAGGAGAAGCAATGGTTGAACCAAATCTTAATATTCAATTTTCCGTAAAAGATAAGGATGCAGTAAATGAAGAACTATTGATTCGTGCAACCGAGAATGCTAAGAGAAAAGCAGAGATTCTTACTAAAGCTTCAAATATTACTCTTGGAGACCTTATAAGCATTGATTACAATTGGGGTGACCTTTACCTGTATTCAAATACAAACTATAATATGGAAGATAGATGTATGGCCTTTAAAACATCTGCCCCGGATATTACACCGGATGATATTGATGTAAGTGATACAGTAACTTTTGTTTGGGAGATTAAATGAGCCCGCTTTTATATATACTGTTAATCAGTATAGAGAAAGAAGGTGTATTAGTTGATAGGAGCGATTATAGGCGATATTGTAGGCTCTCGGTTTGAATTTAATAATAACAGGAGCAAGAATTTTGAACTTTTCACTAATGAATGCAATGTAACGGATGACAGCATAATGACCATAGCTGTAGCTAAAGCCATTATGGAAACAGAGAAAAGAATTAAGCCTTTATTAAACGAACGCGGAAATAACGATGAATACAATAAATTGTTGGAAAGTATGACAATTAAATACATGCAGGAAATTGGGCGTAAATACCCGTATTGTGGTTATGGCGGAATGTTTAGACGTTGGGTTTTCAGCGATAATCCTAAGCCGTATAACAGCTTTGGGAATGGAGCAGCAATGCGTATAAGTCCTGTAGGAATTATTGCTAACACAGAACATGAAGCATGTGAATTGTCTAGAATAGTAACATCTACAACACATAATCACGAAGAAGGTATCAAAGGCGCAGGAGCTACTGTAATTTCAACCTATATGGCAAGGCACGGAGCCACCAAGGAAGAAATACGCCATAAAATAAATGAAAATTATTATAATTTAAATTTCACAATCGATGAAATAAGAGATACATATAAATTTAATGAAACATGCCAAGAAACTGTTCCACAAGCAATTGTTGCTTTCTTGGAATCCACTTCATTTGAAGATGCAATCAGAACAGCCATATCAGTGGGCGGTGACAGCGACACCTTGGCTGCAATTACAGGTTCTATTGCAGATGAATATTATGGTGTACCGGATGACATAAAAGAGAAAGCCCTAACTTATTTGGATAAAGAGCTTCGTTCTATTTATGACGAGTGGTGCGAGTTTATTGGTGAATAAGAACTTGTCATATACTTACAACTTATAAACGATTAATAGATTTTTGGCGATATGTTTTAAATTAAAAAGGAGTGTTTAATTGACACTACCATGATGAAAGAGAGGGTAATAAAATGAAGAATCCTTATGAAGTTTTGGGTGTTCCAACTAATGCTTCTATAGCTGAGATTAAATCAGCCTTTCGTAGTTTGGCAAAGGCTACACATCCTGATGTAAATGGTGGAAATCCGGAATTAACCGCTAAATTCCGGGATGTTGCTGAAGCATACGCAGTATTATCAGATCCTGAAAAAAAGAATACTTGGGATAAGTATTATCAAGATAGAGTGTTTCAGAAGACAAAATTTAATAGTTCTTCGTTTTACGATAGCAGTGTTCGTGCTACTGCAGTAAACATTGAACGTTATATTCATGCATTGTATGAAGAGGTTAGACCATATAAAGAAGCAGCTAAAAAATCTGTTGCGGTTGGAATGGCATGGTTGATTGGTGGTCTAGTAGTTACTTTAGGAAGCTATTCATCTGCAGTTAAAAATGGAGGAGGAACTTACGTCGTTGCTTGGGGAGCTATAGTATTTGGAGGGATTCAGGCAGTTAAAAGTTTTTACAATTATGTAAGAATTAATAATGCTGTTGCTGAAGCTGAAGTTAAAATGTGGGATGCTTTAAAATAGTACAGTAACGCAATAGATTGATAGTGGAAAAATATAATAGATTTAAGCGAATCTTTATAAATAATAATCTAGAACTTTCTATATGAATTCATTTGCAACGTATATATTGATATATGGTTCATATTTGGAAGGATAAGCAAAACATTGGAAGGCTTTAAATGGTGATTATAACAGTCGTATTAATGGAGGGAAAATGAAAAAAATTAGATTTATTCTTCTTTTAATTGCTTTTATTTTAATTGCAAATGTACAAGCATCTGCAATTTCCTATGAGATGCATGCTGAGAAGTTATCAACAATAGGAATTTTTAAAGGTACTGAAAATGGCTATGAACTAGAGCGTCAACCTACACGTTTAGAAGGTCTCATAATGCTGATAAGGCTTCTCGGAAAAGAAAATGAGGCTCTTAAACTTAATAAAGAGCAGAGTGTTTTTATAGATGTACCCGATTGGGGGAGAGGATATGTTAATTACGCCTATAAAAATGGTTTAACTAAAGGATTAGGCAATGGCTTGTTTGGAACAAATGATATATTAGATGGTAAGTCCTATACTACTTTTCTGTTGAGGGCTTTAGGGTATAGTGATAAGAATAATGCTGACTTTTCCTGGCAAGATGCAGTTTTATTTGGAAAGTCAATAGGGTTATTAGATGAAGAAATATTTAATAAAATAAATAATAGCACTTTTATAAGAGATTATATTGTAAAAATGACATACGATGCACTTCAAACATATGTCAAAGACAATGGTTTTACACTATTAAAGAAATTGGTAAACGATGGAGTTTTAACTGATATACAGGCACAAAATCTGATTTTTAATGAAAATAGTCAAAAAAAAGAACTCACTTCAATTGAAATAGGAAGACTTTCTAAAGGTGCAGTAATGTTGCATGTTGTTGGATATGACAACTCAGCTTGGTCGGGAAGTGGATTCTATATAGACTCAAATGGTGGCATTGTAACAAATTATCATGTAATTAATGGAGCAAAGAGTATAAAAATTATTGATGATGATGGGAGTATATATACTGGTGAAATAAAGGTGCTTGGTATTGATGATTATAATGATATTGCATTAATTGATACAGATAAAGCATCTGAATTTTTTTTAGAAATAGGAGATTCTGATAATATTCAGATAGGAGAAGAAATTTATGCAATAGGAAGTCCGCTTGGTCTAAGTAATACACTATCAAATGGAATAATTAGCTCAATAAGAAAAGATTTAATTCAAATATCAGCTCCAATAAGTCAAGGTAGCAGTGGCGGAGCCTTGATTGATAAATATGGTAAAGTAGTAGGAATAACATCGAGTGGATATATAGAAGGAGAAAACCTTGGATTTGCAGTTCCAGTCAATCTATTTAAATCAATGTCAAAGAATTTGTCTATTAGCTTAGAAGGACTTCATAACATGGCAAAAATTATTGATAGGCCCAAAAATGTCACTTTAAAACAAATCGATGAAGATAGCATTTCAATATATTGGGACAAGAATCCGGAAGCTGATTACTATAGAGTATATGAGTATAATAGCTATACTAACACATACGAAAAAATTGCAGATAAATATGGTAACGATATGTGGTATTGGAGTCCAGAAGTTTGTATCGAATATAGCGGTATTAATCCAAATGAAACCGTTTATATTGTTGTTACAGCTATAAAAGGAAAATATGAATCTGAATTTTCAGATATAGCATATATAACTTTGTCTTCAAATAATTCATTTATTACTTTTGAAGAGATGCAGGATTATTTATTAGAAAGATATAGTTATTTAATAGTTAAAAATACATATATAAAATTAGATTTTTTTTATATTGATTACATGGACGAATCTAATATGTTATATGTTTCATTAAATTTTAGTGATGATTTATCTGATTTTTTAAATATTTTTGTGACTTATAGAAATGAATTAGCACAAGAAATTGCTGATATAGCTGCCGAAGTTGCTGATTATTATGGAATTGATTCAGTAGCTGCTGTAATCTATCATCAGACATTTAATTTTTATCCTGATGCATTTTTAAATAATAATTTATACTCGAATACAATAACTTATCAAAATGATTACTGGATAGTTTTTTATCCATACGTTCAAGTTGTATTAAATTATAAACAAAAAACTTATGACACATATTGGGCTTTTTGATAAGTTTATAGTATAGAATCTTTTGAATAACCTATTAGAAAATGGAAATATAAAGGATACCTTTGTGAGTTTGAAGATATTATATTATTTTATTAAATATTTTGGGAAAGCAGGTAAAAATGGCTACCAAAAATGTGAAAAGAGGCTTTGACCCGGATGATGAAAAAATATTTTCCGTTGAAAATATTGCAAAACTAAAAATTGTTCAAGAAGAGATAGAGTGGCTGCTTGACAGAGGATACAAAATGAAACAAGTAATAGAATTCACGGGCAACCATTATCTGCTTTCCTCAAGAGCAAGGACAGCCCTTCAAAGAACAACATCTTCGACAGCAGATTATGAAAAAAGAAAGACTACAATGCTTCCTATAGAATGTGCAAAGGATGGCTGTTTGAATATTGACGGATTTAATTTGATAATTACTTTGGAAGTTGCATTATCAGGAAGTCCCATCTTGCTTGGGAAAGACGGTGTCTACAGAGATTTGGCAGGACTTCGTGGTACATACAGACTTATAGATAAGACAGATGCTGCTTTAAATCTTATAGGAAAGACATTACAAGAATTAAATGTACAAATGGTAAAGTTTTATCTGGACTCTCCGGTATCAAATTCAGGCAGACTAAAAAGTAAAATATTTGAGCTATCAGAGCAATGGGGGATGCCAGTTGAAGTCGAGTTGGTTCCCAATGTGGATGTAGTATTATCCGGCAAGGAGAGAATTGTTACTGGGGATTCGATAATTCTCGATGAATGTAAAAGCTGGTTTAATCTATCAAGAAAAATTATTGAGAATTATATACAGGATGCCTGGGTCATTGATTTATGGTGAGGCAATTAATAAGAAAAAAATAAAAGAAATATTAGATTAATGAATGCGAGGAGGATAACTATGCAGATGTCTATTAGAAAGGTAGTTAAAAGCCTTAATGAAAATGAAGAAAACGGAGGATTCTGGCTTCCTAATATCCAAAGACCTTTTGTATGGAGAGAAGAGCAAATAGAAAAATTATTTGATTCTGTAATGAGGGATTATCCTATTAGTACGCTTCTTGCCTGGAGAACAAAAAGTAACATGAAGCAACGTAGATTTATTAAAGATTACAAGAAAGGAATAAATTTGTATGAGCAGTATGAAGGTAATAATAATAAAGCAAAATATTTAGTTTTGGATGGGCAACAAAGATTGCAAAGCTTTTATATTGGGTTAAAGGGCACCTATGAAAAAAAGAAATTGTGTTTCAATATTTTAAGTGGCAAACCGTCTATGCCCGAAGAAACGATGTATAAATTTAAATTTTTAGAAAGTGATAAAATTAAAGCTCCATGGTTTAGTGTTAATGAATTAGTAATGGATAATTCAACAAATAAGGTAATCAAAAAAAAATGTGCAAATGAGTTTGAAGATGACCTAACGATTGAACAAATTGATTTAATTGAAGATAATATTGATAAGATTAGAAACAATTTTGTTCAGCAAGAGAAAATCAACATACAGATAATTGATTCTGTTGATAATCCAGAGCTTTATTCTGAAGATGATATTGTAGAGATTTTTATTAGATACAACTCAGGTGGAACTGTATTAGGAAAGTCTGACTTGCTGTTTTCGTTGCTTACGGTAAGTTGGGAAGATGCTAATGAAAACATATCGGAGTTATTATATAAATTAAATGCTCAAGGTTTTAAGTTTGATAGAGATTTTATATTAAAAACTTGTCTTTCTTTATTAAAAAAAGGAGCAGCATACAATGTTACAAAGTTCAGAGAACCAACAACAAAAGAAGAAATTCAAAAGAAATGGGACAAAATATATGATGCTATCTGTGCAGTAAAGGACTTCCTATATGATAGAACCTATATAAGAACAGATAAAGCATTATCATCTTATTTAATGCTAATTCCATTAATATATTTTAGATATCATTATAAAGATAGATTTAATAATGCAATTGGAATGGATACATATATACTAAGATCATTATTAAGCGGAGTATTTGGTGGAAGTCCGGATAGTATGATAGATAATTTAACAAAACAAATTGACGAGGATAAGGATTTTGTATTAAATAACATATTTGGCGAGATACGCAAAAGCGGAAGAAATCTAGAGATTTCGGAAGAGTTGTTACTTCAGGAGAATTATTATTCAAAAAATATACATCTATTATTTAATCTATGGTATAAAGATTTTAACTACATTCCATCATTCCAAAATAATTTTCCGCAAGTTGACCATATTTTTCCACAGTCACTTTTGAAATCTGTGAAGATAATAAACCCCAATACTGGAAAACGAGATGTATTAAAATATAAGTGGTTTGATCGTGACCAAATTGGAAATCTTATGTTACTTACTAAAGAAGAAAATGGTCCCAGCGGCAAAAGCGATATTCCTCCAGTTGAATGGTTTAAAGACAAGAGCGAAGATTATTTAGATAAACACCTTATTCCAAAAGATAAAGAACTTTGGAAGCTTGAAAACTATGAAAAATTCATAGAAGAACGGAAAAAACTCATATTAAATAAATTTGCAGATATAATTATGAAATAACAAGTAATAGGGGATTCGACTGATAGAAAAAAAGGGGGGTAATAAATATGGATTGTTTCATAATTAACAATATTACTGAGAATGATACAAGGACTAACAATTTGCGAATTCTTGTAGAAAATAAATCTTACTTTCCAATGCCAGATGATGAAATTCAACAGACCTACGATATAATGGTAAAAGTAGGCTCTGAGATATATGATAGACAGTATATATATTACCGATATAAAAGCGGAAGATTAAATATAGGAGCAGAATTATTTAGAGATAAATTAAGAATTAATGCTGGTGACATATTAGTAGTTGTTGTTTTAGAAGAAAATAGTTTGTATCAAGTTATCAATCTAAGAACGCTAATATAATATATTTACAATATAGGAAGTTTTTTATAATACATAAAAACTTATTAATGCAAAAATTTGATATGTCTGGTGTTCAGTTGAAAAAAACAATTTATTTTATTAAGAGAATAAATACATGACAACTTTCATGCAGGTCATTGTCATCATTTCAAGGAAAATTGAAAAAATAGAAAAATAAAGATTTATTTATTAACTTGAAAAGCTTTTGTTCAGGAGAAAAAGGTAATGGAGGTTTCAAATGGCGCAACATATTACAATAAGAGTGCCTTGGCATGATAATGGTTGGAATGGTGAAGTTTGTAAAGAACCAAGCAATAATAACTCTTGTTTAAGGTTGAAAAATATTCATGAGAATAAGAATGATATGGTGGAGGACGAAATTTGCGGTAAATGCATGGCAGGATTAGAAGATAAAGTGCCGTGTATAAGTGAAGGTGCTGTTTTTATGTCCCATGTTGAATTGTGTAAAACAGTTATCCATCCATACAAAAAATCGAATCCTAAAACTCATGGTCATTTTATGGAAACAGATATAACTTATCCGCCATATTCACTTACGGCAAGGCCGTTTGCATGGCTTATGAAAACTAATATTGAGTATTATTCGGAAATATATAATATTCAATATAACCCGGCAAATGAACCAATATTGAATTGGGAGACTATTTGGGTTCAAGATGCAAATAATCATAGAGCAATTTTTGATTATTTTTATCAAAACATAATACCAAATGAGTCACTATGCATTGTATATTCGAAACAAGTCCCTTTTGTTGAAGATTCACGTAGGGTAGTAATAGGCATGGGCCACATAAAGAGCATTGTTCCTGCAATAGAACATGCTCACACAGATGAAAAGCCATTGAGATCACTTACATGGGAAACAATGATTTGCCACTCTATCAGAGATAATCATGAAGACGGATTTGTAATTCCTTATCAACAAATGATGGAATATGCTGAAAAACATCTGGAATTCGACATGAAAGATATAACTGTATTTGCACCCGATGATGCATTTGAGGAATTTTCATATGCAACAGAACATGTGGGACATGATGCGGTAATTGAGGTTATAATGTCCTGTATTAAAGCTTTTCAAATAATCAATAATTGTTTGGATGAGGATTATAGCAATGTTATATCATGGTTAAATGAGCGATTGGCCGAAACTTGGGAAGATAGAGGCGCCTTCCCGGGATTAGGAGCTATGCTATGCGCTATTGAAATACCTTTAGGTATATTAATAGCAAAAGAAATCAAGGATAAAATTGATGGTACAGATAATGAATTATGGAGTTATTTAGATTCTGTTATGCTAAAACCAAAGGATTATCTATCTCTTGAGCTGGCATCTAAAATATCACCTATAGTCCAGAAAACATGGAAGGGATTATCCGAAGAAAGGAAAACTCTTTTTAAGCTTCTTTCCAGGTTTTCATTATCCATAGAACAGGCTTATGTTCTCTTTAATCAAAATGAACGTCAAAAGTTTGGAATTCTTTGTACTGATATAGAGATTATTGAGAATCCTTATATAATATATGAGCAAACAAGATTGAAATCGGACAACTTGTACATTTCAGTCAAAAAAGTGGATAGAGCAATCTTTCCTGTTCAATCAATCAGAGAAAAATATCCTTTGTCAGAACCGTCAAAACTTACATCGGATAACGATGAACGAAGGGTTAGAGCTATAGCCATTGCTGTGTTAGAAAACGAGGCAGAATACGGTAATACAATTCTACCTAGTACAATGCTTGTTAATAAAATCAAAGAATTGATATTAGAACCTGAATGTAAAGTCACAATGGATATCCTGTTTGCTATACAAGAGTTTTTGAGTACAGAAATCATACAACGCAAAATGAAGGATGGTACAGATTATTACAAGTTAGTTCGCTTAAACAAATTTGATGAAATAATAGAAAAACGTATTAAAAAGCGTTTGAAAGCTGAAAAATTAAAAGTTGAAGCTGATTGGCGAAAGCTACTTGATGATAAATTTGATGAAGGAAATGAAACTGTAATATCCGAAGATGAAAATAGAGCAAGAGTAGAAAAGGCTGCTGTACTAAAAGAATTAGCACAATCAAGGATATCAGTGCTTGTAGGAGATGCCGGTACAGGTAAAACAACTGTTTTATCTGTTCTTTGCAGTGAGCCAAGCATTAAGGCAGGAGGAGTTTTATTATTAGCTCCAACAGGTAAAGCAACGGTTCGTCTAAAGGAGAGTATGGGTGTAATCGGTAGGAGTTTTGAGGCTATGAATATAGCTCAATTTTTACTGAAAAGTAAAAGATTTGATAAACATGATTTTAGATATAAACTTTCCGATTTTAATTATCGTGATGTACCGGAGACGGTAATTATTGATGAGTCATCTATGCTAACTGAAGAAATGTTTGGTGCATTAATGCAGGCATTAAAGCCTGCTAAAAGGATAATTTTTGTTGGTGACCCCAACCAACTGCCGCCAATCGGTGCAGGAAGACCCTTTGTTGATTTAGTATATTTGTTAAAAGAAAATCTGCCAAAAAATTCATTCCCTAAAGTATGTGATTGCTACGGTGAACTTACTGTTAATAGAAGACAGAATACTGAAAAAGAAAGATTGGATGTTCAATTATCAAAATTATTTACAGCTACAGATGATTATCATGACGAGGATATATTATCAGAAATAAATAGAATAAATGATAATATATACTTTGAAAAGTGGGAAAGCAGAGAAGAATTAGAAAGTAAGCTGTTGTGCATATTGACCAAAGAAATTGGTATGTATGATGTTAATGACCAAGAGAGATTTGATTTGTCTTTGGGTGGACATAAAACAGAATATGGAATATTTTTTAATGTCGGATGTGCAGAATTTGCTGATAAGTGGCAGATACTTGCGCCGGTACGGAATATGCCACAAGGAGTAATGAATCTTAACAGACTGTTGCATTTAAAATACCGTGAATATTATATAAATTTATCTAAACGTTGGGGAAAATACAAGAGAATTCCAATAGCGTTGGGACCTGAGAGTATTGTATATGGGGATAAAGTAATTAATGTAATTAATACTAATAAAGATGCCTACCCGAAAGAAAATGCATTTAACTATGTTGCAAATGGTGAGATAGGAATTGCATGCAATTCTTTCAGTTCAAAAAAACCAAATAATTATTTGCATGTTGAGTTTTCTTCACAAAAAGGATATACCTATTCCTATGACGAACGAGATTTCAGCGAGGAAAAGGGAACTGCAAATTTGGAACTGGCATATGCATTGACTGTACATAAGTCGCAAGGAAGCCAGTTTGATACTGTAATTTTAGTATTGGCAGAGCCATGTCGAATTATATCAAGAGAAATGCTGTATACAGCTTTAACACGCCAAACACAAAAGATTATTATACTTTACAACAAAGATTCATATCATCTTTTGAAATATACATCAGAATCTTATTCTGAAATCGCAAAACGATTCACTGATTTATTTGCTGATGTCTTTACAGAAGAAGGGACTGATTATAAACCTCAAATAGTAAAAGTAGGGGAACATTTCTATGAAGACAGGTTAATACATAGAACTGCAAAAGGAGAAATGGTACGTTCAAAATCTGAAGTAATAATAGCAAATTGCCTTTATTATAACAATTTAGAATATGTATATGAACCGGAGGTAGTATTAGAGGGTAAAATTAAACGCCCAGACTTTATGATTATAGATGATGATACAGGAGAAAAATGGTATTGGGAGCACTGTGGCATGATGATGGATCCTAAATATGTAAAACGTTGGGAGGATAAGAAAAAGTTTTATGAAAGGAACGGAACAAAAGAAGGTAAAAATCTGATTGTCACTTATGACGATGAAAAAGGTGGATTAGATTCATCTATAATAGACAAAATGGTAAAGGATATTTTTGATTTATAAACTTATAGAAAGAAAGATCTACATTTGGTTTGTTGTTTGAAAAATGTCGTATTATGTTATATAATTAGTAATATACATTTTCAGGATGCTAACAGTAATCTTATGAAATAGTTTATAATAAATCGTCAATTGCGGGGTATTCTATGAAAATTATAGACAATGTTCAAGAATTGTTAAAGGATGACCTTATTGAAGTTATTCATAAAGACAGTAAAGTTTCAATTGCTGCTTCATATTTTTCAATTTATGCTTATCAAGAATTAAAAAAACAGCTAACTAATATAAATGAATTAAAGTTTATATTTACATCTCCATCTTTTATTACTGAAAAATTTAAAAAAGAAAAAAGAGAGTTCTATATACCAAGACTAAACCGAGAAAAAAGTCTATATGGAACTGAATTTGAAATAAGGCTGAGAAATGAACTAACTCAAAAAGCAATAGCAAAAGAATGTGCGGATTGGATAAGAGAAAAGGCTACATTTAAGTCAAATGTTACACAGTAAAATATGTCAGGTTTTATTAATGTACAAAATACTAATGAAATATACACATATTTACCAGTAAATGGCTTTACTAGATAGTGGTAATGCCAATAACGGTGAATATGCGGATATTTTTGAAGAAGAATACG
>ENA-UPXM01005522-UPXM01005522.1-activated-sludge-metagenome-genome-assembly--contig:-NODE-5522-length-12265-cov-6.614988_pt1 | contig 12265 bp, 10 predicted proteins | sample MGYA00238178_ERZ772708 | MGnify/ENA primary metagenome ERZ772708 (study PRJEB29002, sample SAMN05720212) | activated sludge metagenome | isolation source: anaerobic digester from wastewater... | reverse complement strand
CCTGCAACGGTGATGTTTAACAAAGTCACCATTAAAAATGAAAAGCAGGCAGTGCAAATGTTTGGTCCGGCACAACATGGAATTGCTAAGGCGGTGATGGACTGCGTGGTTGATGGCACCATTCCGAAAGACGAAGTGGATGATGTTTTTATCTGCGTGGGGGTGTATATCAGCGCGAGGGCGGATATGGATGAACGCGTACAAGAATGGAACTACTTGGCGATGAAGCAAGCCATTAAAAATGCAGTGAATCGTGAACCTAAACTAGAGACGATTTTAGCGAAATATCAAGAAACCAAACATCCATTCCAAGCGAAGTGATCGCAACGCGTGTGAAGGTTAAATGATGGGTAGCTGACTTAAAGCTTGAATAAAACCCAGCTTGTATGTTGGATTTTTCTAGGACATTAAATCGTTTCTAGGACATTAAATCGTTATAGTTCAGCCAATTGTGCTGCGGTAATTTGTTGTTGATGTAAGGCTGTGGCAATGAGCGCATGCTGAGTGCCTAGCGTTTTAAGTGCTTTTAAATCGTCAATATTTCTGACGCCACCGGCTGCAATCAGGTTTTGATGGTGCGCCCGTGCTTTAATCTCCATCATCAAGGGCATATTCAAGCCCGCATTCACGCCCACGTTTGCCAGCGACATGACGATGACATCTTGTGGCCAATAATCATTGTTGATGAGCAACTCGGCTGGGCCAACATAACCCTGAGGAAAAAAGTCCAGCGATAAAATATGCGGCTGTTCAGCCATATTTAAACTTAAATAATGTTCAATGGTTGCAAAGCTTTCACTGGCAATGACGGGCCGCACATTCAGCGCTTGCCAATAGTGTAGCGCTGTGTTGTTACTAATGCCTGCGTCCACCCAAAGGTTGAGTTGAGGAAACTTTTTTGCAATCTCTTCAATAACCCTGAAATTTGTCGTGTATTGCGCCTCTAATTTTTGAATGGCATTTAAGTCTGCGATATATAATTGTGTAAACGGTATAAAGTCGAGCAAAGCTTGGACGATGACTAACGGGTCATGCGAATTACACAGTGTGGATTGGATGGGCTGATATCGCTGTCTTTCTCCGCTTTTTGCATGCACTACAACGCCGTTTAACAGATCAATCACTGGAATTATTTGCATCATCTCACTCATGAAAGAAAAACAAGAAAAATTATTCGTCTGCGAGTTTATCACTGGTGGCGGTTTAAGTGATGAAACGCTGCCTGAATCTCTGGTAAGAGAGGGCACGATGATGCGTGATGCCTTACTGCGCGATTTACAGGCACTCAATCAATACGCCCTGATTACCCTGCATGATGCACGATTGCCGCAATCTTCACTCGTCAGTAAGCGTATCACGGTTGATGCAGGTGCGTTTAAAAAGACCTTTAAAAAAACCCTTAAACAAGCCGATTTGGTTTGGCTCATCGCGCCTGAAACCGATGGTGCTTTACTGGAGCTGACTGAGCTGTGTCTAGCCGAAGAAGACAAAGTGCAGGGCGCCCAATTTCTAGGCTGTGGATTTGATGCCACGCTAATTGGTACCAGTAAAAGCCTAACGTTTGATACGTTGCAGGCGGCAGGCATTCATACTTTACCGGTGTATTCGGGTGAAGATTTGATTCAGCCAGCCTTTTTTGAAGAAATGTCAGCGTTAAACGTAGCCAAATGGGTGGCAAAACCTGAAGATGGTGCAGGGTGCGAAGGTATTCGTTTGTTTGATTCACTCGCTGCATTACGAGACTGGCTATTAGAAGACCAACGTTATTTAATGTATTTTGTACAGCCTTATCAACCTGGCATTAACGCGAGTTTTGCATTTTTAAGCGGTGGTGGCGGTCAAGCGTGGCTGCTTTGCTGTAATGAGCAGCATATCAGCCAAGTCGATCAGTTTTTTAAGCTGACGGGAATAACCGTCAACGGCATGACGGCTTACTGGCAGCGTTTTGAAACCCTGATGCGTAAGCTTGCTAAAGTGCTACCCGATGCGCTGGGATATGTGGGCGTTGACGTGATTATTGACCCAATGACGAATCGCATCGATGTGATTGATATTAACCCGCGTTTAACGAGCAGTTATGTAGGGTTAAGCGAGGCAATGGGCTGTAATGCGGCTAAATTGATCCTCGATAGTCAGTGCGATGCACATTTTAAAATGCCGCACATACAAAAAAATATCGTTGAGATTCAATTGTGAAAAACACTTATGTGATGGGTTGGGATATTGGCGGTGCGCATCTTAAGGCCGTTCTGTGTGACGCAGCAGGCAGAGTGTTATCAGCAAGACAGGTCTATTGCCCGCTATGGCGCGGCCTCAATGAGTTGACGCTTGCAATCGATAACGTGTTGCAGGAAATGCAGGCCACGCGACATTACGTGACCATGACCGGCGAACTGGCAGATATTTTTCCAAATCGTCAGGCCGGTGTGATGCAAATTGCGCAACTGATCAGCCTAAAACTACTGAGCGAAGTCCGATTTTTTACCAGATCTGCTGGATTTGTATCGCTAGACCATGTTGAGCATCACGCCCATGACATTGCCTCAATGAACTGGCTGGTGAGCCTGCAATACCTTGCAAAACATTCTGAACAAGCGCTGTTTGTAGACATTGGCAGCACGACCACTGATCTTGCAGTCATTGATAATCATGAGCCAAAAGTGCTGGGATTCAACGACGCCTCGCGCTTAAAAACCGATGAGTTGGTGTATACCGGCGTAGTGCGTACGCCACTAATGGCCTTGGCGCAAAAAATACCGTTTAACGGTGATTGGGTGAACGTTGCCGCCGAGCATTTCGCCACCACGGCAGATGTGTACACGCTCACAGGTAATTTAGCGCAGGAAGACAACATGAGCGAGACGGCTGACCATGCTGAAAAGACCATAGAAGCCAGTGCCAGACGCATCGCGCGTATGGTCGGCATGGACGCCGCCGATGCGCCATTAGCTGCGTGGCGGCAATTGGCGCAAAGCTTTAAAAATCTACAGGCACAGCAATTACAGCTTGCAATATTACGACAATTGTCACGTTTTACCATTAGCCAAAATTGGCAGATTGTTGGTTGTGGAGCAGGGGAATTTTTAGCGGCTGAACTGGCGCAGCGGCTCGGGCTTACGTATGTTCCGGTTACTGATTTTATTGTTGCAGAAAATGCTGAACTCAAAAATAGGGCGGCCGTATGCTTTCCCGCATTTGCTGTTGCCGGTCTGGGGCTAGCATGTTAAAGAGCGCACTTCCATATCATCACGACAGTGTGACATTCTTTGAGTGTATCGCCCATTTAGCGTGGCCAATGATGCTTGATAGCGGCCAAGCGTTACATCCACAAACGGGTAAGCCAGGAAGTCAATACGGAAGATACGACATATTGGTGGCATCTCCAGTGAAAACCTATGTAACTTACGGAAAATACACTGAAATCACTGAAAATGGCACAACTGAAATTTCAGAAGAAAATCCATTCTATCTGATTAAAAGTGTCCTTGCGCAACATGCTATGTCAGAAAACTCCGATAAGGATCTACCGTTTTCTGGTGGCGCGGTGGGGTATTTTGGCTACGATTTAGCGCTGTATTTTGAAAAATCGCCTAGGGCTGGTGCCGTTGTAGCGCCCAAGCCCATGCATGCTATTCCAGCATTGATGATTGGCATTTATGAATGGGCAGTAGTGGTGGACCATCGCCAAAAAACAACACATTTAGTTGCCAATCATTGGCAAGAAAATGCCCAAGAAAAATTTAATGCCCTGGAAGCCCTGTTTTATAAGGCTTCCAGCGATGCGAAAAAGGTTGAAGCATTTCAAGTGACAACGGATGTGATTTCAAACATGACAAAAGCACGCTATGCAGAGGCTTTTGAAAAAGTAAAACGCTATATTCTAGAGGGTGATTGCTATCAGGTGAATTTGGCCCAGCGTTTTTCAGCACAGGCAAAAGGGAGCGGTTGGTTGGCCTACAAAAAGCTGCGCGAGATTTCCCCTGCACCGTTTATGGCCTATATGCGGCTACCCAATCTTGAAGTGTTATCTGCGTCGCCCGAGCGCTTTTTGCAGGTGGTGGGTAGGCATGTGGAAACACGGCCGATTAAAGGCACGCGGCCACGTTCAGAGGATGTGATTGAAGATGCCAGACAGGCGACTGAGTTGCAAAATAGCTTAAAAGACCGCGCGGAAAATTTAATGATTGTTGATTTGCTGCGTAATGACATTGGCAAAAACTGTGAAATAGGCTCAGTCAAGGCCGAAAAACTGTTTCAGTTACAAAGTTTTGCCAATGTGCATCATCTGGTGAGTATTGTGACAGGTAAACTTGCCTCAGGTAAGTCGGCGCTGGATTTGCTGCGCGGCTGTTTTCCGGGCGGGTCAATTACGGGTGCACCAAAATTACGCGCCATGCAAATTATTGATGAACTTGAATCCAGCCAGCGTGGCCTGTATTGCGGGGCGATTGGCTATATTGGCTTTGATGGCAATATGGATACCAACATTGCCATTCGCACAGCGGTATATCACCAAAACGAAGTGAGTTTTTATGCCGGCGGCGGCATTGTGGCAGATTCCACCATGGAAAAAGAGTATATTGAAACTTTGGACAAAGCTTCAAGCATGTTGCGGCTGATGCGATTTTTTAAAGTAGATAAGCGTTGTTGAATTGGAGTTTGAATGTGGGTAGTCAAACTAGGCGGTAGTTTGCTTGGCGCGCCGGAGTTGTCGCGCTGGCTTGAAACTTTAGTGAAGTTTAGCGATGGCAAAGTGGTGATTGTGCCTGGCGGTGGGCTTTTTGCAAATGCTGTGCGTGAGGCGCAGCAGATTACCAATATGCAGGATGCGCTCGCGCACCAGCTGGCCCTATTGGCGATGGACCAATATGGCTTATTGCTGACAGGGCTGAACCCAGCGTTAGTGACAGCAAGCAGCGAATTGGAAATTTCAGAACGTGGCTGGCAACATCGGGCAATTGTCTGGCTGCCCAGCAAAATGGTACTGGCAGATGACACTATTCCAAGAAATTGGGAAATCACCTCTGACAGTCTCAGTGCGTGGCTCGCCAATAAGCTGGGTGCCGAACAATTGATCCTGGTGAAGTCCAAGCCATTGCTAACCTACCAAACCAAAGCGCCCACACGCTTACAGCATTTTGTGGATGATGAACTCATTGACAGCCAATTAATCAACTATATTCAGGGCCAGCACTACCAAACTTGGGTAGTCAATAAAGCAGATCATTCGATTTTTGCGCAAGGCGTCAATGTGGATGCACTACAAGCAAAAGGCCTGCAACTCAGTACATCGAATGTGTGATTGGAGAACATGATGACGAAGATAAAAACGTATACGGATGATGAAATTCAGCAGAAATTAAGCAAAGAATTGCCGCACTGGTATTTGGAAAACGGCTGGATTCGTCGTAAATATAAAACCAGTGGCTGGAAAGCCACGCTCATGGTGGTGAACACGATTGGCCATTTGGCTGAGGCGGCTTGGCATCACCCGGATTTAACGGTTTCTTATGCTTTTGTCATCGTCAAACTGTGCACGCACGATGCAAAAGGCATCACCGATAAAGACTTTGCATTGGCGCAAAAAATTGAGCAGGTTGTCGGCTGGCAGCCGGCGCTTGAAGGTGGCGTACTCACAGGCACGCCCAATGACGATGTGCGTTTTAAATATATTAAATACGATGAAGTTTAGCGTGAGAATCAACCGCTTTTCATTACCTTACATTTGCATATAAAAACCCAAAAAATTGCGTGTTTTAGCATGCAACCTTTTTTGATGCTCTGGAAGCCTTGTAAATAAAGGCTTCCAGAGCATCAATTTTTTCTCGGCGGATTTTAGTGCAGTGTAATTGAAAAAACTAGCCTTCAAAAGGCCAAAATACTAAACCTGTGCAGGTTTTTCAAATTTACCAAAATGCAGCATGATGGTAGGTAAAATCAACAAGTTTAGTATGGTGGAAGTCACCAGGCCGCCAACAATAATGGTCGCCATCGGGCCTTCAATTTCGCGTCCTGGCTGGCCTGTTCCTATGGCCAGAGGCAGTAAACCCAGCGCTGTGACTAGTGCGGTCATTAAAATGGATGGCAGGCGCTCTGAAGCGCCGCGTATGCAGGTTTCCAAGCCCCATACACAATGTTCTTCATCAATTAAATGCTGATAATGAGAAACCATCATAATGGAATTGCGCAGGGTAATGCCAAATAGCGTGACAAAGCCAACCAATGAGCCGAGCGAAATCCAGCCGCCGGTAAACATGGCGGCAATCACACCGCCAATTAAGGCAAAGGGGAGGTTGGCAAACGTCAGCAGCAAATTACGCAGGCGGCCAAAGGCAATATAGAGCATCAAGAAAATGCCAACGCCAGCGAGTAACGAATGCACGATGAGGTCTTCACGCGATTGTGCATTGGCTTCTGCTTCGCCGGTATAGGTCACAAAGTTACCCGGTGTGAGTTTTACCTCTTTATTCATACGTTTTTTCAACTCACTGGCAAAACTCGTCACGTCGCGGTCTTGAATGTTACAGGTGACAGTCTGGATGCGTTTGGCGCCTGCATGTAAGATTTTTGAGCGGCCATTTTCCTGTGTGATGTTGGCAACCTCTTTCAGTAGAATCATTTTCCCATCAGGATTTTTTAGGGGCAGCAAGCCAATTTCACGCAAATCATCACGCACGTTGTGGGTAAACATCACATTGACGCTGGTGACCTGATTGCCCTGATAAATTTGTGTCGCCTGCACGCCTTCATAAGCCGCCTGAATGTTTTCTAACACATCAAGCGATTGCAAGCCATACATGGCCAAGCGTTCTGGTCTGAGCCGAATAGTAAGTTCTGGCGTGCCTGGGGGTGACTGAATTTGAATGTCTTTTGCCCCAGAAATACTGCTCAATAACCCGGCTACTTCACGTGCATCGCGGTCAAGCGCATCTAAATCCTGGCCATGGATGTTAATCACCATGGCAGCGGTGTAGCCGGAAATAGTTTCTTCAATACGTTCGGTTAAAAACGTGTTGATGGCGAAATTGACACCTATAAAGCCAATTTCAGCAATGCCATCGCCATCTTCATCTTCAACCTCTCCCGCAAGTTCTTCTCGAATGCGGTTGAGAATGTAGCGCTGTTCAGGGCCTGAGGCTTGTCCCAGTTCAATTTCAAATTCGCTATAATGCGTGCCAAAAGTGTCCGCAGCGTTTGGCGCGCGGCCCACCCATTGCGTCACAGATTTCACACCTTTGATGTTTTCAATCACCTTAGACACCCGTTTACCGATGCGTAAAGACTCCTGTGCTGACGTGCCGGGTACTGCCGTCATGTGCATAATATAATGGCCTTCATGCAGGCTAGGGATGAACTGGCTTTTGAATAGCGGCAAAATGCCAAGACCAAGTGCGATAATGATGGTGCTTACACTTAATATCATGATGTGGCGTTTTTCAATTTGCTTTAATAAACGCTCGTAACGGACCTTTAGCCAAGCAATGAGGGGTGGGTCTCCGCTCTCTAATTTTCCATGGGTGAATAACAGATAGCAGAGGGCAGGGGTTAAGGTGAGGGCAACCACTAAAGAGGCCATAATGGCGCTGATATAGGCATAACCCAACGGGGCAAATAACTTGCCTGCAACGCCTGATAAGGTCAGTAAAGGCAAGAAAACCAATACCACGATAATGGTGGCGTAGACTACAGAGCTACGCACTTCCATTGAGGCATTAAAGACGACTTGGTGAGCGGGCAGTGGGTTGGCCAGTAAACGGTTTTCACGTAGTCGTCTGAAAATGTTTTCTGTATCAATAATGGCGTCATCAACCACTTCACCCAAGGCAATCGCCAAGCCGCCAAGCACCATGATGTTGAGGCCAATGCCGTAATAACTCAGTACAATCGTGCCGGCCAACAATGAGAGTGGTATGGCGGTGGCAGAAATAAATGCGGTACGTGCATTAAATAAAAATAAAAACAAAATCGCGATAACCAGCACAGAGCCAATCAGTATGTCGGTTTTAACGCCATCAATAGCAGTTTCAATAAAATTTGCCGGGCGAAACAGTTCAGGGTAAAAAGTAATTTGTTGTGCTTTTAACTCGGGTTCGAGTTCGTGCATGGCTTTTTCAACCGCCTCAGTTACGGCTTTGGTATTTGCACCCAATTGGCCCTGTACTGAGAAATACACGCCTTCCTTGCCATTGATAGCTGCCGCGCTGATAGAAGGTGCGGCACCGACTACAACCTCGCCTATATCGCTCAAACGCACCGTTTTACCTTGGCGATGCAAAATTGGCATCATGGCTAGCTCGTTCGCGTTTTTAGCCTGTCCTTCCGTGTTGATTAAAATACGCTGATTATTATTTTCGATATATCCCGCGCCACGCACGCCGGTAACACGTGCAGTTACGGCCAATACTTCTTGTATGGATAAGTTATACTGGACGAGTTTTTTTGGGTCCACCAAAATCTGGAACTGGCGCACGTCGCCTCCCAGTACATTCACATCCGCCACACCCGGCACTGCCATGATGTGCGGGCGTATCGTCCAATCCACCAATGTACGTAACTCCATCAAACTGCGCTTATCAGAGGTAATGCCCATGCCTAGCACTGAGCTGGCACTAGAAGTTAGCGGCGTGATATTGGGTACAATATTTTTAGGTAATTGATTACTAAGCGTCGCTAAGCGCTCAGCAACGACTTGCCGATTTTTATAAATATCGGTGTTTTCATTAAAAATAATGGTGATGATAGATAAGCCAGGAATAGATTGAGAGCGCATTGACTCTACGCCAACCGTTCCGGAAAGCGTGTTTTCAATCGGCTGCGTGACCAGTTGCTCAACTAAACTTGATGATAAGCCGGGTGACTCGGTTTGAATAACGACTTGCGTGGGGGAGAATTCCGGAAACACATCCAGATTTGCACGCGATAAGTTGTACAAACCATAGACCACCAGCAGGCATGCCAAGCCAATCACCACGCCATGAAAGCGAATTGAAAATCGAACCAGTGCGGACATCATAGTGATGGCTGCCTTTGCGTATGTGACGCCACACCATATTGTAGCGAGACGACAAAACGTAGCGACATGGCAAGTTTACTCAATGCATCGCGGGATAAATTTAGCAATTTAATCCTCGTTTTCATTTTGAATTTGATACTTCAATTCTTCAGACAATAGCAGCTGCGCACCACTAACGACCACTTCATCATTTTCTGCGATATCCACAGTGTTATACCATCCGCTAATCGCCTCACTTTCAATTTCCACATCGGTGTTAATCAATCGGCGAACAAACTTTTCTGGCCCCACTTTTTGATAAACCCAAGCTTGGTTTGCGTACCAGACAACTGCTTGATGCGGGACAATCACGCCAGTCGAAACTTTGCCTTGCGTGTCTAGCCTTGCTGAAACACGCATGTTGGTTCTAAAATTGCCAGCAGGCGCATGGTAGTAATAGGTTTTACCTTGTATGGTGTTGTCTGTCAAAGCGGCTTCTGAAATGAACTTTGCCTGAACATTTTGGCTTACCGCCCCCATGGGTGTAATACTCAGTATGGTATTTTTATCAGGCACCACTTCAAACGGCAGCGTCACTTTGATGAGCACATCACGGTGCTGCAACAAGCCTTCAAACGCACTGTTCGGTGTGTGTTGTGTTGCCCAGTTTGCCAATGTAGCACCCCAAAACTGACGCATATTATCGCGTATTCCATTGGCAGATGTACTGGCTGCCCCCAATTTTGCTTTTTCACTGTTAAGCAGTGCTTCTGTTTCTTGCACCACACGGTCAGAAACATTTTTATCGTCTTGGTTGAGCAATTTCAAGCGTTGCAAGTTTTGCTCGGCACTTGCAATGTTCGTGCGAATCACATTGCCATCTGCAAGTGCTGCAAAATAACGGGTACGAAGCTCAACCAAACTATCGATTGACTCCACCGTGCCAAACGCTGCCGATGTGGCTTGATGCGTTGTTGCTTGTAGCCGCGTGAATTGCAACCCACTTTGTTTTTGCAGTGCAACTGGTAGCACCAATGTCGCGACGCCTGCGTCTGCATTCGCATGCTCGGCCACGAGCGAGCGCGTTTCAACTTCCTCATCGAGCTCAGCACCTAGCTCTTCATATTCATCTTTACCGTAAAACACCAGCAGCCAAAAAAGTACAATTATTAAAAATGCCTGTATGCCGATAATCATCATTGCTTTACGGCTCATAGTTCACCCCGATACTGATTAAACAAACTTTGTGTTGTGATTGGCTTTTGCATGGTGTTTTCAAGTTGGTCTAGTGCCTGATTACGTTTATAGCGGGCCAAGGCTAGCGCTTTTTCAGCACCAACATTTTCTAACTCAGCATAAGTGATGGTGAGTCGATCGATTTCACCTGCAGCAAATTGGCGTGCTAAGCGTTGCGTCTTGGCCTGCTGTTGTACTAATAATTGTTGCTGATCATGCAGTTCAGCACTGGCTTGCGTGAGCTGCGCACGCGCTGTACTCGCCTCTTGAATCACTTTTATTTGCAAAGCATCAAACTGCGCAGCTTCCACTTCACGCAATTGGTTGGCTGTGGCAATATTGGTTTTATTTTTGTTCAGCAGCGCTAATAAACTTGAAATACCTAATGACCACACATTGTCGCCAAACTCATAGGTGTAACTAGGGCTGATGACAAGGTCTGGGTATTGGTTGGCAATTTCCAACTTTAATTTGGCCTCAGCCGCCGCGTATCGCTCAAGCGCAATGCGAATGTCGATGCGGTTCTGCAGGGCAGTTGCCTGCACTTCATCCGTAGGGGTTGCACTTTGATGCCGTTCTTCATCTATGGGTGCCAATGCCATTTTGTTGACTTGTGCTAACGGCAAACCCAATTGGCTGGCCAGTTGTGATTGTAAAACCAGTTGCGCTTGCTGCGCACTGAGCAACGCATTTTCGCTTGATTGCAGTTGTAATGTGGCATTGCTCAACTCGATATTTGAGGCTTCGCCTAAAGTTAATCGTTTTTGATAGAGCCTGACAATGGCTTCACGCAGGTTTTTTTCTTTCGCGAGTAAACTAATTTGCTGCTGATTGTATTGAATATTTGAAAATGTCTGCGCGAGTTGATGACGTAATTGCCACGCTGTTTGTGCAATTTCAAGCTTGGCAATTTGAGTGAGATGCTGCGCCTGCTCAATACTAACCAGACGTTTATTGGCGACTTCTATTGGGATATCAATACCCAAGCCTAAGGCAAACGGTTTTTTTGCCGGGTCAGGGTCGTCACTATGCGCTAAATGGCTGTTTAAAGTCGGGAGTGGTTTGTTCCCCGCGACCTGCTCGGCAAGTTGCGCTGAGCGCCATTGCGTGCGAGCAACTTCTAAACTGGGGTGAAAAAACAATGCGCAATAGGCTAAGTCATCCAAGTGCCAAAGCTGAATCGGCAGCCGTTCAACCGCATAGCCTTGTGCAATTAAAAACTGTTGAAACTGACTGTCTTCAAATGATTTTCTGGAAAATCTAGCTGCACTTTGTGCGGCATCAATCGGTTTAGGCGCATAGTCTTGAAAACTGCAAGCAACAAACTGTATTGATATTACCGCGACGATGGCTAAATATAAGCTTTTGTGCGCCAATGGTTTTGCTTGCATCTTGTGTTGTCTAAGCGTCATCTTTAATCCAGGTGGTTTGGATGAAGCAAGAATTGCACTGAATTCCTGATAGGGTAAAGTGAAACGAATCGTATCGCTTTAATCTACAATTTCCGCATGCACGGAACTTAAAGCATCTTGTAACGTTTCTTCACTTAACTTATTGATTGTAGTCGCTAATAAGTCAGCGGCCTCCACTGTGGAAATGGGCAAATCATGGCTGTCCATTTCAGCAATCAAGCCTGCCGCCGCGCCTGTGACCCTCAATAAAGACTGGCGTTCAAGCATCAGCATCTCTAACTCTTTACGTAGTAGGCTAATCTCATTTTCATTGATACTGTTTGGCATAATATTGACTTCACTCATGTTGATAACTAACTCAAACGCCATTCTCGCATAATCTTAGCTTTAACTGCCAGCAAAATCAGCGCAGTCTAACGTCACCATAGCGCGCGTATTAAATAAGTATCGAAATTTTATAAATTTACTATTCCCAGCACGCTTACTTGATATACAATGGCGACTTCGTTGAATCAGGGTGATTTTCACCCGCAACAACCTGCGAAAGTGGCGGAATTGGTAGACGCACTGGATTTAGGTTCCAGCGCCGCAAGGCGTGAGAGTTCGAGTCTCTCCTTTCGCACCA
>ENA-UPXM01005520-UPXM01005520.1-activated-sludge-metagenome-genome-assembly--contig:-NODE-5520-length-12269-cov-103.729900_pt1 | contig 12269 bp, 12 predicted proteins | sample MGYA00238178_ERZ772708 | MGnify/ENA primary metagenome ERZ772708 (study PRJEB29002, sample SAMN05720212) | activated sludge metagenome | isolation source: anaerobic digester from wastewater... | reverse complement strand
AACATTTTGCCCCATAGCGATATTTGTTGCAATCATTAGTGTCTTATATGTAATAAACCCTGTTATTAATCCTTTTAGAACAACAAGTATAGAGTCCATATTACTTAATATACCCTCTAATCCACCAATAAATCCTTTTATTATACCACTATTTGCAGTACCCATTTTATCTAAAAACAATTGGTAAGCATCGGTTAAGTTTACCAAACGCCCCTTGATAGTCTCTGCTTGTATCTTTTGCATTTCATAAAACATACCACCTTTCGCAGTCATATCCTCGAATATCTCATTAATCATCTCAAAAGGAACAAGACGATTACTGATTTTATCAAATACTTCTCCTGTGCTTACAACCCTATTTTCTAACTCACCAAACTTATCTGCAAGTAATGAAATAATAGGTATTCCAGCTTCTGTCAGCTGCCGCACTTCCTGACCTCGTAATATTGATGCAGCTCGTATTTGTCCGAATGCAACTATCAATCTTTCCATAGGAACACCCAAACCAGCAGAAACATCTGCTAACATCATTGTAGTATCAAAAAGTTTCTCAGCTTCAATACGATAAGCCGCTAATTGCTTTGCTGAAGAAGTTAATTGCATTACACTAAAAGGTGAATGGAGTGCTTGTGCTTTAATCTTTTCAAATATAGTATCAGCAGCAAAACTGTCTTGTACTAATGCTCCTAACGCTATTCTTTGCAATTCAAATTCTCCTGTTACTTTAGCAACCTCTGAGATAAAATTACGTACAGCATAAACACTAAAATAAGCACCTGCCATTTGTGCAAGTTCTCTAAATGAACGTGAAGTTTTGCCATTTGCATCAGCAAGGTTTAATCCACTCTTTAACACAGCATCTTGTTGTATTTTAAGACGCTCCATTTCTTTGTTTACACTTGCAATTTTAGCTTGACCGTCCGCTGTGGTTGAATCTAATTTTTTACGAGCAAACGCTAATTCTTTAGTTTTAGCAATTATTTGTTCTAAAGACTTAGATTCCATAGCCATTGCAAACTTATATTGCTTATCCCCATCCGCTCTTCTTTTTGCAATAGCTTGTCTTTCTAATTGAGCCGTTTTACGTTCTTGTGTCTTTAAATCTCTTTCAGCTAATTCTGCACGCTGCTTATCAGATAGTGTAAGATTTTTTAAGGCTGCTTTTGATGCGTCTAATTGTCTTCCTAAACGTTCTCTCTTTTCTCCAGTAGTTGAAACAAGTCCTAACTCTTGTTTTGATAAAGCAATAATTTGTTGTAAGTCTACAGCGTCCATTTTATCAACAAAACTTACAAGTCCACCTTCTTTTGCAGCATTTATAGCATCGGTAGGTAAATTTCCTTTAATATTTGTACGTGCACTTGCCTTTGTTGCACTTGCAGCTAATTCATTGTATTTAGCATTTAGCTTATCCATTAATGGTAAATATTGCTCTATTGCAATCTTATTGTTTTTATAAGCATCTTTTAGAACATTCATTGCTTGTTCTACTTGCTTTAATCCTTTCATGTTGTCAACATTGAAAAGATCACCGAGATTTTGTGATAAACTTCCACCAATCCCACCTAACCCAGTTTCAATTTTATTTATTACAGAATCAATGCTTTTTGATACGCCTTCAAGCCCTTTCTTTAAATCACCAATAGAATTTTTGACCGCTTTGTCAACGTCAAATTTTACCTTTATATTTACACCACCTGCCATAATATTAGTTTTTTATATAGTTGTTTTAATTTATTATTTTCTATTTTTTAATACCAAATAATCGTTCTAATTGGTTTACTCCGATAATTGGCGCAGATACTTTTCTATAAAATTCGTATTGTGCTTCGTTTAATGTTATTTCGTGTGTAAAGTCCATGCTCATTAAAGTTATCATTGCTACGCTCATTTTATACATATATTGTTCGTATGTTACACTTGGATATGCTCTTAAAAAGTCTGAAATTTGACCTATTGGAGTCCTGGCGTGTAATATTATTGTCCGAGATTCATCGCTTTTTTGGTTTCGTCCTTCCTCCTTCTCAAAGATTGCGTCATCAAATCCGAGAGGGCAGTAATCGTAAAAACCGATTCAACTACCAAAGAATTTAATGCTTTAAATACAATCTCTATCCATTCTTGTTCATTTTCACTTTCTAACAAAACCTCTAATTTTTTATCTTCAACAAGTTTATCATTAGCAGCAGTATCTATTGTAAACTTGTCATTGCAAAGAATAATAGCAACTATTTCAGCAGAATATTCCAAATTAGTTGCAACCTCTCTCATTATCTTTTCAATATTTTCTTTTTCATTCTTTGCCATTTTATTATAAACACTAAAAATACGATACTTTGAGTATGGTCTTAAAGCTCTTATAATATGTTTCTTCCCACCCAACTTCACTTCTATTGGTGCATCTGTCATCACTTCTGCAATCCTTTCAGATACTTCTGCTTCTACAAATTTTTCCTTTTCTTTTGCCATGTTGTCTTTTTGTTATTTAATTAAAAAGGGCGATGCAGTTAAATCCACCGCCACCGCCCATTTTTGTTTTAGTTTTAATTGAATTGATTGGTTTTTACCAAGTTGTCCGAGCTGTACCGCTTGTATTAATATCCACAAATCCAGTTTCATCAACAAGTGCTGTTACGTTCACAGTCAATTTTAATGGATTAGTTTTTAAGTCAGCACCATCAAATTTGTAAGAAATTTGACCTTTATAAACAACCATATCATCAATACCATCATTGAAATCAATTTTGAATTTCTTTGTGATAATTGATGCGGTGTCAGGAAGTTTAAAAATACTTGTATCTGAATTCCAAGTACCTCCTGTTAATTTAGCAGCAACATCATAGTCAATACCTACAATATCAAACGAAAATTCAAATACACCTGCTTTGATTGATCTAACCAATGGTGCATCTGTGAATTCGTCCATAATATCGGTAATGGTTGCGTCTGCTTGTGTGATAGTAAAAGATTCTTGAACACCTTTGATAGCTGTGCCAGCTCCTGAAGCAGGTTCTCCGACATCTTTAAAACTGATTCCGGTAATTTTCATACCATATACATTAGCCATAATTTAAAGTTTTTAAAAGTTAATAATTATTTTTTTCATTGTTAAGTTGTTATTTTTTGTATTGTAATATCAAAGAAGTTAATAGAAACGTGAAAACCCATTTTTTCGTCAAAGTCCTCAAACATCATATTGGTATCATATTGGATAAAGTAAGGGTTAGCATCAGAACGAGTAAAAGCATCTATCTTGTCAAAGATTGCTTTTTGTAGTGTTCTCATTTTTTGATTATCCTTTATTCCACCTGTTTTAGCTTGCACAAACACTTCAACCATTAAAGTACACTTACCATACGCTTCAAAGTCAGTTACCGTTGTAGGCGTTGAAATAACCATAAAATCGGTAGTATTATTAGTTAGTTTAGTAGGCACATTAGATAAGTAAGTATATTGGCAAATACCTTTGAACATTTCGTAACCAAAGTTTTGAATATCAGATAATAAGTAAGCGGTATTTAGTGCCATATTTTTTAGTATAAGTGTGTTTGTATATCTAACTCTTTAATAGATAGTTGTGGGTCGCTTTGAATCTCATTCCAAATTCCTGTTAAAACAACATATTGTCTATTTCTGCGAGTACCTTTTTCAAGGTAAGCACCGTAATACATACGAGCCGCAAAAATAACCACAAAGCCACTCATGTTTGGATTATATGAAGCGATAAATTCATCTGCCTCTTTTCTACCATAAACCCTACGTTTAAAACCTGTTTCAATTTTAGTAGTTTTAGCTTTTGGAGTTGGATATAAATATCCTTTCTTTTGCAAAACATTATCTTTATAAACAGCCCAAACATAAGAGTCTGCAAGGTTCTGACTTTGATTATGACTATATGTACTGCGATTATAAGCATCCAATAAAGTAGTCTTAGCATAAGTACTTAACTCTTTTATAATGTCTTTAGAAGCAGCATTTAATATATCTGCTTTTAATTCATCAAGTCCAGTAAATTCTATTGTTACACTACCCATTGTTTTTATCCTATTGAATTGTCATCTACATATATAGTCATATAGCCAAGTTGCGAAGTTTCAGAGTATTTTACCAATCCATTAATAACTTTGCCATTGTACGTTGCATAAAACAAGTCATCGACCTGAATTTCATTCGTTTCTTTTCCTTTGATTATCGGTGTACGAAACATAACAAGATAGTTTGATTTTTGAGGCGAAGCACCATCTATACCATCATTTAACTGAATATCACAAACACCATTGTATAAAGTCTTAATAGTAGTTGTAGTAGTTTTATTAGGATAAGTACCTGTTTCTACTTCAATCTTTCTTGTAACTTTACAACTATATGGAAATTCGCTAAAACTCATATTATTAAATGCTATCTTTTATTGTTATTACATTAATGATATTTTTACTACCACTAACCATTGTTTCGTACATCGGATCATTATATTTTTTGTATATAGACTTAGCAATCTCTAATTTTGCACCTGAATCACCAAACACTCTTTGAGTTCTCTCTGCAAAACCTTTATGTTCCTTAGATTCACTTACACTATTTGCACCAGAGTATTGTTGCACCAACATATCAGCAAACATCAAATCCTTAGTCTGTGTATCTAAAGTTGAAACATCTTCTGAAATATCTTCAACACCTCTATCAAATGCGATAACGTTTAATACGCTATCATTAAGAGTGTTGTTTGATTTTCCTTGTAAGTATTCTAAAATTGTTAAGTCCATATACAAATAATATTTAATTAGTTAGCAGTAGTTGTATCTACAATTGTCATAACGTCAAATACGCTCAAAGCAGGTGCAAAGAATCCTAAAATTTCAGAAATCCATTTTGGTGAACGAGCCATGTCAATCCAGTTCATAATTCCAAAGATTCCACCTTCTAAATAAGCCATTTGTCTATCAGGAACAGAAGACAAAACTTTTAATTCGTCTAAGTCAGCGTATTTAATCTCTCCTTGTACTCCTACAGGTGATAACACAGCATTACCAGTTGCCCAACCGCTTACATTAGATTTATAATAAGTGTTTTCTTGTAAAACTTGTGTTTCTTCAATGATTTCAATAGGAGAAATATTTGGCAACATAAGTTCGCTTACCCAATTGTTATATGTAGTCAATGTTCCTACGATTGCAGGAATATCAGTAGTAGTTAAAACACCTGCGTTACTTGCTACAAATACTTTCATTAAGGCTTTAATAGCAGTATTATTCATCATATTATTGAAAGTGGTTCTATCCATTTTCCAACTCAATGCACCCGCATAACCTGTTGCATCTCTCAATGCTTTTTCTTCATCAGCCATTTTACCTAAAATGTCAGCAGAAGCGTTTGACCAAACAACAGATCCTGCTTTTTTAAAACGTGCGCCAGGAATATTTGCTTTTCCGTTTGCAGAGAAACCTGTAGTGTTTGGAGTAACATATTGTCCTTTTGATAACAATTGGAAGCAAAGATTAGTTAATGTAGCGTGCCCGCCTTTTACTAAATGATCTAAACTTCTCATATAAGTTCCAAGTACGGTCTCATTTCCACCTACTCTTTGTAACATTTTAGCGTAGTAATCTCTTTCTTGTCCTGTGATTGTGTTAGCAAAACCATAGTTAGCTAAAGAACCCGAATAGGAACTAAAACCTTCCATGCTTGCTTCAGCAGGTGGTGTCCAAGCTGCACGTGGTAACATCAATGTATCAGGTTTACCAACAATAGAGATTTGTTCAAATAATGCAACACCCTTTTCATTTACAGGTGTTGGCATATCAGATTTAGTAAAATATCTACGCCACAACATCGAATTGTAACGTGGAACAAGTGCATTGTCTATGATTACTTGTAAATCATTATTTCCATTTTTGAATAGATCGTCAAACTCTTTAACATCTACTCCGAATTTTAGTGTACTCATACTTATAGTTCAAAATAATCAGTGTTAGGTAATTTGTTTAATAGTTCAACGTATTCAGGTAATTTAATGCTTTCTTTGATTAAAACACCATGATAGTAAGGATAGCAGGTAATGTCTCCATAACCTGATTGGAAGTTAGAAGATTTAAGAGGGATAGTAATGTCAACGTCAGAACCTAATATTGCATTGATAGTAGTAAGTTTAGGAAGTTTTCCTGAACCTGCTTCAGCACCAATTACAAAGATAGTGCCAGCTGGAATTTCAACACTTTCACCCCAAGTTTTGGCAGTAATATCAATAGTTCCAACTTGAACACCACCAACAGTTGAAAGAGTTACAGCACCAACTGTAATTGCAATTCCTGTAGTGGAAGCAGTTGCAGGAGCGATACAAATTACATCTCCTTCATGTAATACATGGTCGAACTCTGTTTGATAGAACACCATCTTTGTTGAAGTATCATCAATAGCGGTGTGTAGTTTAAACGTTTTTAAAAGTTGAAATTTGCCTGTAGAATGGTTGTAGTAACCGAAGTCCCCTGCAAAAGCCTTTTCATAAAGAGCTGGTGCATAATCTTTGTCCATGATTGCACCGTTTACAACTTCTAACAAACGATTGTGTGCAGGACTATAGAACACTTGCATAGTGCCTCCATAAGTCCCTGTTTTTGAAAAATTAATTCCGTTGTAAGTCATCTTTTGTTAATTTAAGGTTAATAATATTAGTTAAGTGTTTTTTTAGCAATTTCTTGTATTTTTTTAATCTTTTCTTCGTTTGAGTTAGTTTGAGTATTGTTTGGTTTTTGTGGTGTAATATCTCCAATAGTATTTTTAATAAAGTCAGTAGTTTCAGTAATAACAGTTTGGAGTAGTACATCGTCAGTTTGTTCAAAATCAAAATTAAATTTTTCTACAACCGTTTTTAGGATTGGTATTTGATTTTCGTTAAACTTTGTTTTTGCAGCTTCCAAGATTTGTTGCTTTTTAGCTGCGATAGCTTTTTGCTTTTGTTCAGCTTTCCAAGATTCCATAAACTCTTTTATTTCATCAGGAATGTGTGTTTGAGTTTGTGTTTCCACTTCTTTAGGTTTAGCCTCTGTTTTAGTCTCTGTTTTAGTTTCTTTTTTAGGATTCTTTTTAGCTTCTTCAGCAAGTACTGAATTAATAGTTAATTGGGTATCTTTTATATCCTCAATAGTGTCTGCAATCAAATCCATTAGTACAGTTTCTTCCGTTACTCTACCAAATAATCTTTTTGCTTTTTCTTCAAGGTATCTATCAGTTACCTGTTTTAATGGAGAAATTTTATCTCTCTCTAACTTTAATTGTGCCAAGATTTCTTCTTGTGTAATCATAATCATTTTATTTTTTAAAATTCATTAATCACAAAAATAAAAAAATTATTAGTGATAAACATTCTACTTTGTTGGTATATTTAGGAGTGTATTAAATTATGCATACATATTTGCTTGAATTTAAGTTTTAAATGTTTATTTTTGTAATAAATAATTATACTCTTTAATGTAGTTGAATGAAAACAATTGCCCCAAATAGTTTAAAACAGTTAGATGCTTTACGTTCTAATTGTGATATTGTTTGGCTTACAGGTGCTGTAGGTTCGGGTAAGACTTATGCTGGCTGTTTGTATCACGCAAGCGATATATTAGATAATCCAGATTATAAGTGTTTAATGATCCGTAAGAATATAGGACAATTCTTTACTAATGGTGGTATTGTAGACACAATGGAGAGTATATATCCTTTAATTAAAGAGGGTAAAACGCCTCCACGCAATCCTATTGGTACAATTGTTCAATCTCCATCTAAAATGGGTATATACTTTAAAAAGGGTGCTTCAATAAAATTAATGCAAATTAATGATGAGAATCCTGAAAAGCTAAAAAACCAATTTAAAGGGCAACAAAACCAGCGTATTATTGTCGATGAGGCGGATGCTTTTACATTTGAGACTATATTTTATATTATTACTCGTATTCGTGGTGAAGCAAGTAAAACACGCCAACAAATCATTTGTTTACAAAACCCTGAGAGAGATTGTTTTGGTAGAACAATGTTAGGAACTACATTTAACGGAATAGAGGGAGCTGGATATATAGATAATAATGGAGATGTAATAGATGAAATGAATGGAGTAGTAACATATTTTTATAGTCAAGGCACTATAGATAAGATTACTTATGGTAGGAGTAAACAAGAAGTATATGAAAAAGCAAAAGATTCAATAGATAATATTATAAATGATGCCGCTCGTAAAGGTGCAAAAGTTCATTATGAAGATTTAATAATGAGTATGTCATTTTATTCATTTACAATGTTTGATAATGCCACAATGGATAAAAGTTACCTTGCTCGTGTAATGAACTCAATTGGTGCTTCTGGGTTGGGTAAAAACAATTGGAATTATTCCTCAAAAGATGTTAATGTTGATGAACAAAATGAATTAGAACTCACAAGAGAAGATATTAACAAGATGTTTAAAGCAAACCATCAATATACTGGTAAGATTCGGATTACTTGCGACCCAGCTTCAACTGGTGTGGATAATATGGTTATTTGTGCGTGGGATTCTTTTCATTTAATGGATATTGAAGTTATACAAAAGATTGCAGCTTCAGATATTGAATATCCTTTACGTGCTTTTATGGATAAACATGGAGCAACAAATTCACAGCTTAGTTTAGATATTCAAAAGTTTGAGCATTTAAAAAAACCATTTCACGGTGCTAAATTTTTTAATGGATCAAGTGCTTGTAGTAACATTGGTAAAAAATCTTATGTAAGATTAAAAGATGAAGCTGCTTATCAAATGGTTAGATTAATAAAGTTAGGAATATTCTCTATTGACATAAACCTGATGAATATGAGATATTCCCACCAACTTTCAAAACGTCATACTTTAACTTTTGGTGAACAAATACAAGAGGAAGCTAAATTCTTTACATTTACAAAAGGGGAATATGATAGGATAAAGGTAACAAACAAAAAAGATATGGGTTTCGGATTAAAAGGTAAAAGTCCCGATATATTAGACAACTTTGTTGTATTTGTTGGAACTCAAATATATGATATATATAGAGTATTAGGAAATGTAAATGAGTTTAAAAAATCAAGAGGTATAAAAGATGAGCTTAGAACAAATAGTGAATTAGACAAATTATTACAAATAGATAGCAATAAAACTTTTGGATTAGGTAGAAATGCAAATTATAATAGCATTAATCGTATTCCACAATTTAAAACTTATTCTTTCGACCAATTTATGAAAATTTTAAATTAAAAAATATGGCAGTAAAAGATGTGAATTTCTATGTGCAAAACCCCGAAGAACTGTTAAAGAAAAAACCTTTTACAAGAGGAGCGGAATATGTAAACTTTGAGTATGATACAGAAACTCAAATTACTCAAAAAACTACTGTAAAACTTCCTACAATGAAAGGCAAAGAGGTTTCACAAGAGATATATTTACAAGAGTATGACCCTTCAAAACACTCAATAAATAGCAATGGTTCAATCCCAGAGTTTAAGGTGAAGATTAATGGAGTAGAACAAACCGAAAAAAATATTGTGGTGGCTTCTGCACGTCAAAAAAATATTCACACTAAACAAGTTTTACATCTTTGTGGGAACGATTTAGAACTTACTATGATGGGTATAAAAGACCCAACAAAACAATTATCTCTTTTACAAAAGTTATATTCAAGTGATAAACAAAATCGTATATTAGAAACAAAAGAGTTAGAACAAAAAGCTAATTTTTTAAATTTCAAAGAAGAGTGGGTGCATCGTAACTTAAAACAATATAGAGACAAAGCAGTTAGCACACAGAAGTCAACAGGCGATTGTGGGACTTTATTTTCTTTCGATACTAAAACAAAAAAGTTTAAAATAAAAAACATTTCATTTGCAGACGGTTATGTTATAATCCCTAATTATGATGATTTTGGGGACATGATTGCTTGTTCATTATATTATAAAGTAGATGAAATAGAGTATATAAAAATGTATGATAATACATATTGTTATACGTTTACAAAAAATACACAAAGCAAAGAAACATCTGAAAACGGATTTAGTTTTTATGATAAGGTTGCTCATGGATTTAAAACAATACCACTTATATATAAACGTGGATATGTAGCTTGGGAATTTGCTCAAAGTGCTATTGAAATGAGAGAAGTAATTATAGCTATTAATGCCGTTGTTATCAAGCGTCATGGGTGGCACTGGCTTTTCTTAAACGGTAGTTTGCCAGATTTAGAAGTTACAACAAACGGAGGCGTAACATTCTTAGCTTCAAAAAATGAAGATGCACAAAGAGCGGATTTAAAAACGGTAGAATATCCTGAAGCTACAGGAGTAGATAAACTTTTAGAATCATTAGATGATGAAATACAAACCGCTTCAAGCACTACAATCATACTTCCTAAATATATTAAAACAGGAAACGATGTTAGCGGAACTGCTGTAAAGGTAACAATGTCAATGGATTACGAACTTGCTTTACAAACAGCAAATGATTGGCAAGAATGGACTGATAAATTTGTGAATTTAGTTTGTCAAGGCTTAGGATTGGAAGAGGGAGATATTTCTAAATATACTGATTTAAGGATTAAAGGTTCATTTAAAGTTTGGATGCCTGAAAGTGAATATCAATATAATCAAATGATATTGCAATTAGTACAATCAAAAGTATTAAGCGGACAAACAGGGCGTGAACGTTGTACTTTGGCTAATCCAGATGAAAGCGAAAGGGTGCTAATGGAACGCCAACAAGAAAAAAATGAAGAGCTTGAATTTGAAACTAAAAAAGCTGAAATAAACAAAATTGAAACACAAACAACTGTAACTGAATAATGGCAAACGAACTAACTATATTATTTGATTGTAAAATACACATTTTTGCGTATATAGATAATGATGTAATGCCTGCCACACCGACAGGAACTGACTTAATTCCTTTAGGATGGAGTGATACGCCAGAGCAACAATTATCTGCAACAAAAATGAATGTTTGGAGTTATAGTGATTATGACTTTGAAAATAGTTGTTCATTAGGAAATTGGAGTACACCAATAGTTGTAACTGGCACACCTTTAAGTGGTGCATTAGATTACGAATTTAACTTTGGATATTCAGACGATGCAAATACACCACCTTCAACTTGGGGTAAGATACGTGCAGTTCCAACAGGAGACTATATGTGGATGGAAAAATCTCGTATAATCAATTCTGAGATTATTAGAACGCTTGATTTTATTTTGATAAACAATGAATCGGAACAATACACAAACTTCTTTAGAGGCGATATTATACGTGAATATAACTACGTTTCTGAAAGTATGGGTACACGTGTTATTGGCGATGCAAAAGTTTATAAAAATACTGCTGATGCTGATGATTATTATACAGGTAGAGAATATGTAATATATAATAATGAAAAGTACTATTTAGATGTAAAGAGTATAAGCAAATCTTATAATAAAGATGCTGCTAAATATGTTTATAGTTTATCATTTAATAATGAATATCAAAAGCTATTCACTACTCCTTTTAAGAATATTGCTACAATAAATGAAGAACCACAATTTTATACAAATAGCAATGTAATAAACTTTGTTGGCAATATTGGAGAACTTAAAGATCGTATAAATGCTTGTCTAACTAAAAGTTATTCGAGTTATATGTATCAGGTTATTTATGATAGTGGATTTGCACCAAATCTAACAAACTATCAAGAAGTAAGTGTTGAAAATATTACAATATTTGATGCACTAAAGTTGTTTTATGATATTTTTAGCGTACCTTTTTATATTGAAGGATACAATATTATATTGGGAAGAGAACCTAATGATATAGGGCATACATTTGAATACGGCAATGGCATTAAAGAGATGACAAAAGGAAAGTCTAAAGATTTTGTAACAACTTCCGTTAGTGGAAAAGGTGGGCAGACAAACATTCCTTTTAGGTATCCTGTGGTAAGAGATTCAGATGGCAATATTATAAACCACCCTTATACTTCAACGTATCTTATGCCAACTTGTTTTGTTGAAAGTGTAAGAAAAAAAGTACAAACAGATGCTATAGATTATGACCCAAATATACTTATTGTAAATAGCTATGAAGCAAAGCCAAACGATGTTTACTTAAATGAAAACGGTGGATATGAAACCGCTGTTTATGAAAACTATATCAATGCAAATAACTACGCACATGAATTTGTAGATTTTGATGAGATATATCCAACAATTACAGGGGTTATGTATGGTGGTCATAGAATTGATCAAATTAAGAGTGTAAGTTAT
>ENA-UPXM01005518-UPXM01005518.1-activated-sludge-metagenome-genome-assembly--contig:-NODE-5518-length-12271-cov-5.213982_pt1 | contig 12271 bp, 8 predicted proteins | sample MGYA00238178_ERZ772708 | MGnify/ENA primary metagenome ERZ772708 (study PRJEB29002, sample SAMN05720212) | activated sludge metagenome | isolation source: anaerobic digester from wastewater... | reverse complement strand
CTGATTATACAGAATCTGTGCAAAATCGTTCAATTTCGAGGATTCAGGATTTGATGAGTATATTTCATTGAGTTTAGCAAAAATTTTGTGATCGGGGTTTATTTCAAGAATTCTTGTTGCTTTGGGTGCGGGCATGTTTGACATTGCGGCTTCAGAAAGAACCTGCTCCATGTTGATGCTGATCCCGTCACTTCCGCTCACAAGGCATACTGCACTGTTCTTGAGGCGGGATGAGAGCCGTACTTCCTTCACTTCGTTTTCAAGGTGTTTTTTGAGTGTTTCAAGGAGTGACTTGCTTTCAGTTTCCTTTTCCTTTCTTTTTTCCTCTTTTTCCTTTTTTTCTTCTTCAGAATCAAAATCAAGGTCGGCTGCTGAAATGTTGCGGAGCGGTTTTTCCTTGTAATTGATTATGACGGCTGATGCGAATTCATCAATCTTATCAATGAAATAGAGAACTTCATATCCTTTTTCACTGATTGCTTCCATTTGAGGAGTGTTCTTTATCGAATCTTTGTCACGCCCTGCCACATAATATATTTCCTTCTGGCCTTCCGGCATCCTTTTTACATATTCATCAAGAGTGGTGAGCTCGTCACTGTGAGAAGATTCAAAAAGAAGAAGGTCCTGCAGTTTGTCCCTGTTCATCCCGAAATCTGAATAAACTCCGGCTTTGATCGCTTTTCCGAATTCTTTCCAGAACTTAATATATTTTTCACGGTCGTTTTCAAGCATGTATTTCAATGCACCTAAAATCTTTTTTTCGATGTTCTTTGAGATCACTTTAAGCTGAGAAGAGTGCTGAAGGATTTCTCTTGAAATATTTAGTGAAAAATCGGGGCTGTCAACGATTCCTCTAATAAATCCAAGATATTCCGGAACAAGTTCTTTGCATTTATCCATGATGAAAACTTGTTTTGAATAGAGTTTCATCCCCCTTTCAAAATGACTTGAATAGAAGTTGAACGGGATCTGAGACGGAATGAAGATGAGAGCGGTATATTCAACTGTTCCTTCACCTTTTGTGTGGATCACATCGACCGGTTCATCGTAAGCATGAAACGCGTGTCTGTAAAATTCCTTGTATTCTTCTTCTGTTACATCTGATTTTTCTCTATTCCATATCGGTTTCATTGAGTTCAGGGTCTTTTCTTCGATGACAGTTTCCTTTTCAACATTCATTTTTATCGGATATCTTATAAAATCGCTGTATCTTGTAACAAGTTCTTCAAGTTCGTCGTGATCAAGAAGCTGAATTTCCTTTAAAATATCTTCTTTGAGATAGAGCGTTATTTCTGTTCCTCTTTTTTCAACTTCAGCTTTTTCAACTGTATAATTTCCGTCTCCGGTGGATTCCCAGATAACTCCTTCAGACAACTCAGCTTGAGCCGACCTTGTTCTTATTTTCACTTTTTCAGCAACCATGAACGCACTGTAAAAACCGACACCGAACTGCCCTATAAGCTCCTCAGCATTTTTGTTGTTTTCAGATTCCGAAAGTTTATCAAAGAACTCTTTTGACCCGCTTTTTGCAATTGTTCCAATGTTTTCAACAACTTCGTCATGAGTCATTCCGATGCCGTTGTCGCTTATGGTGAGTGTTTTGTGCTCTTTGTCCGGCTCTATCCATATTTCAAAATCACCGCCATCCTTTATTAATTCAGGAGCGGTCAGCGATTTGAACTTGAGTTTGTCGATCGCATCAGAGCAGTTTGAAATAAGTTCTCTAAGAAAAATTTCACGATTTGTGTAAATTGAATTGATCATAAGATCGAGAAGCTTCTTTGTTTCCGCCTTAAAACTTTTCTTTGCCATAATTTCCTCCGCACAGGTTAAAAATCAGAGGTCTATATAAAAACCGATTCAATAAAGTCAATAGGAGGAGTCGTTTAAGTCGTTGTAAAATTTTTTTACACTTTGCCGGCAAATTCAAATTGTTCTTACGACAGATAACAATTCTTTGACTTATGGATTTAAAATCACTAATGTTTCCGCCAGGCACGGTAATTGCTATCCTGTCCCGCTTTTTTGTTTTGTGATTTTTTACATAAACTTATTTTTCCGGAGGATTTTCATGAAGCGTTCAATTAAGCCCGCAGAGGGCAAACTTATGGTGTTCATTCCCGGTATGGGAGCCATTACTTCTACAGTTCTTGCTGGTATTTTCAATATCAGAAAAGGTCTTTCAAAGCCGATCGGTTCAGTAACACAGATGGGCCACATCCGTCTTGGCAAGAGAACAGAAAACAAATCACCTCTTATTAAAGAATTTGTTTCACTCGCATCGATTGATGCACTTGAATTTGCCGGCTGGGACATTTTTGAAGACGATATGTACGAAGCCGCAAAGAAGGCAGATGTCGTTCTTCCCAAACATCTTGAGCCAGTAAAAGAGGAAATGAAGGCGATAAAACCGATGAGTGCTGTTTTCTATCACGACTGGGTAAAGAATCTGGACGGGAAAAACATTAAAAAAGGCAAGAATCACATGGATCTTGCCAATCAGCTTATGGATGACATGAAAAAGTGCATGGCTGAAAAGGGGTGCTCAAGAGCTGTTATGGTTTGGAATGCATCAACTGAAGCGTATCACAAACCATGTGAAATTCATGAAACTCTTGAAGCATTTGAAAAAGCTCTTAATGATAATCATCCTGAAGTCGCTCCGAGCCAGATATATGCCTATGCCGCACTGAAAATGGGATTTCCTTACATAAACGGCGCTCCCAACTACACAGTTGACATCAAGGCGATCCAGGAACTTGCTGAAAAGAACAATGTTCCGATAGCAGGAAAGGACTGGAAGACAGGACAGACATTGATGAAGACAATACTTGCCCCCGGTTTCAAGACAAGAATGCTGGGTCTTTCGGGATGGTTCTCAACAAACATTCTGGGCAACCGCGACGGTGAAGTTCTTGATGATCCTGCGAATTTTAAAAGCAAGGAAGTTTCAAAACTTTCTGTTCTTGACACGATCCTTGAGCCGGAAAATTACCCGGATCTTTACGGCAAGTTCTATCACAAAGTCCGTATCAACTACTATCCGCCGAGAGGAGACGCAAAAGAAGCATGGGACAACATCGATATTTTCGGATGGCTTGAAATGCCGATGCAGATAAAGGTTAATTTCCTCTGCAGAGACTCAATACTTGCCGCTCCGGTCGTTCTTGACACAGTTCTTTTCATTGATCTTGCGGCCCGTGCCGGTTTTCATGGAATTCAGGAATGGATGAGCTTCTTTTTCAAATCACCGATGGTTGCACAAGGTCTCTACCCTGAACATGACATCTTCATTCAGCAGACAAAAATGAAAAACACCTTGAGGTTCATGATGGGCGAAGAGCTTATCACACACCTTGGAAACGAATATTACGATTATATGAAAGAATAGTGATTTCAGCATCTTAGAGTTCATTTTTAAATAAATCTTGATTTTTACAATGTCATGAATACCATTCATCCGGTTTTTGTTCTCTAATTATTTTAGGAGATTACGATGAAGGACAAAGTACATCCGAAGCTTGAAGTGATAACAGTTAAATGTTCATGCGGTGCGGAAATTGTAACCCGTTCAACCAAAAAAGAGGGCTACAACATAGAAATCTGTTCCAGCTGTCATCCTTTCTACACCGGCAAAACAAAGATAGTTGATACCGCCGGAAGAATTGAAAAATTCAACGCAAAATACAAAAGGGACACCTACACCAAAAAATAGCGGTCCGGCTTTTTTAATTCCCGTCAATTCTTGTAAGGAGTTGGCGGGATTTTTTTATTTACCGGGGGCGAGATGCTTGATATAAGAGACAAACTCAGCGAAGTATATGAAAGTTATCTGAGAATGGAGAGGGAGCTTTCTAGGCCTGAATCTACATCAGATATGAAAAAATATACAAAAATGATGAAGGAATACAAGCACCTGAAAAAAGTATCAGATAAATTTCTTGAATGGACTAAACTTGAACATGAAATGTCAGGACACAGACAGATGCTTGCTTCTGAGAAGGACCCCGATCTTGTTGAAATGATAAGAAGTGAGCTTCCTGATCTGGAATCTGAATACGACCGGCTTTATGAAGAACTGAATGTTCTTCTGATACCGAGAGATCCTCTTGATGAAAAGAATGCAATCCTTGAAATAAGGGCGGGAACAGGAGGAGACGAGGCGGCTCTTTTTGCCGGAGAAGTTTATAGAATGTACTGCCGCTATGCCGAAATGAAAAGGTGGAAAGTAGAAGTCATGTCAATGAGTTCGATGGAAGGGGGCGGAATAAAGGAAGTAATATCAATTGTAACCGGTGAAGATGTTTACGGACGGCTTAAATATGAGGGGGGCGTCCACAGGGTACAGCGTGTTCCGGTGACAGAATCGCAAGGCAGGGTGCATACATCGGCGATAACTGTTGCGGTTCTGCCCGAGGTTGATGAAATTGATGAAGTGACTATTGATGAAAAAGATCTGAAAATAGATATTTACAGAGCGAGTGGTGCCGGTGGACAGCATGTAAACAAGACAGACAGTGCTGTAAGAATAACGCACCTGCCGACAGGGATCGTTGTTGCAATGCAGGATGAAAGAAGTCAGATCCAGAACAGAGTCAAGGCAATGAAAATAATAGAATCAAAAGTTCTCCAGATGGAAAGGGAGAAAGCTGAAAAGGAAATAAGTTCAAAGAGGAAATCGCTTGTAGGAAGTGGAGACAGATCAGAAAAAATAAGGACTTACAACTTTCCGCAGGGTCGTGTTACCGATCATCGCATAAAGCTTACTCTTTATAGGATCAATGACATTATGGAAGGATCCCTTGACATGCTTATAGATCCTCTTGTAAATTATCAGAATGCGCTCCTGCTGGGTCGCAGTGTCGAAGAGTTCGGAAATGACTCTGACGATCAGTAATTTAATCCTCAAATATTCTAAAGAGCTTGAAAACATAAGCGATTCTCCGCGGCTCGATGTAGAGATCATGCTCTCCCGTGTTTTGAATCTTTCGAGATTTGATCTTTTAATGAAAGCAAATGATTCGACAGATATTGTTGATGAAAAAAGATTTGCGGAACTTTTAAAAAGAAGGATGAATTTTGAGCCGGTTGCATACATAATTAATGAAAAACCGTTTTTTGAAGATGTTTTTTATGTTGATTCCCGCGTTCTGATCCCGAGACCTGAAACAGAATTTCTTGTTATGGAAGCAATTACCCATCTGAAAAGTTATGAGAAAATGCCGGCGGTGCTTGATATCTGTTGTGGAAGCGGCTGTGTGGGACTCAGCATTCTGAGAGTTATTGACTGCGATCTTTCGATGTCAGATATTTCTAAAGATGCTCTGGATGTGACCTCTGTAAATGTTGGAAAACTTTTTCCTCAAAGAGATGATATTAAGCTTATTCAGAGCGATCTGTTTGAAAATGTTAATGAAAAGTATGATGTGATAACTGCAAACCCCCCATATCTTTCAAAAAAGGATATGGCTGAATTTGCAAAAAATGATCTCAGATACGAACCTGAGAATGCACTTTCGGGAGGAGAGAGCGGGTTTGAATTCACCGAAAAGCTTTTAAATGAGGCGGGTGAATATTTAAATCATGACGGAATCATTGCTGTTGAACTTGGATTTGAAGGATCAAAGTTCATTAAAGATGTTTACGGAAAAATTGAACTTCACAAAATAAAAAAAGATTACAACGGAATAGACAGGGTCGCTGTTTTCAGTCGGTGCAGACGGTAAATCCGCTTCCCGGAGCTGGTTCAGCAAGATTTCCTTCAGCAATAACAGTTAAGTTGTTTCCCGATTTTTCGTAATCCATATAGGTGTCATCTCCTATTGCCCTTACGCATTTAAGTGTAAATTCGCTGCTTCCCTGCTGAAGGTCCCCGAATATGACCATTGATCCTGTGCCGCCGGAAGGATATTCTCCATTGTTCTGGCTCTGCGGAATATAGATTGCGAAAAATTTTATTGTTGTGCTGATGCCTCCCGAAAGGGGTTCTATCCATGTGATCGAATATGTTGGAGTCTGAGTTTCAGTATTTGCAAAAGGGGTTGTTATATACATCAGGTTCTGAGTCGTGTAAACATAGTCGGTGGCTTTAAAACTGAAACCGGCAGTGCCTGTTCCGCCTGTCTTATTTGTGGAATCTGCGGTATTTATCACACCGGTAAAACTCAATTCATAGTCGGGCGTCACGCCTGTGTCGCCGGTGTTTCCGGTGTTGCCCGTATTACCAGTATTGCCCGTATTACCAGTGTTGCCTGTGTTACCTGTGTTTCCAGTGTCGCCTGTGTTGCCGGTGTCGCCTGTGTTGCCGGTGTCGCCTGTGTTGCCGGTGTCACCTGTGTCGCTGTCGTTTCCTGTATTGCTGTCATCTGAATCATCGGCAGTGTTGCCGGAATCAGGTTTAGTAAATTTGCTTATGTCGAGAGTGTTGTTCTGACACGATACAACCATCAGAACTGCAAAAACAACAAAAACTGCAGAAAATCTTTTCATGAGAACCTCCTTTGAAATAACAGACCAATTTTAGCCGTTATCAGATTTAAGTCAAATGAAAGGATTTGTTGAATTTTTTCTCAACTTAAATAATATAAATAAGAACTGGAGAAACAGGACACTAATAGATAAGATCATTAACTTTTTAGAGGATATGATGAATAAGAAATTTTTTTTCCTGTTTTTAAGCATAATTATTTTTATTTCCTGTGGCAAAGCCAACACAACAGTGACAGGCTCAGACCAGGATAATAAAATAGATGATACAACTGATGATATAACTGATGAAAGCAATTATGTTGACGAAGATGTTTATTATGATAATGAAACTGGCTTACAATGGTCAAAAAGAAGTGATTCTTCTCAAATTTCTCACCATTACTGTTCTGCTCTTTTTCAAGGTGGATTTGATGACTGGGAGGTTCCGACTATTGAACAGCTTGAAACTCTTCTGGTAAATGTTCCTGAAGATAATATTGAAGGATGCAGATATGCAATTGACCGAAGATATTCAAAACTCGGAGACAGAGGTGTTTTTTGTTCATCTTCTGCTATCGGCGGAACCGAATGCGGTCCCGGTCTTTTTAAAAGTCCTGCTGAACAGGAATTTCCTTTGTTTCTGGATTTTGATTATGGAAAGAGTACATATGAATGGCAGGAATGCTATACACGCTGCGTAAGACTATCAGAAAACGGTAGTATTTCACTGAAACAAAAAGAAAAAAAAGCTTATGAATCAAAATTTAGTGAACCGGATCAACTATATATGTGGTCTAACCATTCTCCTTTCTCAATGAATTTTAAAAATGCTTCGGATTACTGTGAAAAACTTCAGGAAAACGGTTTTTCAGACTGGCGGCTTCCAAATATTTCTGAATGGAGAACTGTTGTGAAGAACTGTTCATCAACTGAAAGCGGTGGAGAGTGTCCTCTAACAGAACATTATATTTTTAACATAAATAAATGTAAGGGATGCGCTTATTCTGTAGACGGCACATACGATAAATTTGGTGAGGCAGGTAGTTTCTGGACTTCAACATTAATAAACAATTCCGGATATTCATATTTTTTACGCCCGACTGTGTTTAATCTTGATACTGCCGGCATTGAAGAAATATACGATGCTGAAACTGAATGTGCTTATGCAAGATGTGTACGAAACAACCCGGGAGATAAAAGAGAAAACCAGCCATGTCGTAATCTGCCGGGATCAGGAGTGTGGAACAGTGTTAACAAAATTACACAGACCTGGGATGGCAATGAATGGACACCTTCAGTAATTGGAGTGTTTAATGAAAAACCAAGTGATAAAGAGTGCAGATTCAAATGTAAAGAGGGTTTTGTGGGTTTTGACAACCGTTGCGTTGAGCCAGGACTGGCAAAAAAATGGTCAAAAAGGGCAGAACAAAAAATGAATTGGGAAGATGCTAAAATGTATTGTGAAAATCTTGAAGAAAATGGAAAAAGTGACTGGCATCTTCCACTTTTATCTGAACTCAGAACCCTTATTCAGAATTGTCCGTCTACTGAAACAGGGGGAGTATGTGAAACTGTGGATAATTATGATTCATATTACGAAAAACCTTATACCCGATACTGTGACGGATGCGAACTGGTAAATGAAAACGAATACTCAAAATTCTGGGAAACAGGAATTTTCTGGTCATCACACTCTTTTTTGTCAGATAATGCCTGGTCAGTTAATTTTTTCAGAGGTCAAATATTAAACTACATAAGAAAAGATGAACTTTTATCTGTGAGATGTGTAAGGGCCGACAATGGCGAGACTAGGTCAGGTCAGAAATGTGAGGCACTCGTTGAAGACGGATTATGGAATTCAGTTGATGAGATAACTCAAACTTGGAACGGCAGTGAATGGGAACCGTCTCTGCTTGGAAGTTATGATGAAAAACCGACTACAACAGAATGCAAATATGTCTGTAAAGATGGCTATTCGTTTTATAATAATGTGTGCAGCGAAAATCAGGTTATTCAAAAATGGTCGGTAATTTCAGAAAAAAAGATGAGTTTATCTGATGCGGTAAATTTTTGTGAAAATCTTGAAGAAAATGGAACTGATGACTGGTTTCTTCCCTCAGTATCAGAGTTGAGGACACTTGTAAAAAATTGTGCCCGCACAAAAACCGGAGGAGATTGCGGTTTAACAGATAACTGTCTGACAGGAGGTGGCTATTTCGTAATTGATGAATGTGACTGTATGGGCTGTTCATCGGGATGGGAATGTTATGAAGACGAATGTGACTGTTACTGCGGAGATGAATCAAAAGATGTTCGTTATGATTCATGTCCTCCCAGAAACGATATTTATTATTCAAAATTAGGAGACACCGAATCTTTATGGACAAGATCAAGCAGAACAGACATTAAAGAGCATAACTGGCTGATAAATTTCAATAATGGAACATTTTTCTCAGAATCAGAAAATAATGAATTTTTTGTGCGTTGCATGAGAAACACAAATCCATAGTGATTAACTTTACATTAACTCTTGATATTGCTTTTACCTTTCTATTTTAGATGTTCGGGTCTATCCCAGCTTTGCTTTTTCTTTTTCTATTGTTTCGTCATCGATCATGGTGAAGAGGATCTCAACTGGTCCGAGTGTTATGCCTGAGTGTATCTGTTGTTCATAAATTGTTGAAAAATCAAATGTTTCAGGGAGGTTAAGCATTTTCTTAACTTTTCTGCTCGAGGTGGGAGTGATCGGTTCCATTGCAGTCGCGATCACATTTATAAGGTTCAGGCAGTTGATGAAAACTCCGTTACAGCGGGCAGGATCGTTATTTCTTAATGCCCAGGGAGCCATCGAATCGAAATATTTATTTGAAATTCTGCCGATCTCCATCAGGTGGAAAACCGCATCTCTCACTTTGAAAGTTTCATAGCAGTCAAGCACTTCACGAAGTTCCTTTTTTACATCACTCCACAGTTTGTCATCTTCTTCAGTATATTTCACTTCACCTTCGATTTTTCCGTTAAAAAACTTATTTATGAAAGCGAGGTTGCGGTTGACAAAATTGCCGTAAATGCTTGCAAGAAGACCGTTATTAGCGTCTTGAAATCCTTTGAACGAAAAGTCTGCATCTTTTGTTTCCGGAGCAATCGAAGCGAGATAGAATCTGACTGCATCGGGGTTGAATATTTCAAGAAATTCGTGAACCCATATCGCCCAGTTTTTGCTTGTTGAGATCTTCTGTCCTTCAAGGTTTAAGAACTCATTTGCCGGAATTTCATCAGGAAGTTTCCACTCCTGTGTCTCATTCTGACCCATCAGCATTGCAGGCCATATTATCGAATGGAAAACGATGTTATCCTTGCCGATGAAGTGGACAAGTTTAACATCATTCCCACCTTTCCACCATTTAAGCCACTCATCTTTGTCAGCCCCTTTTTTCTCAAACATCTCTTTTGTGAAAGATGCATAACCGATCGGAGCGTCAAACCAGACATACAGAACCTTTCCTTCAGAGCCCTCGACCGGAACCGGGATTCCCCAGGAAATGTCGCGGGTTATCCCTCTTGGTTCAAGACCTCTTTCAAACCACTGTTTGCAGAATTGCTTGACATTGCTTTTCCAGTTCAGCTTGCTTTCAAGCCACGCATCAAGCTTCTTTTCAAATTTATCAAGATCTAAAAACCAGTGTTTTGATGTTTTAATGACGGGTGTTTTACCGCAGAGTTTGCATCTTGGCTCGATCAGGTCAAGAGTGTTCAGAGCATTTCCGCATTTGTCACACTGATCGCCTCTTGCGCCCGGATCTTTACATATCGGGCATGTCCCTTCAACATATCTGTCAGGAAGGAACATTTTGTCGTGTTCGCAATACAACTGATCGACATCTTTAACTGATATATATCCGTTTTTATTAAGATTTATGAAAAACTCCTGAGAAAGTTCAGCGTGAGTGTCATTGTGAGTTCCTGAAAAAATGTCAAAAGACATTCCAGCCATTTTGAACCCTTTTTCTATTAAGTCGTGATTTTCCTTCACCACAACTTCAGGGGTCACCCCTTTTGACTCAGCGTTGATCGTGATAGGAACACCGTGTTCATCAGTTCCGCAGATGTAGATCACTTCGCGACCCATATTCTTGAGATATCTGACATAGACATCAGCAGGAAGATATGCACCGGCAAGATGACCGAGGTGAATGGGACCGTTGGCGTAAGGTAGAGCGGATGTGACTAAATACTTCATTTAATTCTCCAATTAATCGTAAATGAACGAAACGGAAGGAATATACTTATGTTTGTGATTTTCGCCAAAAAATTTGTTTACAGTTCAAGTTCTGCAAGAAAGTCAGCAGCTTTTAAGATGCTTTCACCTGTCTGATAGGTTTTTTCCCTTGAAAGGTTTTTAACAAGCTGAATTTTCTGACTGTCGGGAAAATATTTTTCAAAGCTGAAAAAATTTCTGCTGAGATTGTCGTCACTTAATTTTACTTCGATCAAATGTGTGATCCTGCCATCCTGAAAAACTGCAAAATCAATCTCTTTCTTTTCCTTGTTCTTGATGAAATGAAGTCTGCCGTCAACTCCGAGAATATCTTCTTTTCTGTGAAGTTCTTTTAAAAGTGCACAGGCAACGGCATTTTCAAGAACAGCTCCGTCATCTCCAATAACCTGACCTGTGTCAAAGAAGTAATATTTAGGTTCTTTTGTGATAGCTCTGGTGATTTTCTGATGAAACGGAGTCACCGGAAAAATAATAAAAAGATTTTCAAGTATCTGAAGCCATCTTTTTACAGTTTTCGGATCTTTCTGAAGATCATTGGCAAGGTTTGAATATGAAATCGTGCTTCCGACCCGGTATCTTAAAAGTTCAATAAGTGTCTCAATGGATTTTATGTCATTTACAGTTTCAAGATCAATCAGATCCTGTCTTAAAATGATATCAAGATGGGTTTTCTTCCATCTTTTGTAAAAAATTTCATCGTTTTCAAGAAAAGGTTCAGGAAATCCGCCAATTTTCATAATCCTTTCAAGAGCTTCATCCGGTTTGCAGAAAGAAGCCGCTTCCAATACATCAATCGGATGGAGCCGGAATCTGAAAAATCTTCCTGCAAGTGAATCTCCCACTTTTCTGACAGTGTCAAGCCGGGCACTTCCGGTCACAAAAAGATGCGGAGGACGGGACTCGGTGTCATAAACTCCTTTTAGCCAACTCTTCCAATTTTTCATTTTGTGAAGTTCATCAAAAATTATGAGCTCTTTTTTTCTGTTCCAGCTTTTTTCTGAAATTATAAGCCGGTCATGTGCAGAGTCATAGTTGAGATAATCATATTCATCGGAAAGCATTTTTGACAAAGTGGTTTTCCCGACCTGCCTTGGACCTGAAAGAAGTATTATCTTTCTCGAAATGTCCTTTTTTATGTTTGGTTCAATTGACCGTTTCATTCGACTATAATAGCATGCATTCCCGAATAGTCAAGACTTTTTAGGATTTGACTCCCGAATAGTCGCAATTTTCGCCAAAAATTTCTTTCATCCATGAATGAATATTTGAACAAATGTTCAATTAAGTGTCTGATTTTCCATCGTTATATTCGTGCAAGCATTTTCGTTACTTCAATATCCATTTTGGAGAATCCGAACCATTTTTTTCCAAGATCTTTTAGTGATGCACCAAAATGATAAAGGTCGCGATCGTCAATTATCATAAACCGGTCGTGGGAATGATTAAATTCTTTTATTTCTGCCGGTGGGAACTGTTCATTGAATTTATGAATGTCAAGAATTAGCTGTTTTGAAAGGTTCTTCG